>JAEEGL017298599.1_pt1 | contig 107713 bp, 134 predicted proteins | sample 9134231 | NCBI WGS metagenome assembly JAEEGL01 (sample SAMN16246548, study PRJNA631951) | gut metagenome | biome: gut microbiome; feature: rumen; material: fiber-attached | host: Bos | place: Iran: Karaj | collected 2018-10
AAAAAGAGATATGACAATGGAAGAATGGAATGATTTCAAAACAAAAACTAATACACACAGTAATTACTTTATTGAATATATTATGAAAGGTGGTGATGCCAATGAATAATCAGTTTAGTTATCCCGGATCTCTCCATAACCACACTGAGTATTCTTGACGTCAAACCTTCGACTACGTGACTGTATTATCAAAGTCGAAGATGCACTTGCCTATTGTGAACAATTAGGACATACTGTTGTCGCATTTACCGATCATGAAAGTATTAGTGGTTGGATGAAAATAGAACAGGCCGCTCAGAAATTTCCAAATATTAAAGTATTGCGTGGTAATGAAATATATTTGATAAGAAATGGATTAACGCAAGATAATTTTAATAAGGATGTTGATAAATATTATCATTTCATTCTAATTGCTAAAGATTTAATTGGCGCGAAACAAATTATGGAGTTATCAACGCGGGCATGGATGCGTAGTTATGTAGCGCGTGGTATGCGACGTGTTCCAACTTACTATCAAGATTTGTGGGATATAATTGGTTCTAATCCGGGACATGTAATTGGAAGTACCGCTTGTTTAGGTGGCGCGCTTCCAACACAGATTTTACGTGGAACAGATAAAGATAAACTTGATAAATGGATTAATCAAATGATTTCGATTTTTGGAAGCGATAATTTCTATTTAGAGATGCAACCAAGTCATAATCAAGATCAAATTAAAGTTAATCGTGAACTTTTTAAGTTTGCAAATTATCATGGATTAAATTATATTATTACGACCGACTCTCATTATTTGAAAAAAGAAGATAGGGTTATACATAAAGCGTATTTAAATGCGCAAAATGGCGATAGAGAAGTTGATGATTTCTATGCAACTACATATATGATGGATACAGAAGAACTTGAATCATATATGAAAGAAAGTTTTGATGATATAGATATCATTCATGCTGCGTATAAATCAATCGAAGGTATTGCAAATAAATGTGAAGATTTTAGTTTGCTGAAGCCGTTGAAGATTCCGGAATTAAAATGGAAAGAATTTAATATAGATTATCAACCGAATAATTATTATTTCTATTCAAATAAGATTCCAATGTTAAAAACTTTTAATGATTCAGAATATGAAAGTGATAGATATTTAGTTGATGCAATTATAGAAGGTATTACGTGCCATCCCGATCTTCAGAACCAGCAAGCATATGATGAAATTAACTCAAACCTGGAAATGACTTGGATTTCATCTCAAGTTAATAACGCACGTTGGAGCGCATATTACTTAAATCTTCAAAAGATAATTGACTTGTGTTGGGAAGCCGGTTCAGTAGTTGGACCTGGCCGCGGTTCGGGCGTTGGTTTTATCTTATTGTATGTTTTAGGTATAACACAGATAAATCCATTAAGAGAAAAAACAAGAACTTTCCCATGGAGGTTCTTGAATCCTGATCGAGTCAGTGTCTTGGATATTGATTTTGATATAGAAGGCAGCCGGCGCGCACAAGTTCTTTCGAAGTTCCGTGAGTATTATGGGGATGATCGAGTAGCAAACGTCGCAACTTTTAGAACAGAAAAAAGTAAAAGTGCAATTTTAACTGCAGCGCGAGGTCTTGGAATCGATATTGATGTCGCACAATATATCGCCAGTTTGATACCCGCAGACAGAGGATTATTAAGAACTCTTGATCAATGTATGTATGGTGATGAGGAAAACGACTTGGCGCCGATTAAGCAGTTTGTTTTTGAGATGACAGAGAACTATCCAGAACTTTGGAATGTTGCACATAATATCGAAGGATTGATTTGTGGTAGTGGTATCCACGCGGGTGGTGTAATCTTTGTTGATGAACCGTTCACAGAATCAACTGGATTGATGCGGGCGCCAGATGGTACGATATGTACGGCTTTTGAACTTCATGATTGTGAGGCAGCCAGTTTAATTAAATATGATGCACTTTCAGTTGAAGCAATGGACAAGATTCATATCTGTTTAGACTTGCTATGTAAACAGGGATATATCAAAGCTGAACCAACTTTAAAAGAAACATATGAAAAAGTCCTGGGAATTTATCAACTCGAAAGAGATGATCCAGCGATGTGGAAAATGGTATGGAATCATGAGATTAACTCATTGTTTCAGATGGAACAGCAGTCTGGTATCCAGGGAATTGCGATGTTGCATCCGACTTCAGTTGATGACTTAGCAACTCTTAACTCAGTTATTCGATTAATGGCACAAGAGAAAGGTGGAGAAGTACCAACTGAGAAGTTGGCGCGCTTCAAAGCCGATCCGACACTTTGGGACGAAGAAATGGACAAATGGGGATTAAGTGAGGATGAGAAGAAACTTCTTCATGCAGAACTTGATATCTCATATGGAATTTGTGAATCACAAGAGGGTTTCATGAAGTTGGTTCAACTTCCAGAGTGCGGTGGATTTAATCTGACTTGGGCAGACCGACTTCGTAAGTCAATTGCAAAAAAGAACCCAAAAGAGTTCGATCAGTTAACAGAAGAATATTACCAGAATATGAAAGATAAAGGATTAAGTTCAAACTTATGTCATTATGTTTGGAAAGTCCTGGTTGCATATAGTAGAGGGTATGGATTTAATAAGTCTCATACCTTAGCGTATTCTTTGATCGCTTTACAAGAAATGAACTTGGCATATAAGTATCCAAGTATCTTCTGGAATTGTGCCTGCTTAATTAGCGATGCGGGCGGCAATGAAACAGAGGAAATTGATGAAGAGGCTATTGAAGAAAATAAGCAAGAAGAACCTTATTATGAAGAAATGGAAGAATTTAATGAAGAAGAAGATGAAGAAGAGTCTTCTTATGATGAAGATGATAGTGAAAGTGGATATCCTGCCACAATCGTAAATACAAAAGATGGAAAGAAAAAGAAAAAAGTAAAGGTAGTAAATTATGGAAAAATCGCGAGTGCTATCGGAAAAATTAAGTCTACTGGCGTTGAAGTGTCCTCTCCTAATATCAATGAGTCCTCTTTTACCTTTTCACCCGATATCGAGCACAACAGAATTCGATATGGTCTCTCAGGAATTACTCGAATCGGTACAGATCTTGTCAAAAATATCATGGCAAATAGGCCGTACACTGGAATAGAAGATTTTCTTAATAAGATTAAACTTACAAAGCCACAAATGATAAACTTGATTAAGGCGGGCGCCTTTGACTCATTTGGTGACAGGTATCAGCTTATGAAAGAATATGTTATGTCTATTAGTGACTGTAAAAAGCGCATTACTTTACAAAATATGAAGATGTTAATTGACTTTGGACTCATTCCCGACGAATATGATATAGTACGTCGTGTCTTTAACTATAACAAATATCTTAAAAGTCATAAAATAGATGATACTTATTTTGGATTAGATAATATAGCTTTTAATTTTTATGAGCAGCATTGTGATCTTGATATCTTAGAGCCAGCCGAAACTGAAAGTGGTTTTAAAATTCGACAAACTGCATGGAAAAAAATATATGACGGATATATGGATCAAATTCGACCTTTTGTGAAATCCAATGCGGCCGTACTGCTACAACAAGTTAATAATAGATTGATAGCAGATATATGGAATAAGTACTGTAATGGTTCAATTAGTAAGTGGGAAATGAGTGCTTTATCCTGTTATATTCATGGTCACGAATTATCTGGTCTTAATTTATCTTCATATGGTATTGATGATTTTAATACATTATCAGAGATACCTGAAATTGACCGTTATATTCCAATTAAAGGAAAAATGATACCTATTTTTAAACTACATAGAATAGCAGGTACAGTATTAGATAAGGACAAAGCGAAGAAAACAGTAACTTTGTTAACAACTCATGGTGTAGTAACAGTTAAAATTTATGGTGTGTTTGCTGAATATGATAAGCAAATTAGTGAGCGAGATAATAATGGGAAAAAGCATGTTTTAAGAAAATCAGAATTTACCCGCGGCAACCTTATCATTGTAACTGGTATACGAGATGGAGAGCATGAATTTAGAGCAAAAACATATAAGAATACTCCTTTCCATCATGTAGAAACTATTACAGATATTAAAGACGGAGAAATTATAATTAATAATAGAAATGATTAAACAAACAGGAACATTAGGCGTATATGACCTAGATTTCTTTTCTTATGAAAATGTAATTCCCAATCTAGAATGTGCTAAATTACTCACATATTATCGTAATCACAATAAAATTGCGGTTTTATCTCCAAAACTTAATCCTACATATTATACAGACTTCATTATACGCAAAGAATATAGCGTTGGAGTTTTTCCAAAAGAGTGTTTCTTAGATAACGTGGTATATGGCGGCCGCGCCTTTACGCCGGACAAGTACGAACCGTTGCCTCCAGCAATAGAGGTGACGGTTCCAGATATGCACATATACGATAAATTTATTGGCTACTATGGAAAAACTAACATGGAGCTACGGCAAATTAAAAGAATACTCAACTGCGCGCACATGCGCCTTTCGCCCGATTCAACAACTTTACCAACTTTTGAATCATTAAAGCGTTACTTCTATAAAGGCATCACAGGTATTTTCCTACATGATTACGATTTAGCAAGTCTACAACCATATGACCTCATTCTTCAATTACAGAATCAACGACAGTTTATTACGCGGCCGGGTATTAATCCATATCCGGTAGGAAATAAATATCCAATTATAGTAACCAGCGCGGAAGAATTAGAAAAATGGCTAAAAATAGTAGTAATACCTAACGCTTTCTTTTTAGAGTATAGCGGTTTAATGACACCGCACGTCCTATATCGGTTGTGTAACGAAAATCAGCGAATGGCACGTCAAGTATATTATAATATCTCTAGTGGATGTACAACCGAAAACGATTTTTTTATTCATCGCTTACCAGAAATTTTTATTCAGGCTTTATTTTTACGAAAACAGGGTATAAAAATTTTACTTAAATATGACGATAAAATTATCGTTACTCATGAATTACAAAAGCTTATAGAATTACTTAATTGTTTATTAAGTTTTCAATGGTTTGACATATCTATTCCACGCAGACAGACTTTATACCAATTTGTGGCATCTAATAAAAAACTACACTATCGTAACTGGGCTTTTCAGAATGTAACAGTTACCACCGAAGAAGCGCGGGATGTATTTCAATTCATTCGTGAAAATAATTACCCTCTATTTGAGCAATTCTATAATACTGATTCAATTATCTATGAAGGAGGTCAATTAATTGATGAGTGGAACAGAAATTAAGCGACGCATTGACTATAATAATGCACAGCTTGATGTGCTGATGGGTGAATTACAGCCCATTAATTTTGTTTTAAACCCAGAAATTGCGGCGCTAGTCAAAGAAAATAAGATGTTGCAAGGAATTTGCCAACATTCATTTAAAGATGGAATCTGTGAATATTGTGGGAAGGAAGAACATGATGACGATTAAGCTTTACAAGAGTCCAACCTGTCCAAAATGTAATGTATTAATGGCAAAAATGGATAAAAAAGGACTACAATATGATATATGTACTGATATAGATGAAATGGAAAAGCTTGGTATTCAAAGTGTGCCAGTATTAGATGTAGATGGAGTCAAATATGATTTCAGTCAAGCTATAAAATGGGTTGGTGAGGTAAATAATGAACATTAATGTCAAATTACAAAAGAACTTTACTACTCAGCTCAACAAAATGTTGGCAGAATATGGAGAAGAATTTGCTCAGTTAAATGGATTATCAGATGAACAATTAAGCTTCACAGACTTTATTAATAATTTTATTGATACAGAAACTGTAGCAGATGCATCTGTAGATAGTAGTGCCAATGTAAGTAATAAAGATATGCGTACGCTAATGAATGAAATGCCTAAGCCGCACAGGAAATTGCTTGCATATAATAAAATTTATTACGAACTGAATAAAAAGTATGGTTTTAAGACGGCAAATGAATGGTTAACTAATGAGTGGAACAAGGCTTTATATTTACATGATGCAGATACTTCTACATTTAAACCGTACTGTTATGCTTATACACTGCGCCGCCTAGCCGAAGAAGGTTTATTTTTTATTCCTAATTTCAATAATGAGCCAGCGCAGCATCTTACTACTTTCATTGATTTTGTAAAAGAGTTTGTGTCACATAATAGCAACCTCACGTCGGGTGGACATAAGCGCCCGTTTATCTCTTTTCTGTTTCATCAACAGGGTCGCATATGCGGCTAACGGGGAAGGCTAAATATATGAATAATATACATGCTAATCCCGTGGGAAAAATTAGTAAGGATATTTATATTATTAAAAACGATATAAATGATAAAGTATATATCGGACAATCTATCAATGCAGAGGATAGATTTAAATCTCACTGTAAGGGCAATTATGATAATAGCTTAATTGATATGGCCATACAAAAATATGGTAAGGAACATTTTTGGTTTGAAATTTTAGAGTCACAGATCGAAAATTATAATGAAAAAGAGGTATTCTGGATACAATATTATAATAGCGTTACACCTTACGGTTATAATATTCTAGCTGGAGGTCAAGAACCACCTCGCTATACAGGTGAAAATCACCCTTCAGCCAAATTGACTGATGAAGAAGTACAACGTCTTAAATATGATTTAAAAAACACAACATTATCATTAAATGACTTGGGAGAAAAATATCATATTTCAAAAAGACAGGTATTACGTATTAATAATGGTATTAGTCGAAGTGTGTTAAATGAACAGTATCCGATTCGCCTTATTCCTAATATCAATGGTAAGCTAACAGAAGAAAATATAAGTCATATTATTGAATTATTAAAATATACTTATCGTTTTAAAGGAGACATTGCACGGCAGTTTGGGGTGAGTCCTGTACAAATAGATCGAATTAATACAGGAGAAGCACACCATAGACCTAACGAACAATATCCAATCCGCAAATGGAAAAGTTGTGGTGCTATCTTGTTTACTTATGAACAAGTAACTGACATTATCTATGCTTTACAGTCTACTACAGAAACTATTGCCTCAATCGCCCGTAGATATCACGTCTCTACCAATGCTATTACACAAATTAATCAAGGAACCTCTAAAAAATATAAAAGGGATAATCTGCAATATCCTTTACGCCATTACTAATTAAACCTGTAACGACTATTCTCGTTAAGAGAAGTAGAAATACTATTGATACGTATTTCCAAAGAGAGATACTACCACAAAGGTGGTAGAAAAAGATAGTCTAATTTATAGTGAAAACTATAAGACCACTGGCTTGTGGTCTTCCTGATCTTATACCATATATGTACTATTTTTGGAAGAAAGATGTTGATAGCCACTACTACCCACGTACACCAGAAGATCTCGCGCGACAGAATGTTCAACGCTTTATATATGCAGTCAATCAGCCCGCAGTGCGAGATTCAATCCAATCTGCTTTTACGAATGTAAATTTCTTTGATCATCCATATCTTGAAGCTTTATTTGGCGGCGCCACGTTCCCCGATGGCACTTTTATGATTGATGAAATTGATGGAATTATGGAGTTTCAGAAACTATTTCTTGAAGTCATGAGCGATATCCGTAGTAAGAATATGTTTACTTTCCCAGTAAGTTCAATTTCTCTTATTTATAAGGATCATAAATTCGAGGATGAAGAATTTGCTAAATGGGCTATTCAACATAATATGAAGTGGTGTGACTCTAATATTTTTACAAGTGACACAGTAACTTCGCTTTCTAACTGCTGCCGCCTAAAAAGCAATATAGATGATCTTGGTTTCTTCTCTTCCATCGGAGGAACTGCGCTTCGAGTTGGGTCGGTTAAAGTCTCCACAATTAACCTTGCCCGTATTGCATACGAATCTAATACAGAGCAAGAATATCTTGTAAAACTGCGCGCGATGGTCGATTTGGATCTTAAGGTTCTTGATGTAATTAGGCATATCATTAAAAGAAATTGTGAGAAAGGTCTACTCCCCAATTATTGCGATGGTTTAATAGATTTAGCCACACAATATAATACGATTGGTATACTGGGCGTTTATGAAACAATGAAAAAGTTTGGCTATACGGTACAAGATGAATTTGGTAATACATTCTATACTGCTCAAGCCGATGCTTTTGGAAAAAGAATCTTTGACGTGATTACTAGAGAAAAAGAACAATTTATTCTTGATAAGGACTATAAAGTATCTATCGAACAGATACCTGGCGAGACCGCCGCATCAAAAATGCAACGCGCCGATGAACTTTTATATCCTAATCTAGTAATAAAAGATCTACCACTATATGGCAACCAGTTTATACCTCTCGGTATTAAGACAACTCTACAGGAAAGAATAAGAATTGCAGCTCTATTCGATTCATACTGTAATGGTGGTTCAATTGCTCATGTAAATATAGAAACACCTTTTAAAAACTTTGATACAGCCTGGAAAATGGTAACATATATAGCGGATCAGGGATTAACCTATTTTGCTTTCAATACAAAAATCCAAGCGTGCAAACATAATCACGCTTTCTTTGGTAGGCTTTGTCCAGTATGCGGCGAGCCTGTTGCAACCGAATATAGCAGGATTGTTGGATTTTATGTTCCTATACGTACCTGGTCTGAGGCGCGCAAAATAGAATATAATATGCGAGAATGGGAAGAAGTAAACAATGAAAAAAGCAATATATAAGATTACTAATATACTTAATCACAAAATTTATATTGGACAATCAGTTCACCCAAATAAAAGATGGGTAGAGCATTGCTCTCAGGCTAATGCAGCGAAAGATCAGTTTCCTATTCATTTAGCAATCCGTAAATATGGTAAAGAAAATTTTACTTTTGAAATATTAGAATGGTGCGACAATTATAATGAGCGAGAGCAAGAACTAATTAGATTTTATCATTCTCTAGTGCCAAATGGCTATAATATATTAGATGGATCATCTCATAATCCCGTAATGTATGGAGAAAAAAATCCGCGTAATACATTATCTGATGCACAAGTACAAAATATTATTAATGAATTACAGCTAAACCAATTAAGTGATATAGATATTGCTAAAAAATATAGTACAACATCAAAAATCGTAGCAGATATTAATCATGGAATAACTCACGTTCAGCCCAATCTTGTTTATCCCTTACGAATAAGAAAGGGGCGAACCGGAGGAATAAGTATGACTATGCGCATAAACATTATTAATGATTTAAAATATACAAATTTATCTTATGCACAATTAGCTCAGAAATATCAGATAAGTAAAGCTATGATAGGACATATTAATCATGGTCGATATAATCCCATAGATAATATTAATTATCCTATTCGGAGGTATACGAACAATGTTGTCGAGAAATGAAGAAATGCCATGCTGCAAAGTTCATCAAATTCGTAAAATTTATGCTGCAACACAAGCACTTCCTGACACTGCACCACTTACTTTAGAGTATATACTAACAGCTTTATTTCCAACTGTGTGGACTAATGTACAAAAGGCTTTAAATGATCAATATACACAAGGCTATTTAGCAGGATTGGAGAAACGCAATGAAAATTAAAGGTATTACAGATGAATGTTTTTCAGATTATAAGTTGCCCGCGATGTTTATTGCATTTCCAAGTTGTACTTTTAAATGCGACCAAGAAAACGGAGAGCAGCGATGTCAAAACTGCTCTCTAATACGTGAGCCGGATATTGAAGTAACTAAAGAGGCTTTGATTGAAAGATTTTTAGCTAATCCAATTACAGATGTGATAGTTTGCGGCGGACTCGAACCTTTTGATTCCATTACCGATTTGGTTTCATTAGTAGATTGTATGCGGCGAGTATATAAAAATGATGCTCCTATTATTATATATACAGGATATACTGAAGATGAGATAATAAGTGGCGCATTTATGGATAATCCATCTATTGGAAAATCCTTTATTACTAATTTATTACAACAATCTAACATTGTGATAAAGTATGGGCGTTTTCGCCCAGATCAACTTAATCATTTTGATGAAATTTTAGGTGTTACTCTTGCAAGCCCCAATCAATATGCAAAGGCCTATAATGTCGAAAATTCAGTATCACCCCAAAAAGATTGAGTATTGAATAGATTTTCTTACTTATTTAAAGAAAGAAGATTTTATGGTGATGACGCAATGAAAGACAAAATACAACGAGGAGATCATTATAAGATTCCATTAATTTTGAACTTCGGCGGCCGCCTTGTCGTAGCTGATTCAGAAATGACTAGAGTATATTATCCTAATCATGTTATAGTACAAATTGGACCTTATATACAAAGCTGGTCACGTGAAGGACAAAGTAGTTTAGAATATAATAATGGTAAGTGGCTATTTGATATTACGGCAGAGCAAGTTGCAGAATTAGATCCAATTACAACTTGGCAATTCTGCACTATTGAATCATCAACAATTCGCTATTCACCAGTATATACTTTAAATGTAGCAGAATCACTACCAGAATTGGTTCAATCTTAAAGGAGGTGCGTATATGGATCACATTCAGCAAGGAGATCAATATGTTATACCATTTGACTTAAATTTTGATGGTAAACCAATATCACTTGAATATGATGCAACGGATACCACAATAAAAGTGGATGAAATTCGTATCCAAATTGAAAATATTCTGCGCACTTCTTCTGATGAAACTCCCGCAGAACAACGTATAACATATGATAATATAAATCAAGTATGGTTGTTTCCCATTTTTGAGGAAGAAACGCGCAATTTGCCTAATAAAACGCAATGGCAATTTGCCATTCGTATCGGTCAAAGTTATTATTACTCACCTGTTGAGACATTAATAATCGGTCGATCTATTATTAAAAAAGCGTGGGGTGAGTAAAGATGAGCACAAATGAAAGTGTATATATACTGGGCAATGGATTAGAAGGCGTAATTGCTTTTGAAAAAGCCGCATCGGAGAATGAGACTGGTAGTGTTAAAATTAGAGGAATTACGGTCTCCTCTGATACGGTTGCAGTTGATGCAACAGGAACACAAGTAAAAGCTACAATAACAGTTACTGGAGTCTCGGCTGATATTGAGGACGGATATATAACAAGAGCTAATGTAATTGGATTAGATACAACACAAACAGCTAATGTTGTACTAGATATTACCAAACGAACAGCACTAACACAAACTGCAGATACTACTTCGCCTAAAAAAGTCACGGCCCCTGCGGGTTACTATCCAAATGATACTTCTTTAACTGTTAAATCTGGTTCAGTTAATGTACCAAACATTAATTTAACGGGTAATATTACATTTCCAACCATAGGTGACTGGACCGTTACAGAATCACAGGTCCAAATCCCTATTACCTATACTGCCACATCGTCAAATATAAACGTAACTTTAACAAGTGGTTGGATTATAGCCGCAACAGCAGGAAAGGTTGGTGCTAATGCAACTACAACTCTTACTATGCCAGCGCGACATTCTTGGACTTTTGATACGCAGACTAATCCACCTACGGTCCGTATTAGTAGTGGATATTATCCTACATCGCTTAGTAGCCAACTTACTGCAACAGCTATGAGCATGTCGAACAAGACTATTTCTGTAACAGCCACTGGATCTCGTATTACAACGGCAACGGCAGGTTACATTCATATTAGCGGGTCTAGTACGGTTACACATACAGCCTCAATTACACAAGCTGGCTGGGCCTCAGTAAGTAATAAAACTGCTACTATTACTGCTAATGTAAGTGGAGATATTAATCTACAAGCAATAGATAATAATTTACAAGCTGGCAATATAGTAAAGAATATAACCATTTTTGGAATTGTAGGAACTGCTGGCGATGATGCAGCTAAAGTAACTCTTCCGACAATACTTGAGAATACAAACAATGCTACTATTACATCTATTACTGGAAGTACTAATCAAGTACAAGTACAAGCGGATATTACTATTACACCTAGTACAGAAGGTAGTGTGCAAGTCATAGGCGGCCCAGCAACAGTTAAGTTGCGTATTCCTAGTGAAGATCACACCCAGTCGGTTAGTACCGCAATTACTACAACAACACTTAATAGATATATAAAGAATTTAATAGTTAATGTAGCTACCTATACTGGATCATACACAGTTACACCATCAACAACTGCAACAACGATTCAAATTCAAAACAAGATGGCAACTAGCAATATAACGGTGGCAGCAGTATCCACATATACGACATCCGCGATTACTTTAACATCTGTTCCATATACTATACCCATTCAAAACAAAATGGCAACAAATAATATTACTATAAATGCTACAAAGTATATTGATGGACATAGTATAACAGCAGCTTCAACGCAACCATCTACTACTCTTGATTTAACATCAATTTTTAATATAACTGATAATACACGTGGATACATGACATTAAATTTAACAACTCAATCTAAATGGTGTGATAATGATACATCGATTCAAGCACGGTTATTAGATACTTATGGGGACATGCAGTTTCCAACTACATATCCTTCAGATCATTTAGTAGAATGGTCGTTAGAAGATTTAAACCCTTCATTCCAACCCGGAGATGTATATGCTATGCATCTTTATTGGCCGATTAGAGGTAGAATTGGTGTAAATAATTTAGGCTTCACTGTACCTGTATATACTGGCGAGGCAAATATGACGCCAATTAGTGGAGGAAATGGATAATGGGTACTTTAAAATTTAAATGGTCTAGTGACTCTCAACCCTTTTATACAGTACCCGAAGGCGATACGGAATATACGCTACATACTAATAAGAAGATGATGAAGGATTCGCTAGTTGTAATAAATGATGGCGTGCAATCTTACACTATAAATTATGCAAACTTAACAACCGGTGAGCGAACAGAGTCAGAAATTTTGAATACGAGCAAAAAAATGATGGCTGATAATATTACTGGGCAGATTAATACTCAAAAGGTAGAAAATTATATTACGTTTTCTTCTCCTAGTGATTTTAAAGTAGGTGTAACTGGATCATATACATCTCCTACTAGAGCATATTGGCATATGGCAATAACAACTGGAGTACAATATATAAATCCTACACTGTCCACTTGGCAATCCTGCAATCCTTACTATGATACAGGATTGCAGTTATACACGTGGCCACTTACTGGTGGCCCTAAACCTACATATGATTCTAGTACTAATTTATACTGGGTTTCGTTCAGAGTTAGAGGACACAATGGTGATGCAATAGCAGACACAGCAAGTGATCCTATAATTCCTATAGTAGTGCAATCATCGGAACAAGAACTTACATTAAGTGGTAATTTGGCGAGCATGATAGATTATGAAGCTGTTGAACAAGACGATCTAATTAGCGTAGCGGCTCGCGCCTTTTCTTATGCCTTTATTAGTGTACCTATTACTTCTGCTGAAAACTTAGTTTTTCCTAATACAGTAAATGATTATTGTTATGCATATATGTTTCATTCATGTTCACGACTAACAAAACCGCCGCAAGAGTTACCAGCGCAGGAACTAAAACAATATTGTTATCAGCAAATGTTTAGTGAATGTACTTCTTTAACAACCACCCCTCAACTACTCGCCACTGAATTAGCAAATAGTTGCTGTTCCCGAATGTTTTATGGTTGTACTTCACTTACAACAGCACCGGCATTACCAGCTACAACACTTGCTAGTAGCTGTTATGTCAATATGTTTAGAGAGTGTACTGCTCTTGAGGTTTCACCCTCTATCTTACCAGCAACGGCACTTGCAACTGCTTGTTATAGTCAGATGTTTTATGGATGTGCATCTTTAACTGTTGCCCCAAATTTGCCAGCTACATCATTGCAAAGTTCTTGTTATTATGAAATGTTTTATGATTGTGAGTCATTAAAAACATCACCTGCGTTACCAGCAACAACCCTCGCGACTAACTGTTATTATCGTATGTTTTTAAATTGCTATGATTTAACAACACTACCTCAATTACCTGCACAGAAATTATACTCAAGTTGTTATTATGCTATGTTTCGTAATTGTTCTTCAATTAGAATTTCAACTACATCAACAACAAATGACTACAAAACAGCATATAGAATACCACATGCAGGTCAAGGTACAACCGCCACCAGTGCCCTATCTTATATGTTCTATGGAACGGGTGGTTCCTTTAAAAGTACTCCAACAATTAACACTACTTACTATACATCCAATGAAGTAATTACAGTTTCATCTTCATAAAAAGGAGGCTCAATATGTTTCTAACCCCACGAGCTTCCGGCTCAATTAATCTTTCACACATTACACCGAAAGGCTCAATTAATTCTCCTCATATCTCTTCTCAAAATACCGGTATAGCAGCAGCACCTCGTTATCCATTATATCGCGGTCCATTCATTTTTTATCCTACTGATTCTTTTCAAACCATTCCAGTCGCTAATTTAAATGTTCCTTTAGATATCATTATCTACCCCATCCCAGATCTGCCACTTCAGCAAGTTGCTGTCGAGCCATCCGCACACGAAGATATAGAAGTACGAGCAGATGAAGGATATTATGCACTCGAGCAAGTCACTGTATTAAAAATTCCATATGAGGAAATTGACAACGCACTCGGCGGAAAGACAGTAAAAATCGGCCACTAAGGAGGCATTATGGCAAACAATCCATATGTAAATAAAGTTGAATACGGCGGCAATGTGCTAATCGACCTTACGGACGATTTAGTAACCCCCGAACAGTTACTATTTCCTGCTACGGCTCATGACAGGTCTGGCGCACCGATTGTAGGCTCCATTGCATCAAAAGTCGCAGCTACATACAATACTTCCACGAGCGACCAGACAATCGCTGCGGGACAGTATCTTTCAGGCGCACAGACAATCCGCAAGGTCACGACTGCAAACATCTCAGCGGCCAATATAAAATACGGCGTTACCGCAAAAGTCGGTGACGCTGGGGATGACGACCGCATACTCGGCGTTACGGGTACATTTACAGGCGCATCGACTGTCTCTTCGGGACAGACCGCGGCAGGTTCTCCACAGATATTATCAGGCTATTCTGCTTTCATAGACGGTGCAGAGGTAAAGGGTAATATCGCGGCAAAGACATCCGCCGACCTTACTGTTGAAGGTGATACCGTTACGGCTCCTGCTGGTTATTACTCAACAGCGGCTTCCGCAACGGTTGCGGCAGGTTCCGCGGCAACCCCTGCTACTTCAATAACCGCGAATCCAACAATTTCGGTTGACCCTGCTGGCAACATAGTTGCAACTGTTTCTGCTACAAAGCAGATAACCCCTACTGTAACAGCAGGCTATGTAACAAGTGGTGTTGCGGGTACTGCGACAGTAAGCGGCACAAAGAGCGTGAAGTTAACACACGCGTTTGTACAGGAAACTCTGACCACCGTTTCTGGCACAACCGCAACTCGTGGACATATAAATGTAAGCGCACAGTCGTGGACAGGAGCCGATGGAGTAGGATACGATACTGGTGAGATTGGAGTAGCAACATTCACCAACACTGCGGAAAGCGGTGTCACTTACGTTGATATTTCCGGTACAACAGACGCTCCCGTTCTTGTGTCTGGCGGCTTCCTCTACATCAATAAGGGTTGGACTGACGACCTTAAAATATCTCTTGCAAAACTCGTTCCTGACGGAGCGTCTGCAGGACTCGCGTCCAACAAGATTTTAAGCGGATATTCCGCATACGACAACAACGGTACTCTTATCGCAGGTTCCATTCCCTCAAAAGCAGCTCAGACCTATACGCCGACCACATCTAACCAGACTATCGCTGCAGGTCAGTATCTGAGCGGCGCACAGACGATAAAAGGCGACGCAAATCTCGTAGCCGATAAGATCCGTTCTGGCTATTCAATTTTCGGTGTTGCCGGTTCTTATGTAGGAATCACCGTATCGTATACCGAAACAGATAACGAATCCGGCGGAAAGACGGTTTCTATCGTAGTAACCGAACCCGCCGCCGCTTCATAAAGCTAACACTTTTTAATATATAGAACGAGACTGAACAGGACGCTGCGGTTCAGTCGGAGGGAAGTAGCGCTACCTTCTTATTCCCATCACACCTCTTAACAATGTGGCTCACAGATGGGCGTCCCGGTCTTATGGCGGGTTCTCACGTAAAAAGTAACCTGCCCTATTAAATAGACTATTATAACCGAAAGAGTAGAAATTCTTTACTCTGAAAGGTCTTTGAAATAAAGGAGGACTTATATGGCGACTAATCCATATGTGAATAAAGTCCAATATGGCGGCAACACGCTGATCGATATTTCAGATACGACCGCAACACCAGATAAGGTACAGACAGGATTCAAGTTTTATGATGCGTCAGGGCGCCCGCAATATGGGACAGCATCACAGGGACAGGGTATCGTAGTTACAGATACTATTGACCCTCTTGCCGGCGGTACGATAAGGACAATTACGGGACAGCTGATAGAGCCGCATAATCCGTTAGGTAGGAATGCTGTGCTTGTAAAGACAGTTGCTTTACCTAATATATCAGCTGCGGATACCGATTATGATGCGAAAAAAGAACTGACGACCGCGCAGGTGATACAGACTTATGCGAGTACCGGACAGACACATTCCGCTCAGATGAATCTTTATGATTATGTTGTACGGTATTATGTTTCTGTTCAGTACGCTTACGGAAACGGTTCCACGCAGGCCGCGATGCCGCTTACGACGGCGCATGTATATGATTATCTTGTTACAAGACTGTTTTCGTCGTATGCATATAAGGCGGCGGGGAATTACAATTACAACAACTGGGTGGGGTTTGGTGGAACGAATATAACGGAGTATCTGAATGCTGCGGGAGCGAGAACGTATTTCGGGTCTAATTACGGGATATATTATTACGATTCCACTCTTGGGTTTTCAAACAGATACAATGACAGCATTACTTTAACTCTGTACACGCCCAGGCTGTATGTAAGCGCTGTGCACGCATCATATTTTTCCGCAGCAAACCGTGTTGCGCTTGATCAGGAGAATACTCTCATTAAGCGTAGAATAGAGCTTTATCAGATCGAAAAGAATACGGGATATGTATTAAACCGTTACAAAACGGCGGTTGATATGTCTAATTCGATGAATGAGTAGAAAGGAGGTAACAGATGGGAATTTCAAAAGTTATTCTTAATGGCGTAACACAGATGGATGTAACGCAGAAAACAGTTGCCTCCAACAACTTGCTGAATGGAGAGACCGCACTGGGCGCAGATGGCGAAGATGTCGTTGGTTCAATTCAGAATGGCTCTGCCGTGACACCTTATACAGTTGCCGTGTGCAATATAACATCTACTTCAATAGATGCTAATGGAGTTATAACGGGTTCTGGAAGTAAAAACATATCGGTAACTCCTACCGTTACTCCTGGCTATATAGCGAACGGTACGGCAGGAACTATTGCCATAGGTGCCTCATTTGGTTACTCGCTGCCAGTATACAACGGTGAAGTGGAGGTGTGGTGATGAGCCAAGTTAGCATTTGGTATAAAAACAGAGCAATACACACATCAACATCATCGGAAACAGTTCTTCTGTCGACTGACCGTAAGTACATGACAGGAAATGTCGTAGTCGAAGTATCTATGCCGAGTTATGACGACCCTCAGAACTATCTCGAATTTAGAAGTGACAGACAGTTCTCTCTGTGTTCCTCACGTTATTGGTGGGGCGTGGATGAATATGACAATGAAGAAAAACGCTACGGAAAAATGTGGTGGGATACCGCAAATTATACCGACGGCATTTTCGAGTATGATAGCTCAGGGGCAAACACCCCTGAATGGACTGCGGTTGAGCTTCTATATGACAGCAGTAGATATGAAAGTTATTTTACTCAACCAATGGTATCTGGATATAATAGCGACCTCGAACAATATGTATTAAGGGTCAGGGGAAAGAATAACACACGAGTCGGATATTTTGCATCTTCGGGCGAGGAATGGTCTACGGGCTTTGTTTTTGATTTTGGAGAAGATTCTATCGCTCCAGTAGAGTGCTATGGCAATATAATGTCCCTATTGGACTATGAAAATCTTGGGACAACGCTGCCAGAAGAAAGCTGTTTCTCTACATTATTTCAAAATACTCCAATATCAAGACCTCCGCTGCTGCCAGCGACACTGTTAACAATAGGATGCTATAATTCTATGTTTATGAATTGCACTTATCTGAAAACGGCTCCCGCACTTCCCGCTACAACACTTCAATGGAGTTGTTACAACCAGATGTTTAAAGGTTGTACTGCTCTCACGACGCCACCCACGCTATCAGCCACCTCGCTTGCAAGCTATTGCTACTATTCTATGTTTAGCGGTTGTACTTCTCTTACAACAGCGCCCTCGTTACCGGCAACTACACTCCAACAGTATTGTTATAGTTCAATGTTTGAAGGGTGTAAGCTATTAACGTCCATTCCTCTTCTTCGTGCAACAACTCTTGCTAATTCATGTTATAGGGCTATGTTCAAGGGATGTTCCGCAATTACAACAGGCAGGACTCTTTCTGCGACAACGCTTGTAGATTACTGCTATTATGAAATGTTCTCCGGGTGTACATTGCTTGAAACCGCTCCGGCATTGCCGGCAACAACTATGAAGACCGGCTGCTATGGATATATGTTCTATAATTGTAAGTCTTTGACAACAGCCCCGACATTATCTTCCACAACGCTTGCTAATTCTTGCTATAACTATATGTTCTATGGTTGTTCGAGTTTAGTAACACCGCCAGCACTTCCAGCGACAACTATGAAGAATTACTGTTACAGATATATGTTTGCGCATTGTACTTCTCTTACAAGCGCGCCCACACTCAACGCAACTACCCTTCCAACCTATTGTTATGAAGGAATGTTCCAATATTGTAGTGCGCTTACTGTCCCACCCGCTTTGCCTGCAACGACATTAGGAACATATTGTTATAGATATATGTTCCAAGCTTGTTCATCTCTTATGACACTTCCTGCTCTGCCCGCAACAACTTTGCAATCTTATTGCTATATGCAGATGTTTGCAGGTTGTTCTAAAATTAAACTCTCAACTACACAGACGGGCAACTACAAGACTTCATATCGTATCCCCTCTTCTGGAACGGGTTCGACAGCATCAAGTGCTCTCTCTAATATGTTTACTTCAACTGGCGGAACCTTTACAGGAACTCCCACAATTAATACAACCTACTATCTCAACAATATACCAGACTATTTATCGGTATAAGGGAGGCATTATGTATTATATAAAAATCAACAACACTCTTATTCCAATTGACGCGGTTGAATTTCTCACCGTCAAAAATGGACAATATACTCCCGTTGAAGAAGGACTTGCAGACGGCTTCAAAGCCTTCACCTATACATATACCTCTCCTTCGGAAGCAGAAACACATACAGAAATCTATGCGTTTCCCGGTCATTCCCTTCTCGGTGGAGAACCCGTTGCGGAGCTTGTCGCAGATGATGAAATTGACGACAACGAACTCCTCGAAATGCTTGACGCCATTATGTAAGGCAAGGAGAATTTATGTATTACGTTACATCAAATGGACAGACCTTTCCTGTGGACGGGCTTGAATATGTGACCCATTGCGATGGCAAATATTACCCGATTCGCAAAGAGGGCGCGCATGGCTTTCGCACCTTGATTATACACAGAGATGCGTCCGCGGAGTCGCATTACAAAATTAATGTGTATGTGCTGCCGGGGCATACAATGTATGGAACAGAACCAGAAGGCACTGCCGAATACAGAAGCGACTCTGATCCCGAACCCGACGAAGGAGACGAAGCAGTCAGCATTATTCAAATGATTGAAGAAATTTTATAAAAATATCCGCAATTTCTAAATTTCTGCGGAGGAAAATCAAAATGTATTACATACAAACAAAAAACGAAAAAATACCGACTTTTCAACACGTATTTATAACCGTCCGAGACGGTCAATATATTGAGGTACCGCAGGAACAGGCAGACGGAGTTAACGCCTATCTCGGGAGTGACAGCGATAACTGTATAATGGTTGTTGCTTTTGCTTTCGAAGGGCACACCCTCCTCGGTGACGAAGAAGTTGCCGCCCTTATCTGGGAAGACGACCCCGAGCCTGAACCTGTTGACCCCGACGAAGAAATAGACAGCGACACTTTTAAATCTATGATAGAGGAGATATTATGATTACGAGAGAACAGGCAAAACAGATAATCGCGGCAATCGTAAAAATCAGACAGGGCGCGACTGATAAACAGGCGTCCGAAGCCGCATCTCTTTATCCCACTATGAAGTATAACGGCGAACTGATTGCGTATCAGACCCGTATCAACTGGAACGGCAAAATCAAACGCGCAACAGTTGACCTTTGGGATAATGAGGAAAGTAATCCCGACAATGCGCCCAACCTTTGGGAAGACATTGACTATGTAGACGGAGTTCGCGTAATCCCCGAAACTATCACTGCTGCCGCAGCGTTCGCCCTCGACGAACTCGGATATTGGGAAGGCAACATATACAAGTCGCTTATTGCGAATAATGTATGGACTCCTACCGCATATCCGCAGGGATGGCAGATTCAGTTGCAGGAACAGGAATAAAGTTTTTACGCGAATATAAAAAAGTTGAAAAGCAATATAGATTTTTTACTTATTGGTAGAAGATCTATACTGTTTATTTATGGAGGAAAAGAAAAATGGGAGAATTATTAGGCTTCGTGCCAATTGAGAATGAAAATGAGAATGACGCATCGAATAATAACGAAAATACATCAAATAATAATGAAAATGAGAATGACGCATCGAATAATAACGAAAATACATCAAATAATAATGAAAATACAATAACTCCGTTAACACGACTCGAAACATATCTTGCAAAAATTGCGGGAGAAGATATAACTGCGCCAGAAGCAAGAACAAGACTTGAGGCTTATCTTGCTAAAATTGCGGAAGAAGATGTAGAGGTACCTGAGCCTCGCACAAGGATTGAATATTATTTGAACAAGATAGCGGGAAATGGCGGCACAAGCAATTTTAGCTTGGCAACAGTTCAAATAAAAGATTTGTCAGGGAAGCTACCCTTCGCTTCAGGTCCGTGTATAAATGAGGTTGAAGATTGGGCATATTCAACTCCGGCAGCCGCAATTGGAACAAACGAGTTTTGTTCCAATACTGTCATCCTATACAAAGGTATAGCGGAAATCATTATCCGAGATGCTTATAATTCGAGTGCACATGTTGATGTGACTGTAACAGGTGACATTGAAGAAATCGAAGGGGTAATTGTGATTAGAGGAGACGGCACAATTACCATTAATAGCGTAACATTGTAAAATCAATTATTGAAGGACAGCCGGGTCTTGAAAACGATATATGTCTTATTCGTTTTAATTTCGTAGGCGATGACGTAGTAGAAGCCACGATGACTTACGAAGAAATAGTAGCAGCCCGCAGTGAAGGAAAAGAATTTGTTGCTGTTTTCAATACAGTGAACTGGAGACCGATGGCTCAGACGACAATTAATATCGATGAAGACTTCCGGCAAGTAGAAATATGTCTGGTTGTATTTGACGAATTACAAGGTACCGCAAACTTAGGAGTTACTGAATATGATATAACCATACGTGCAGACGAATCATACCACGAACACTCATGTGTTACGACCAAACGATATTTAAGTTTTGAGTCATCCGACGAATCTCAGACATGAAAAAGAAAAGAAAAATCGAATATAAGAAAATTGCCCTCGCATTTATCGTATTATTTTCCGTCCTATTTATCTCAATCGGCCGCATCGCGGAGCTGTTCGGAGTGCTCATCGACAGCTCCGTTGACACGGCGCTCGTCTATACAATTCTTGGTTCATTCGCAAGCTATTGCATAGCGAGTGCGAGCGATAAATACGCGATGAACAAGTATGGAAATGCAGCGATACTTGGGCAGGACTATGAAAAAGGAGACGGCTCTGAATAGAGCTGATGTAATTATGTATAAAATTACAAGTTTATAAGGAGGGATTGAATTGAGTATACCTAGAGGCACAACTCCCACCTTTCAATTAATTTTTCCACCCAGTGTTGATCTATCACTTGTACGCAATATGTATGTAACATTTAAAGCTCGCAATTTAGGTAAGCCAGTTACTAAACAAGTCGCCGCGAGTGCTATACAAGATCGTGTAGTTAACGTTACGTTAACACAAGCAGAATCTTTACAATTACATGATGGTGATTTAGAGATACAAGCTAACTGGACTACCGCGTGGGGAGAAAGAATGGCATCCGAAATTACAATTTTTCCTTTTAGTAGGCAATTACTTTTGGAGGAAATAGAATAATGACTATACCAATTAAAATGACAGTGCGGGCAAATTATGCCATTGGCACACCTCCTCCAGAGTACATGGGAATTACCACAATTACTCCCTCATTAGAAGCACAAGTATTACAAACCGATAATACTTGGGTTAAATCAAATATCACAATTGAGCCAATGAATCAATATACCGGCGCAATAGAATTTACGCCGACAGATGATCCACAAACCATTCTAACTGCTGGTACTTATGTCACAGATGACATCTCTATTTTGCCAATACCACCACTCGCACCACCCGAAGTCCCTAATGATAGTATCATCTTCTATTCACGAGCACCATTCAGCCTATATCCTGCTAATCAGCAACTTAACTGGGATGGTACTATTTGGTATTCTACTGATCAATCTACATGGACCATATGGAATGGTACATCGATCACTGCGGCCGCCCTCAAAAAATGGTATGTTTTATATCTGCGCGGACAAGGTAATCACGTACTAACGGGTGCATATACCGCAGAAAATGAAACCGTGCTTTCTCCATATCGATGGATTCTACAAAACGATGGTGAGCTTATTACTTGTAAAGGCAATTTACAAAACTTAATTAACAATGCGAACGAACCTATGCAAATTGGCGGATTATCCTACCTATTCTCATTTAATACAAATTTAGATTGTGATATTGTATTACCCAATCAAATGATAGATCGCTTATATACAGGTATGTTTATGAACTGCGCGGCACTACTTCATGCACCAGCCCTTACTCATACCACTGTAAGCTCGCACGCGTATGAATCTATGTTTCGAAACTGTGTAAATTTGCGTACACCGCCTACTATATTGGCACTCTCTGTAGAAGATAGTGCATGTGCTTCTATGTTTGCAGGATGTACACAATTAATGACCACACCCGACTTTAGTACTATTACTACATTAAACTACGCTAGTTTTGAATATGCATTTTCTAATTGCTACAATTTAGCAACCATTATAGCCTTTCCATCCATTACAGAAGCACCGCCTTATTGCTATCGTAATATGTTTCAAAACTGTTATTCATTAATGGAAGCACCAAATTTAACAGCCACCACAGTCAATGATGGCAGTTATCAATTTATGTTCTCTCATTGCACTGCCCTATTCCGTAGTCCAGAGTCAGCGGCGACCACATTAGGTATCTACTGCTATAGCTATATGTTTGAGCGTTGCACTTCTCTATTAACACCTATGTCACTGCCAGCAACAACTCTATTTGACTATTGTTATGAAGGTATGTATAATGGTTGTACCTCTTTAAATACACTGCCGCAACTTACTATCTCTATAGCGTCAATAGGTAGTTGCACAAGAATGTTTGCAGAATGTTCATCAATTCAATTATCAGAAGAATCCACAGCCATCTATACTCGACCCTATCAAATTAATTGTATTGAAACTAGCGCAGGTGCCTTCGATGGTATGTTTGAGGACACAGGTGGCACCTTCCAATATGATCCTGAACCAAATGTTACTTACTATACTTCTAATGCTATTAAAAACTAGAGGTGATTACTATGATCACTAATGAAATGTTAGTACAATTTTGCGAAGCCGCGTTAAAGAAAAAATCTCTTTACATGTGGGGTACTTATGGCAAGCTTATTACCTCTTCCCTAATTGCAACTAAAGCAAAACAATATCCTAAAAATTACTCCCAGACTCGTAGAGAATTTTTACTATCTCATGCAGATGGAAAAACAGTTGGATGCGACTGTGCCGGATTGATCAAGTGGGCGCTATGGACAAATTGTGACATCAATGGGAAGATTAAATATGATGCTAATACAGACCGCGGTACAACTGGTCTATATAATGCGGCCACTCAAAAGGGGCCAATGGCAGTATTTCCCGGCACTCCAGGTCTAATTGTCTATAAAAAAGGTCATGTAGGCGTATATGTCGGTAATGGATATGTAATTGAATGTACTTTAGGAAACCGTGGTGACGGAATCGTAAAGACAAAACTTGAAGCCGGCGCATGGACTTACTGGCTTAAACTACCAGAAATTACATATATACAACCAGCAGTCATTCCGCCCAAAAAGAGAGTTTCTTTATTTGATCGTCTTAGACTTCTCTTTAAATAAAATTTGAAATTCCTTCAAATCTATAGTATAATATAACTATAGAATGAAGGAATTTTCTTTTAAGGAGAGTTAAGGATGCTATTAGAAACTACACAGAAATATGCCGTAAATAGTGAAAGTGCGGCAAAAGATTTAATTGAAACATATCGCGCACAAGCAAATGAAAAAGGATATACAATTAAAAAGGCGGGATATGAATATAAGACAAAAAAGGCAAAGGGTGAAATTATTGGTGAAAAATGGGTAGTTACCGTTGTTCAAATCTTTGCCGACCTATGGAGTGATTTAGACGAATGAAAGTAAAAGTAGACCAACAGAAACCAAAAGTAACAACTGATCAAATACACGAACTGGTAAAGAATTTACAAGGTATTATTGCGTCTGATGAGGAATCAACTATACAACAGGAAGACCTAGTAGAAACACTAAGTCGTCTATTGGCTTTATCAGACGATCAATTTACAATTCTCGCACCAGGCATTATTCAATCCTATCAGCAATCTGTCAATAATCCGAATGATAAGTTAGCTCTTGCTCACGCTCTTAATGCTATGGGTGGCACAGCAGAAGATCTAACGGCCGCATTTGACCAGCTAACAATAGCAATAGATAAAACTCAGCTTAGTACTGTTAAGCGAGACTTTCTTAAAGAATTTATGGCTACTATGATTAATGCCATTAATGATACGGAAGGTATTGCAAAACGCATTATTAATATACCAATTGAATTGTGCCATTCAGAAGCAAGAATCCCGCAGTATGCGAATATTGGAGATTCAGGTGCAGATATATATGCTCTTGATGATATTACAATCAAACCAGGCGAAACGGTATTGGTGCCTACGGGAATAAAAGTTGCAATTCCAACTGGATATGAATTACAAGTGCGCCCAAAGAGCGGCCGCTCATTAAAAACTAAACTGCGTGTTGCCAACACGCCGGGAACTATTGATCAAGGATATCGCGACGAAGTAAAAGTCATTATAGAGAATGTTGATCCACCTATTAAAGATATCACAGTAGATGACGATGGTCATGTAACCTCAATTCTATATGGTAGTTCCTATACAATTGGAAAAGGCGAAAAGTTTGCTCAATTAGTACTATCTGAAGTGCCTAAGACAGCTTTTTTCCGTGTTGATTCAGTTGCAGAAATTGGTGAAAACCGCGGCGGAGGTTTCGGAAGTACCGATTCAAAATAAGGTTATGAGCAAAATTACGCTTGATCAAATTCAAGCACAATTAGCACAAAGTAATTGGAGTCTTGTTTCCACAGAGTATAAAAACTTAAATAGCGAATTAGTTGTCCAATGCCCAGAAGGACATCTTGTCTACTCCACTTGGAACAAACTACGAGTAAAATGCGAATGTCCTGTATGCAAACAAAATAAGTATAAGGAAAATACAGCGACAATTCGTCCCCGAAAAACAGGTGTAGAGCGCATTGTGGCTCTAGATCAAGCCAGCCGCAAAACGGGATTCGCAATTTTTGATGGGAATGAGCTAATCCACTATGGAGTTTTTGAAGCCCCAGACGAAGATGAGGCTGCGCGCATTCACGCCGTTAAAATATGGCTTTTATCCTTAATAGAAAATTGGAAACCATCGGTTCTAGGAATTGAAGCAATTCAATTAGAGCAAAAATTTGGTGTTACGACCTTCCAAACCCTTGCTCGCTTACAAGGCGTTGTACTAGATTTATGCTATGAACTACAGTTACCAGTTAAGGTTGTTCATTCCAACACATGGCGTTCTCATTGCGGTGTAAAAGGCAAAAGCCGCGCAGATCGTAAAAAATCTATGCAGCTTCTAGTTAAACAATGGTATGATATTACAATTGGAGACGATGCGGCGGACGCCATTGGAATTGGAAAGTTTGTATCAGAAACATATCATCAACAAGTTTCAATTACTGATTGGGAATAAAAAAAGAAGATAGCTTATTTGCTATCTTCTTTTTCTTCTTGTATGAAAGGCATCATCAAACTAAACTCATTGACGGATAGATTTAGTTGTTCTGCCTCTTCCATGGTAAGGAGGAAATCCGGTATGGTAACTTCTAAATCAAGAAGTTCATTTAGTGCTTGAAGCATTACTTCTTTTGTATTAGGCTTAAGTTGTACAGAAGATGGGTCGTCTTCGTTCGGGTGAATGAAGTTGCCATGTGCATCTTTTTCTGCATATTCACCTAATAGTTTCTGAACACGACTTGTATAGAAGTCTGCTTCACTATTGATGCTATTAAAGAATTTAACGAGCTTATATGTAAGCTTAAGGGGTAATTTTAAATCACCAATTTGTGTGCCTATTTCTTTTAAAGCTACAACCGTTGAAAGTTTTATTTGCATATAAATTTGTTCTCCTCTAACTTTTCTATTTATAGTATATCATAAATTAGAAGAATTGTCAAATTTTTGTAGCTTCTAATGCAGCCAAGCGAGACTCAAGTTCTGCTACACGAGATTTAAGATATTGAATCTGCCAAGTATTAAGAGCGATAAATTCTTCATAGCGAAGATAGCAAACATCATCTTGATCTTTAATATATCCCGCGAAATCTTGGGTAGATAAAGAGGCATCAAGAATTGCTTGTTCTACATCTTGTGCTATAAAACCAGCATGGAAACGATCAGAGGTGCCATCATTATATTTATAGATGACGGGTCGTAAATTATCGAATAGAGTGGTATATTGGAGAGGAATAGAAAGGATAGAATTTTTTAGGGTTCGGTCGGACATCGTACCGATAGATGAAGACGATTGCCAAGTACCATATAATCTTCCAGTCGTTAGGCTTATTCCTATGTTTACTGTGTTTGTACCCTGTACTTCAGTATTTAAATTTAATGTAGTGCCGCCTTGTACGCCACCAGAAAAACCACTATTTAAAGCAGTTATTTGATACCCTAACGTTAAATTTCCACCATAATATACATTTCCTACACAATATGCCATTCCCCTTTGCCCTGTGCCTCGCCAATCGCCTAGTTTTAGGTTCCCAGCTATAGTATTTAGTTGACCCAATATTACACCATCTTGTATATAGGCCCCGCTTAATACATTTAACTGTGCTTGAATAGTTAGTGTAGAATTACTAAATTTAATAAATTGATTTTGAGTACCAAGGTGAAAACCTTGTTGTCCCAAATAAAAACCTGATGCTGTTGAATCTAAGTATGATTTTCCACTATAAATATAAGCATTTGATGCAAGTTGGATATATTCTCCCGCTTGAAACGTACCACTTGTAAGATTACTAGCTGATAAACTTCCTACTGTGACAGGTGCAGTAATGGTTAAAGTACCATTTTGATATTTAATATAGTTTGTACCATCTCCAATATAAATACCATTACCACCGATATAAAAACCACGGGCGGGACTCTCCATAGTATCTTTTCCACTATAAATATAAGCATTTGACGCAAGTTGAATATAGCGACCTGCTTGTAAAGTCCCGGCATAAATCATACTAGCCGTAATAGCACCCGCAGCAATCTTATCTGCAGTTATAGCACCTGCCTTGATATGAGCCGCTTCAATCTCAACACTCGTAACCTTACTAAATTCAACGCTTTGAATATGGTTATTATCTACTGATATTGCCCCCTGCGTTACGGTACATCCACCAATGGTACCATTCCCACTAGATAGGGTAATTGAACTAGGAGTAATTTGATTATACCCATATTTTATACCGTCATTATATAAATAGTTATTTCCTGAATAGAAACCAGAACCATTTACATACCAACCGCCAATAGTAGCACTCGAACAAGTCAGATGACCATCAGATCCCACAGTAAAATACTGACCATATCTTAATTGAGTAGGAGTTATATTAACTGTAGCTGTTCCTGTTGCAGGATAACGCAATCCATCTGTAGAAATTGACCAGCTTCCAATCTTACCACTTGTAGCATTAATTGTTCCAGAGAAGGTACCAGATGCGGCAGAAATATCGCCAGCAAATACAGCAGTTCTCTTTGTAGAATCCCAATATAGATACATCTGTTGTGAAGAGCCATTATATCCATAAAAAGCAAAACCACTATTATTAACCGTAAAATAAGGACGATTCGAAGTATTTCGAAAACCTGCACCTTCAGAATTGGCGTAAAAATAGGTACTATCAACATAACCAGAAAAAGTTAGGTTTCCATTGGCATCAACATCAAACAACGATGTTCCAGCTTTACTGATGTGTAGACCTTCATTATTAATTACCGTTGAGACACCGCCCTTACTGCCCTTAAAGTTAAATCCTGCCCATGTTAAACTAAAAGTAGCATTAGTGACCACATCACTTACTGAACCCGGTACCCAGTCGTCATACCAATTAGTTCGCGGGTCAGTTTGAAAATGAGCCGCGTCAATACCATATAGTCCATATTGGTCCATACGCACGAAAGTATTATGATAAGGTATATTATTATCAACCTTATAAGCAGTAAAACCTTTTGCATCCATTGATAATGCAGGCTGTGCCCCATTTACAATAGCAACTTCCGCCGCGTTAACTGAACCAGCAGATAAAGTCTCTGTTGCTACGCCAGTACTACGAATGGCATTTAACCAAGTCTCTCCATTATCTGTTGTGATAAATAATCCATTCGCATTTATTCGTACTTGGCGGCCGGGATCATCAGCAGAGTATAGAGTAATACCATTTTCATCTTGTATTATGCGATTATTATTAGAAGAAAGAAGTAAATCTTTATTCTCATTAAAAGCATCTTGTAATGCTTTGGCTTTTAAAGCGCCCGCCTGTGTAAAAGCATTTGCAGCACGTGCATATTCACCTTCATGATATTGAAGTGATTGTGTCGCCGCGGTAATCCTCTGAAATAAGTCGTCAAATGAACTTCTATAATTTTGTACCGTAAAGCTATCTTTTTCTGGCTCATCCAAATAGGACTTATATTCTGTAATAATAACTTTCTCTTTATAAGGTGTCCTAATACCAGTATTATTTGGATCTATATACCCAAAAAACTCTGCATCTTGTATAAAAGTAATATCACCTAAATGAAATACTTTATTTTGGAACTCTTCCAAAGAGCTTAAACGCAATACAGACACATTATAACTAATCTGCGGCCGAGATGATGCATACGCGACATTAACGCCATCAAGATAGTATAAGTTATCATCCATATACTCTTCATTTTGCCAAGTGCCTTCTTGAATATATTGACTATATTTTTGAAAGAACGTATCTTCTGCATTGCGTACATTCAATAACGCTTGGTTTTGTTCTTTAATTAATTGTGCTAATTGACTATCAATCTCACTAATTGCTGATTGACACTGATTGGCAAGATACTGGTAATTATTCGCCTCATTTACTGCGGAACGCCATTGAATAAGTAGCTCTTGTATGTTTTCAGTTGTATCATGATTGCGTATATATGTCTGTACATCTGTATCCATAGTGACCGCATTTGGATCAACGTTAACACCAACAATCAAAGCAATTTGTGCTAAATACTTATTTTGCAACTGCGCTGCGCTTAATTGTGCTGCAGAATACAGTTCTATATATCCTTGTAGCTTAGATTTTTCCGTTTCTAAATGAGTAATTTCTTCAATCTTTTCATCATAAATTGTATATTGTCTACGTAAGGTAGGAAAATATGCGCCTACACCGTATAAGTCTAACTGCAATGTTTGCGCATCTAATAGCCCGCTATTTGTATAATATCCAAAGTCAAAAATAGAGTTTGATTTTGCATAATTACTATCCGCGCGAACTACATTACACGAACCATATGGCGCGAACTCATTACTATTGGGATTCACAATTGTACGCGTCACGATTTGGTCAGATTGAATTGTGCGTTGAATTGTTTTAAGATCAATACCATACACAAAACCAATACCGACGTGAATTCCCTTTTCTTCTTTGAAGTAAATATACTTTTCGTCTCTTTTTACCGCACCATTTGTTTCGTGCCCTGTATAGAAACAAACCCAGCAGTTAAATTGTTCAGCAAGAGCCTGAAGCAGATTAAAGCGATTTGACTGTTTACCATTAATGGACCGAATTTTTTCAAAGTTGTTTGAAGTAAAAGCATAGCCCATAGAACCTGGTTCGTCAAATCCTTGATAAGTAAATTTTATTTGATCAATAGAAGTGGCAGATTGATTTGTAGAAGGATCATAAATATTATGGCGCACTTTGGCTAAATTATAATCCACGAAGCTGTTAGGAAGTACAAAGCCCACTTCAGAGGATGAAGGTATATACATAAAAAACTGTACATTACATATCCAAGAATAAGCAGAGGAACTTTTAATAAAAAAACCATAATGCGCAGCGGAAGCAGATACTTCTTCACGAGTAACAGCCTGAGTAACTGTAAATCGTATATATCTCCATATTTCATTATTATAAGTAACTTGACCGCTGCCATTCTGACTCATAAAATTTGTACCTAAAGTATATGTACCATTACTAACACTATATTGACAAATTCGTATATCATTGATTGTAGTAGCTGTACCGCTTGGCATCGTGGCATCTCCACTGTATACTTGATACATAAACATATATTCCGTACCGGGCTGAAAACCATTAGGTAGAAAAGTGGCAGATTGAGATAGACCCGCATTATAATAATAGCATTGATTGGAGATACGCAAATAACTATTAGCTCTCGCATAAGGAACTTCATTGCTATCTCCTTTTGGATATAACGCCAGACGCAAAGCTTTTGAATCTTCTGGTCCCGTTACTGGCTGTGTTGGTATCCATCCATCCATATTCGCAAAACTAGATGGATTTGTTAGTATATTTACAACCGCAGTAGCATCAACAGGTGCTACGTCACGATAGTAATAATATGTATGTCCATTTTTTTGAAGTTCATAGCAATATTTTTGAGAATGAGAATCAAAAATACATTTATTGGTATCATGCCAACGAGTAGCACGATATTCAGTTGACACATCACCCAATACTATTATATATGACTGGCCCGATACAGCAATAGTTATAGTACCTCCATTCTCATTAATCGCTGTACATGTTGCAGAAACACTATAACTTTGAGTATTAGTTACCAATAACGATTCATCATCGCGCACATACCCCTCATCATCTGTATATGCGAATTGAAACTTAAAACTTTCACCCTCAGTTAATGTAACCAAAGGTGGATAAAAAGCTAAAATTTGTTTACCCGATGCTATTGTTTTAGACTCTTGTGTCTGGTCATTAATAGCATTAATGCCACGAGAGGTCATAGGAATAACTGGCTCTTCGTTCTTCTGATAAATTGTATCAGATTGAGGCGCACCACTAATCTGTGGCCCTTTTGCTACAGTATCAAAACCACTATAATACTCATGCCCCTCATATTCATCCATATCTGGAATTGCCTGTAACCAATATCCTTCACTGTCTATAACCTTCCAATCCGTACCGCGGACAATGCGGGCGCCCAGTTCCGTGACAGTACCTTGATTATTCATCAATTCATTGTCAAAAGTCAAGCCATATCCATTCTTTGACAACTCATTAATATAAGCATCAGTACAAGTATAAGTCACCGTCGTTTTATCCGAATCTTCTTGACAATTTTTAATAATGAAATCATACCACTTATCCTTCCACTTGAGTTTAACCTTTCTTTCATTTACCATAAATGAAATAAAAGGATTCTCATACCCCTCTTCCGGTATCTCATCAAAATGACGATTGGGTCGTAATTCAGGATTTAGTTGTGTTAAAATAGAATCATCAATAGCATTTTGATTAATATAGAATAAGTCACCTATAGATTGATCTTTACATCTATAAAACATCTTAAAAGTTAACTTATTTGTGCCATTAATATTTTCAACCAACTCCGGTTCAATCGCACGATACGGAGAAGTCAAAGTATCAGAACCAATAATGGCTATTTTATGCTCTTGTAGACCTTGATAAATCCCCTGACTATAAACCGGTTTATCTTTCCAAATGCTAATTTCATATTTATCCTTTAGCATTACCTTTAATCTCCTTAATAATATAAATAGTCATATCTTAATGACTGACAAATTGCTCGATTTGCATCCACATTCCATGCATTATCCGTGTAAGAACCAAAATATGCTATACCAAGTGGAATTTTAAAGAAATCACCTTGTTCAATATATTCATTATAAATAGTACCAGACCGCTTTAAAGAAGTGGTAAATAAAGTGCCAGTATACCCCTCAATAAGTTGAGTTTTTGAATTGATAGCAAAATAAGTGTCTTGCTGACCTGCTGGTCCCAGCCGCGGGAACCCTCCATCTTTAAAAATAAGACATCCAAGTTCAGTCTTGATACTTGTTTTATCAAATGGGTTATCATAACTAAAAATATTAATACGCTTTAAATTAAAAGAACTTAAAAATCCACTCCCTTCTGGATTCTGGAAGCTATAAAAAGCAATCCAATCTGTTTCCAAATCACCGGGATTATATAATCGAATGGGATTTGTGGTACCCGCGCTATCAAAAGGATTCTCTGGATCTAATGAGCGGGAAGAACCCAACATTCCACTAGCTTTTGCCCATTCTGCGGTATTTTCATTCGTATAATATGATAACCACTTATATACACTGCGCGCATACGGATAGTAGCATACAAAAATAATTGTTGCTTCGCCCTTATATACTATACCATTTGTTAGCACCATGTTTGGAGCATATAAATCACCTGAATACGCCATCCCATTTGATGCATTGTTTTGAGATAAATATGGTCGTGTTTCCGCTTCATCAAAACATATATATTTTAAAGAGGGCGCGCCCTGTACTTTCGCTGTATAAGCTTTATAAGGGGCCTCATCAAAAATCAATTCACCCATAGATTTTCCATTAAAAACCTGTCGGAATCGTCTCATTTGTACTTCCGTCATTGAATCAAAAGCCAATTGTAATGTAAAAATTTTCTGATTATAATTACTATCAAAATAATATGCACCGTCCGCACCGGGTATAGAAACAGTTCTATCTTGAAAAGACGGTATCATAGTTTCTTCATAACGACTACCATCACTAACGCGTACAATGCCTAAATCAGTAGTGTGCACGCCGTTAAATGTAAAGCCGCAATAATCTCCATGAAACTCCATAACTAATCCTCCTTTTAAGTCCTTCTTAAAATTAAGTAGAAAAAAAACAACAGACTTCAAAAAAGTTGAGAGCTATCAATGATAGCTCTCAAAAATTATCTCATTAAATTCATGGCGTGTACATTACGATATTGCGCACTATCTGTAATTTGCTTTTTGATACGGTCTGCTAATTGATCGACATCATAATCTGAACCAATTTCTGCGTTGATATTGATATCATAGTATGCGTCACCAGTTGAATTGGAACTACCAAAAGCATTATTATTTGTGAAAGAGGCAAGTGCATCTCGTAAAGCAATAAAGTTACGAGTATCTTGTGCAGATAGAACAGCTTCTGGATTGGTACGAGTACCATCTAGCCATGCAGGACCGGTAAAGTCTATCATGCCACCCTTAGCATTTTTTACTAGATATGGCTTTCCACTAGCACTACCGCTACCTCCGATCATCCTTCTTTTGATTTCTTCTAAATATTGGTCTAATCCCCATTCGGAAATTTCATCTCTATGTTGTGCCGCCCATGTCTGCAAACCTTTAACATCTAACTGAGAGCCATAAGCATCCATAATATTTATAAGAGCCTCTCTCCGCGTTGTGGGATTGTAAGCCGTTCGTGTTAAGCCAGATTGCTGTGTTGAGAACAATCCTGTATCCGTTAACTGCGGTTGTAGCATTTTACCGACACTAGTGCCTTGAAGCTGAGCACTTACTTGCATCGCAGCATAATTTGAAGAATGTTGAGCGATAACTTGAGTCATTTGTTGCCGCAATGCCGCCTCCAACTCTGCAATGCGTGCTTCTAATTCAGCAATTCTATTTAATGCATTTAAGAACTGATCTTGAAGCGATGACAACTGCTGATAATTGTGGTTCTCCATGGTCTGAACAGTCTGAGAAGACTCATTAGATGATGCCGCAGACTCTGCCGCTGCCTTTGCGGCTTCTAATGCGGTTTCTTGCGCCGCTCTTGCCGCATCCTCTGCTTTTAGTACACCTTCTCTAATTTCTGTTCTAATATCATCAATATGCGATTTAGCGTCATCAATTAATTGAGCAGAATTACTCATAATAGCTTGCTCACTTGTTGCCACAGCACGACCAGTTGCATCTGCAATACCTTGTGCAGCAGGATCTATTACTTGTTGCGACAATACAGGATAAGCCTCAATTGCCGCACGAGTCGCGTCATCAAGCCAACGCTGTTGTCCGATAGTACTTAAACTTGCAAAATTCTCTGATTTCTTTAATAAAGCTACTAAATCAGAATTATAATTTAATGTTCCATTAGTAAAAGCACTTTCCATTAAATTATATACCGCAGGCCAGTATTCACCAGCCATGGTCATATCTTCATGTATCTGCCGCAGTGCGCTGATTTGCATAGCTCTCTGCTCTGCCGCGATATCAGCATCTGCTTGCATTCTCTCAATGGCTTGATCTACCAAAGAATCGCTATAATCTTGACGTGATTCCGCAAGCTCTTTTTCAAGTTGAGCAATTTCTAATGCATTAGCACCAGAAGTATCTCGTCTTAAATAAGCAAGTCGATTAGATTTATCAGATAGGTCTTGCTCTGTCTTTTCATTTTCTCTAGCCTGTCGAACATCCTGGATTTGTTCTTGGATCTTCTTGATGATGTCGGCCGCGGCGTCATTCAATGCGTCTTGCATAGCTTCAATCTTATCTAGTTCTCTTTCTTTTTCTTTTAAGTATGCGTCCATAACACGCTCTTCAAAAGAAAGATAACTATCAATCGCCGCACGCTGAAAGTCTTCAATTTGTTCTTGTATATCAATTAAATTTTCTTCTGCTGAAATAAACTCATTGACATATGCTTCAAACATAGAAGAGTATTTATCAAAAGCAGAACGAATATCCGGATCAGAAATAGAATTGATACCTACAATATCCTTAACAATTTTATTACCATCAAATTTAATTAAATCAGATACACCTAAATCAGCAAATGAACGTAATTCATTATCAATTAAATAATATCGTTGATCAAGTTGATCAAGTAAAGCCTTTGCGGTTGCACTACGATTAGCTTCAGACTGCGCGCGACCTGCCAAGTTGTCAATTTGTGCAAAGTAGTTGTCACGCATTTGTTGTAAAGTCGTGTTGCCATCTCTAGTTAAAACTGTATATTCTCTTTCGAGTTTAGTCTGCTCACGTAATTGTGCAGCAATTTCTTGATTAATATTATATAACTCATCAAGAGGGTCACCCAAACCGAGATTCGAAATAATGGCTTCTTTGACTTCTTTTGCTTTAGTTTTAGCATCTTCCTTAACATCTTCGCCTACTTTTCGAGCAGTATCGGTTAGATAAGCAGAGCCATCTTTAAAGAAGTTGCGAGTTTCTTTATCTAAGTTGTCAAAGTAAGTTTGCGTTGCTTGTTTTACGACAGGCTCATCAAAAGAAATCGTAGTTTTGGGCGCTGACATACTATTTAGTTTGTTACGCAATTGTGAAATAGTATTATCATATAACGTATCAAGAGATGTATTTGTGGTTTGATATAATTTAGATGTAGGACTCTCTGGAGTTTTAACACCAAGAAGACCAAGAGTCTTGTATAGAGGTCCAAATTTTTCCATAAGTTTTTGGTATGCTAGCTCTAAATGAACATTAGTAGCAGCAACCATACCCGCAGCTACGGCTTTAGACATCTGTTTTCCGTACTCTTGTGCACTAATTTCTTGTGTAATGGCAACTCTAGGATCGCCCTGTCCGTCAAGGATGCCTTGACTAATTTCTTCTTTTGTTTTAAGTCCGGCATACTTTGTTGTAGTATCTACTGTTCGTGCCGTTACTCGCAAACTTTGTGGATCAAAACCAAAATCAGTATTACCAAAACTTGCTGAAGCATTATCCCATAATACACTTAAAGTTTGACGAGCATGTTGATCATCTAGACCAAGATTAACCAAAAACTCATATTGCGCGGCTAAATCAACGCCTTCTTCGGTCGCCTCACTTATGGCCGTTACTAATTTATTTTTTAAATCATCTGCTAGACTTGAAAATAAAGCACTCTCTTGATCTAATGTACCATCTGTTGATAAGAAATTTTCAATAGCAACCTTTGCGCCATTTCCTATCTGATTAAATACATCAGTCAGTCCATCTTTTAAATGTTCAGTAGTTGTTCCGAGCCGCTGTGCGAAAATATCAAGCTCTTTCTCACTATAAACAATGGTATCACCAAATTGCTGTCCAGTCCGAATCCATTCCTTAAACCCTTCCATAGCAGCCAGTCTGTCAAAACCGGTTTTAAGTTTATCGGATGAATTTATGAGATCAGTAAACATGGCTTGCGCCATTTCATGAGAGATACCTAAATTAGTTTGTAAATCTAATAAGACTTGATCTATGCTTTCAACTTTGGTTAAATCAACGTCAATTTGTCCATTATCGCCAATGGTAAAAGCATCGCCTTGAATAGAACTACTGAATTGTTGCCATAACCCATAGAAATTAGTACCAATAGAATCTAATAGTGCTTTAGTAGTTTCTGCCAAAACAGTCATGTCGCCATTACTAATTTTAAGCAGTTGATTAAAACGCTCTTCACCGAAAATTAACTTTTCATATGCAATAATTGAATCATCGCTATATGCACCAAGATCTACTAATTCATTAAATTTGTCCTTTACATCTTTAACAAAACTATGTACCTCAGTAATGGACTTGCCGGGATCAAAATTCTCAATTAAAGCAAAAGTATCTGCAATAGTGTTTTGTACAACTAATACATCATCTAATATCTCAACAAAATTAGTAGTAGCACTCGCAGCGTCTAATGTACCGTTAGCCAAACCATCAAAATAAGTAGCTAAAGTATGAATCGAAATACCTGTATTATCAAGAACTTGTTTAAGTGTAGATCCCTCAGTAGCCATTTCATGAAGTTCGTCTGCCGCAATCTTACCGTCTTTAAGCAGATCTTCCATTTGCTCGGCACTAAAGGTCTTATATAGCTCATTAGCCTGTGCAGTTGTATTATATAACTCTTCATTAGCTTCAAGAACGGCTTCTGCTAATTGTCTGTATGCTTTAGAATCACTTTTTGCCCATTGATTTAATTCAGTAGCGCCAGCAATAGCAGAATCAAAATTGATTATACTAAAGTCTTGGATAATCTTTTGGAAATCATCCATAGGACCGATAGTACTTTTTATATTCAAAATGGCCTTAAGAAGATTATCGCCACCTTTAGATGTTGCCAATAAGTCTAAGTTACCTAACAGTCCTTGTGCTATGTCATATGATCCAAACATAGACTGCGCACTTTGTCCAAAATAACCGCGTATTTGAGCATCTATAGCTTGTCGTTGTTCATGAATAAATTTTTGTTGCTCACCAACTAACTCTCGTATAAGAGCGCTTTCATCTGAAATGTCTTTGGATAAACTAGCGTCTAAACTTCCACTAAAAAGCCCTGTACTAACAATAGTTCGTGCTATTGTCTTAATTTCGCTCTCATTTATATATTCCAAAGCTTTCTTCTGAGTACTTATTCTATAATCCTGGTCACTTTGGTCTTCCGGTTTTGATGATGGTTTAAACCCTGCTCTTTGCGCTTCTGATAATATTTGTTGGTAAGTTAACATATTGGCCACAGCGCCGCCCGCAGCCCCATTTACGCCGTTACTTGTAACAGTTACACGAGTTATTATATCAGTTAATAACTTTTCTACACCTTTGCTTTGACTAAAATTACGAACTAATGCTCCATATTCTTTAGTTGATCCATATTCTGACTGTAAGGCTCGTAAAATATAATCATACCGTGTATTATTTAACTGCGCTTCAGCATTTAATATATCTTCCCTACTCTTATTAGCGTCTTTTCGCACTTGCGCCAATTGATCTTGACGAGCAAGTAATAAATTTCCAGTTTCTGCAGCAATTTGTAATTGAGCATCTCTTACCTGTTTTTGTTGTTCCTGTAAAAGATATTCCCAACCAGCATCACTCAAGGTAATCATACCATTTTCATCAATAGAAGTATATCCAGCTTTAGCCAGCTCACCATGTAAAGCCAGTAACTTCAAAGTCTCTTGATTAACCTTATAAATCGCATCTCGCCATTCTTTTGTGCCCTTTGTCAAATTCTGAACTTGATCAACTAAAGTTTGATATCCCGACTTTTGATCCATTAATGAATCATAAGCATCTTGAGCTTTAGTTGCAGCCTCTTGAGATTCCTCTACTGCCTTAGTTAATTTTTCAATACGCTTTTCTGGTGTTTGTGCCTCAAGTGTTTTATATATAGCAACTACGCCCGCAACTAATGCAATAACAGCACCAACTGCAAGAGAAATCCAACCCCAACCAGCTTGCGCAGTTAAACCTGCCCCTGCCGCTTTTGCGCCAAGTGCCGGAAAAGCTTTTCCAAGCATATTCACCGTCATTAAGATACCGCCGGCAGCAGAAACGATCATACCAATGCCTTTTACCCATTTTGTAATCTCTTCATCTACACCTAGCTGGTCTAACAAACTACCAACACCAGCAATGGCGGCACCTATACCAGTCAATGCCCCACCAAGCGCACCTAAGTTAACACGAGTTTTATTAGCATATGTACTAACATTTGCCCAAACTTTTTCTAACTGTTTTGCCTGATCTTCAGTTATCTTCCCTTGATTTACTTGTTCAGCAGTCATTTTTAAGATCTGCTGTCGAGCAGCTTCATATCCTTCTGTTTGAGCCGTTAAAGTAATCGTATGCTTTTGATCAGACGTAAATATATCAAGCTTTGGGTCATTAATAGAACGAATTAAAGCCTGCTTACCTTTTTCTATATCTGATAATGAAAAAATAGAACTGAACCAGCCCTTACCACCTTGACGATTTGTGTCCCAATTAGCCCGAAAAGCAGAGAAAAATAGAGAACCACCTTTCTGACCGCCCTCTTTCGCACCTGCCTGTAAAGAAGTGCTTAAAAGTCCGCCAATTTTTGTAAAAGCAACTCCAATGGCCGACTTCGCTAATTTCATACCACCAAATACAAGACCTAGTTTTGCTAAACCACTTGTAATACCCGGCAAACCATCCGTAATTTTATTAATACCTTCAATTAGCCAAGTTAATAAATCAACCGTGATCTTAATGGCTTCATTATTAGCAATAGACATTAAAAAGCTATCCCAAGCATTTTTTAACTTATTGAGTTTACTTTCTAATGAGTCTAAAGTCTTATTAAACTGCTCCTGTGCAGCACCAGATGCATTGTTTGCGGCCGCGACTAATTCTTGAGTACGATTATAGTCAGACATCAATGCAATAAAACGCGATTGCTGACGAGAACCTGCGGCCATGGTAGCGATATAACGCTGTTGTACTTGATCCAATCCATCCCACTTAGAAGCTAGCTCCAAGAAGATTTGGTCAAGTCCTTTCATACCTGTTAAATATTCATTTAAGTTAATTCCTGCGGTTCTTAACGCAGCAGACACCTTATTGACGTCAACTACTTCGCCTTCAATATCAGTGCCTAATAGCTGACCTTTATCTACCAATGCTTTAACTTCTGAAAATCTCGCAATAACCGTCTTTAATGCAGTACCGGCCGTTTCAGCAGATTCTCTTGTGGTTTCAATGATCTGCGCCAAGAACGCCGAAGTATTTTCAAAGCTCATGTTAGCGTTATTAGCAAGAGAAGCAACCTTAGTCATAGCCGTTGAAATTTCATCAACGTTAGAAGCAGTAATAGCAGCTAATTTAGAATATACATCATTAATATTCTTTGCATTGGTTTCATCAATTGTCATATTGAAACCACGCAATGCGTTAGTCATTCGGTCTGTTGCGGTCGCCGCATCCAAACTTGCAATACGAGCCATTTTTAATGTCTCAGTCGAAACTGCAACAACTTCATTGGTATTCAAACCTTGCTGATAATACAAGGTTGCCGCTTCATAAGCACTATGAATTGATACACCTAGAGCATTAGCTCTATCGGTATATTCCGGTAGTTGCGACCACATATCACCGACACTAAACTCTGTAACAACTGCGGTCTCAGTCATTACCGCGTCAAGGTCTTTAACGGTCTCAAATGCACTATGAACCGCACGTCTAAATAAACGGACCGCATTTTCTAAGCCTAAGAAATAAGCGACTCTAGATTTAAAACGATCTAATGAAGTCCCTAAACTATTAGCAGCTTGACCGGCACGTAACTCCTCTTTTGCAAGAGCATTGAAGCTATTTCCTAGTTGATCAACCTGCTGCGGCATGCCACGAATAACATTAACTAATGCCTGTAATTGAGTATCAGTTACATTCTGTACAGCTAATCCAGCTTCTTCTAATTGTTGCCTTAATTCTACAAAACCATTATCGGCTGTTAGCCCGTTAAGCGCAGTACGATATACATCTAAGCTTTTACCAAATTCATTTCGCTTAGCCTCATCATTAAAACGTTGTTGTGTTTTAGTTAGTTGTTCTAAATCCTTAGTAGCTCCTTCAATATCACCTGAGGTTAAGTTTTGAATAAAAGTATCCCAAGCCTTAGATTTCGAAATTCCTGCTATCGCATTTTTTGCGTCATTTAAAGCCTTAACATCAATTTGATTAAGACGCGCCTTATATTGATCAGTTAATTCATTGACTCGTTTCTGTAACGCTTCAACTTCTTTTAAATCTTGTGTAAAAGAATCACTAATTACATTGTCCGGAATCTGAGCAACACTTTTGCGCAGTTGTAAAAACAAATTATTAATTTGTCCCATTGCTTGCTCAAATTTATGGACATCGCTTTTACCGCTAAAATTATTATTAATGACCTCTCCAGCTTTATTCGCATTTTTTTCAATATTGTCAAAAATACGTTTAAAGGTGGTGGCCATTGTTTCGGGCATCTTTAATTGACTCAATGCCCCCTGTATTTGTTTTACGTTTTGTAAAACATCTTGCACGTCAGCAACCGTTTTTAAAGTAACTGTTACTGTTCTCGCATTTGCCATACTTTACCTCCCTATATGCAAAAATCGGCATTAACTTACGCTAATGCCGATTTCATCTATAGATCACTTAAAATATCATCACTTAGGAGATAAAATTCACTCACATAAGTGTTTCCTCTTGATCCCACTGGGACTCCTACGGCAGAAAAATTTGCCACAACAGGATTAGCCTGCTTTCCCAGCCGCATAGATAAGTCAGACACTAGCTTTAACTTAGGAATATGTAATATTCCTGTTACAACTTGTCCTGTTTCATCATCCTTAACTCTCGTTAAGCCTTCTAATTCCAAAAAACCATTATAGTAGTTTGAACCGAGCTTAAAAATACTGGTATCATTACGATAACAATAACGATAATCTACAATAACATCAGTAAAATTCTCTGCAATATGAATTGTTTGATTCGTATATGTATATTCAATGCGCTTACCTTGTGTAGTGTACACAAATATATTATCAAAAGGCTCGTGGTTTAACGTAAAATTGCCTAATTCATTACTTTCATGTTGTTCACGCGTAGTAATCACTACGCACTCTTCTTCACTTTTATATAAACGATTAGAATTTATTAATAAAGCAAATTCCGCTGAATTAAAGACTCCTTGAGAGAAAGTAAGTCGTTCTTCTCTAGTAGTGTCCCAAAATACATGCGGTCGATTGTCAAAACCACCATTTGCCGTAATGTGTTCATTAATATCACCCAATCCCGCGATTTGAATTTTATCAAATAAAGCTACGGTTTCACCTTTAGTAATAATTCCACTACTAGTCTCTATATTATAAGTAGCTTTGAGTCGTACATTTTCAAAACTTTTAAAGCTAAAACGATCCATAAAAACTCCTAATAAAAAAGAAAGGCGGAGATAATCTCCGCCTTTATGGGCCTACTTAACCGTTAGTCTGAGGAATTAAAGTATGATTGTGTACTAATTCAACACCAGCACCGGCAGTCGGTTCTGTACCTGCGGTAAGGTCATACTTAACTAACTTCATCATAATACCATCTTTCGGACGAAGTACCTGAAGGTTCATGTTAAATACAGAAGGATCGCCTTCTGCTTCAAGCGTAATGGTATTTTCAGAAGTAACTTTTGCCTTAGGAATAATGAACTGGAAGAATTCGTCTTTACCACTAGCTTCAGAACGAGCAAAGGTATCACCAGTAACATAATAAGTACCAGGGAAGGAGTTCGCAGAAATTTCAATAATGGAACCCGTACCTGTTAAATCGTATGTGCAGAAATAAGTGTTCCCATTAGAGAAAGAAGTGGTAGACGCGCCAGTTGCATCATAAAATTTTGGATTAATCTTATCATGAAGCATACCTTGTGGATCTGTATATTTACTATTCCAACCTACACTAGCAACTGCAGAAGTATCAGCCGCACCAGAAGTAACAGTAAATTGTTCTGTTCTCATAATATAATTTTTATGAGTAGCAGTGTCAGATGCAAATTCTGGAGCCTTACCATTACCAAACATAATTGCCATGGATTTAGCAGAGAATAACGCATCTTCAAGGGTAACGGTAATTTCTTTACCATCATTTTCTTACGGATTTCCTAAATCCTCTCTAGTTTTCACTAGAAGTTGAGACTATATCTTCACCCAAGAGGGTGTTCCGCACAGGAAGATTAGGATTTTATCTTCACTTAGTCGTTGAACCTTTATTGTTGAATCCATATATATGGTCCGGTATGAGAAGTTTCGCCATGAATACATCTCGCAATTTGTACTACTGAAATACCAGTAGCTTCCGAAGCTTTTTTCATGGAAGGGAAACGAGCTATTTCTTTACCACTCTCTATTTGAATTACTGGAATAGCGTTCGAACATCCCTTTTTGCGCTCTCGTTTTTCCCGCTGAATTTCTTGATAATAATGAATATTATTTTCACGAGGAGAAACCCATTCAAGATTTTCTACATGATTATTCATTTTATTACCATCTTTGTGATTTACATATGTTTTTTTAGGATCGTAATTTTCAATAAAATGAATTGCAACTAATCGATGTACGTAAAAGCGTTGTTGATGACCGTCTGGATATGTAAATTTTACAGAGCGGTATCCACTAGATATACAACCTTTTAAAACATTTCGATTAGATTTACGTCTTACAATCCCCTCATTACTAACTTCATATAAATCACAATAAATTACATCTTTCCATATCATATGTATCCTCCAATACTTGGCTGCTGATTGTCCAATCCAAATAATTTTTAAACATTCACGCTTAAGATTACTCTTTACGTTGTAGTTTATTTGGCTCTAAGGATTTTCCAGCAATTCACGGAATTTTTTATACTAGCGCTATTACGCAACTAGGGGACCTATGGTTAAGAAAAACTTATTAAGTCCCACATAATCAGGTTTGCATTACCCTTACCGCCACGAGCGGCAACATTTTCAGCGGTCTGCTCAATAGTAGAAACCTTTAAGGTGTCAAGATACAGAACGGGATTGGTTGGTCTACCTGTATTATCTAAGTCATAAAAGGTTACGTCTGCAACCTCTTTAATGCCGTATCTATCTAAAATACTAGCCATTCATATAGCCTCCTATTTTATTTGTCATCCAAGTTTTGTAACCAATATTCTGGTTTAATTTTTTTGCTATCTGCACCAGATAATAAACTATCAATATCAATATTGTATTTTTCCTTTTGTTGATACATTCGTATTAACATGGATACAGAAGCATATGTTAACTCTCCGATATTAAGTAAATTAATACCCGTATTCATCAAACAAATTGCTACCAAAGAAGAACTTAAATTTAAACCAACACCATTTTTACGTTTAATAGCATCACGATATCGTGCTTTTGCCTTCATTGCCTTAATACGCGGGTGTAAGTTAGGGTCATACGGCGCAACCTGAGGCTCACCGCAGACTTGACGTATAGTATTTTGAAAATCAAAATAATCTTCTTCATGCAATACTCGTAAGTCATGGATAGATTTAACATCAGTTATATTACCAATTAAAATTGTCTTTTCTTCAAACATCATCAAAATTGGCTCATGAATAAAAAACTGAAAAGCCTGTTCTACCATATCTTTAAATTGACTATTATGATAGGCATTATTTAGTATATACTCAAAAGGATTTAATGCTAATGCGGCATCCATCTTAACCTTAACATATTCATCCTCAATTTCTTCTTGTGAATAGGTTAATAATCGCGCATATATAGCATAAGAATTATTTGCAACCACATCTTTAACTTTTGGTGGATATACTAGACACAATTTTTTAAATTCAACTGGATAACCCAATAATACACGAGGATCAATCATAAGCAATAATTTCAAAAGTCATTTCATAACAAGAAATTTCTTCAGTTAAAAAATTAATATTAAAATCACCGCCAACGATTTTACCTAATCCATTAACAGTTTTATTTAATAAAGACTTTTGAATCTCTCCCATAATACAAAATGGTCGTAAATTGTCACTTTTAATAAACCACTGTGTTAATGGTACAAAAACCTCAATACCCAGTTGAAAATTACGAATCTCTCCATTTTCTGCGTTTTGCAGTCCTCGAACAACTCGTAAGGAAATTAAACTATTAGCGGTTTCTTTTGGACCAACACGTGGAACGACTTTAATTAACTTCTCAAACACTTCATTTTGTATCTGTTGAGGTGTAAGATCTGGTCTGGAAAAAGGATCCTTATCATTATAATATAACAGCTTTAATAGCCGCTGATTTGACTGTAAGCGAGTAATAATTTTTTGTAAATTCGGACCTAGTTCTTCTAAATTACGTATCATCTGCAGTTCCTCCATTCAACCAGAAAAATTCAGTATCTGGAGTCTCTTCTTGTTTAGGAGGCGGCGTTAGGTCATATTCATAAATTGGGTCAACTGTTACATATTCAATTCCTTTACTCGATTGAATATCATAACCAGTAACACGATAATATTCTTGTAGAGGCTTCTCTCCAATAATTAAGTAGTCATCCTTGCGTATTTCGGGAGTTACAGGCATAACGAAAAAACTACTCTTTAAATTTTCTGCATATATTGTATCCATCCTACTTCTGGATTTTAACTCATCCTTTAGCATATTATCTTCTTGTCCATACATATATGCCCAACTATGACACCATAATTTATCACGAGATACCCAAGTTAGATAATGCGTCATTTTTAGCATGATGTAACGATTATATCCGCTAGCGCGGATTTCTTCAAGATAATACACCATCCATGGCTTCAATTCATCATCTTTATTGGGCAAAAATAAAATAGTACCAGCCGGTATATTCACATTAACTTCTGTTAAAAGATAATGTAAATATTCAGTTTCGTCTTGTTTGTATTTTTCAAAACTACCTATATAATCTGTATCTTGATATGAAAAATGAATGGTATAGACGCTACGTTTTAAATAAGCCTGGAAATTCTTTTCTCTTTTAGCTTGTAAGCGAGATTGGTAATCGTATCCATAATGATTTAATCGTAATTGATATATATCATTATAATATGGCACTTCTATCATCTCCCTTTGAAATTAAATTCATACAATCAAAAATTGTTTTGCGAAACCACTTATAGTCAGCGTGTCGTAGAGAGCTTAATTTATAATACAGTATTAAAAAATTAATACTACGGTCTTCTTCAGGAATACCTTCTAGTTCTAACAATAACGCTTCTAAGAAATTAATCCACTCTTCAGTTTCTTCTCGGGCACACAGTAAACTATACAGTTTATTCTTAAAGCGATTTTGATAACCCTCTACGACACTATTTACAACAGACAATTTCATTCATCCTGTTGAGCCAGTAAGCGATACGGAAACGGCTTCTTCTGAATAGAACGATAATAAATAGCTTCTAACTTCGCCGCATTCTGCCGCTCGGACTCTAATAATTTAATAAATTTATCTATTAAATTAGCTTGCGAAAAATCGCGTTCGTCATATAGTGGTTTCACATTTTCCCAAGTGAGAATAGTACGATTAAGCCATTCACACTTCATATAACAAGCTAAAATCTGAATTTCTTCGTTAGTTAATAAACTTGTAAAGCCATTTTCATCATATTCTAAAGAAACGCGAGGAAATTTAAATCGAACAACGGCAGCCTGTAAAAGAGTAAAAAGGTCTGCTTCTACGTCAGATTGTACCCATGTTTCCCATTCATCATCTAGTATCTTGCTTAAAAAAGCCGCATATACTTCGTCAAAACTAGTAAATGAAGCGTCGCCCGCAGAGTTATTTCGTGTATACTGCTGAGCTAATGAAGACATAATTACGCCTCCTTATTCTGATCACTTAAACGAATAGTTTGGATTATATCCCTGCCTGTTAGTTCTTTTAGTGTATTCGCTTTATCAAAGTCCGCATAACGATTAGTTATGGCATAATCAACCAGTAAATTTAACTGCTCTTGGCTCAACTTTTTAACTTGAACCTTGAAATCCTTAATCGGCATAACAGTCATATAACGCTTTTTATCTGCTTCCATTAATACCATAATATTAACAGGTGCAGTAGCATCCTCTGGCTCTAGTCCCAAATCCTTTTTTGCTTGCAGATCTTCAATATATAGAATACCATTATCAACCATATATTTAAAGCCGACATCATATAAAAGTTCTTCTAACTTTTCTTTTTCAATCATCACTGCGGCGCCACGACCGGGCCATTCTCTCTGAAAAAGTGCAGCAGGTACTTTTACACTAACGGCATGATTTTGCATATTAATAACTTTAATTTTGTTGTTTTCCATAATAACTCCTTTAACTCCTTAGTTTTAAATAAGGGGAGGGAAAGTCCCTCCCCTCAAAAATTTACTTACAGATTCTCGTAAGGATTGTAATAAGTATTTGTAACGTGAGTATTTCTATAAATACCCCAGTTGTAGTTTGTTAATATAGCACAGCCCATTTTCTTGTAAGCATAAACTTCAAGAGAGTTGTCTCTGTTTTTGAAGTCATTAACCTGAGTCTGACCTTCAAGAACAACTTTAACAACTTTGTCAGCGCCAGTGGGCAGAACGTAAGCAAACTGCGGATCGATCCAAGTCTTATCGTTATTTTCATCTACGAAAGACTGAGGAATCTGAACCACCGGAGTGCCACGGAAAATCTTGATGTAGCCAGTATCATGGATAGCAGCAATATCATCGGGGCTAACTGCACCAGCAAATGCGCCGGGAGCGGTAATGGGAACGATGGCATCCGCGCCCATATCAGCAACGAATTCGGGAGTAGCAAAAATAACTGCGCCCTGGCCATATGCACGTACAACAGCACATAATTTAGCCATCTTTTCGCCATCAAACGCATTAACATCTACTATATTAGCGGCAGGACGATCCTGTGCATTAAAAGCAGCGCGAAGAGCTTTCTGAACTTCGATATATACTGCGTCAGCAAGTCCTTCTGTTAAAATGGACATAACTTCAGCAAGAGATTCTGCGCCATCGAGCATTCTTTCAAAGTCAACAGTAGCGCCTCCGCCGATAGCATGAGCAGCAAGTTCGAAAGTAGCAGCGTCAAGACGGAAAGTCTCGTATACACCAGAAAGACCAACCTGAGTTAAGAACTGACGTGCACGAGCGCGGCCAACTCTCTTTCTGAAAATTGCTTTCTGACCCTGTGCTACCTGCTGAACTTCAGCAAACATACCAATGGAATCAATAACCTTTTTAGGAACAATTTCATCAGCAGTTTCAATTAAAATTTCATAGATATCATATCTATTTTTCATAAACTGATTTACAGAACCAGCCAGTTCACGTAAACCATCAATGAAAGCAGCATTTACATCTATATCCTGATTAGCAAATTCTGTAGGAACAGTACCCTTTGCTGCATGAAGGGCAATCTTTTTTAATTCATTTAACGTCATTATTCTTACCCTCCTAATTAGTCAGCAATGACTTGGAATTTAATACCAAGCTGTCCATCGGGCATAGTGGTCTTTTTAGTAACTAAAAGAACCGGACCCCAAGAAGGACGTGTAGATGCAACAGCAACAGAACCATCAGCAGAAACGCCGCCGTATAACGGAGTAGTTGCAATACTATCTAAAGCTGTTTTAAAAGCAGAATCGTTTGCGTATCCTGTATAACTTACGCAGTTAGTAGTAAATTTATCACCAACTGCAAGATAACCAAGACGAGGAAGGAAATCGTCTTTACCATTAAGAGCGAAATTCTTCAGACCTGGAGTTCTTTCATCATACATATGCTCTGCACTATATACAAGAGCGAGAGGGAAGGGCGCGGTAGAATCGGTTGCAAGAGCAACTGTTCTATTTATGTTGTCTACAGCAAGAATCATGCCGTTTTCAACTTTTGCGGTAGCAAAATCAGTAGTATCAGGCTTGCACTGTGCCTCAATACGACCATCTCTACGGAAGGCAACATTATTAAGTTCTACCTGTCCGTAACCATCAATGGTTAATCTAGCCATATAAAAACCTCCATTATCGTTTATAACGAGCTAAAATTTCATTTACGCTATCCATATGAATAGCCGTTTTAGGAACAACGCCTTTATCTTTGTTAGGGTCGGGCGCAAAAGAACCAGATTTTTTCCATTCATAAGCTAAATGCATATCAAGTTCTTCCGCGGTATACTCATCAATTTTCTCTTTATAGACGGTAATAATCTCATCGGATATTTTGCCCGCATACTCGGAGATCACAGCTTCTTTGTGCTGGTTTTCAACATTTAACTTATAATTTTTTAAATTGGTTACTTCTTCGGTCAAAGCAGTTATCTGCTCATTAGCATTAGCATTTTGTTGTTCTGCATTAGCTATTTGAGTTTGATACTGTTCAATCTCTGTCTTATAAGTAGCAATTTCTTCTTCATATTCATGAATTTTCGTGCCATTTTCAGCGTTATCTGCGGCGGATGCTAAAGTTTCACTGACGGCCGCATAGGTATCGCCATTAAGATGATGTAACTGATCAAGAACAGCTTTTTCGCCTTCATTAACATCAATTATATAGCATCTTTCCATATTAGTAATAGTTATACTATCTTGCTCATCATCTTTAGTATAATAAGCACGTTCATAATTACCGTTTGCATAATTATATACTATAGCATATTGCTCGTATATATCACAAATGCAATAATCAACTGTCCAGTCATGCTCTTCATTGTAATTAGGATTTAATAATATCCATAATGCGTCGCGCTTTTGACTATCAGACAGTTTAAAGGTCAGCTTGTGCATTTCCGATTTTCCTCCTATATAAGTATAGTCTTTAATTTTTTGGATGGTGTCTTGGATTTGTTGTTGTAACGAGAAAAATGAAGCGCCTTCAAAACAAGGTTCAATTTTATCACCAAGTACTTGCAAACCCAAAAAACTGCCGTGATCAAACACAACATATTTCTGTCCATTAATTACACTGTAGTGATATTTTAGTGTCGGCGCAAACAATTCCATAGACTGGCTTTTGCCCACAATTTCACTAGCTTCAGGATACAGCGCAGTAAATAAAAATACATCGCAGCAAGCATATTCGCGTGTCTGACCATCGTCGTCTAAATGTTGTTCCCAAGCAAAATTATTTGTCTCCGGAACAAAACCATAGACCTGACCATCAGAACGCGCCTCGCCATGATCTGTATAGTCATCTTGCTCGTAGATACCTTTTACAGGAACACCCGGTAAAGTAGCACATAGCTCTTCAGCGAACTCATCAGTAATATAAGTACCATTACGATTTCCATACTTATAAAAAATACGGACACGCGCCTTGGACAGAACATCATTTACTCGTTCTAATCTTCCATACACACTAACCGGAAACTCCATCAGCTTTTTATTCATTAGAGCCTCCTACATGATTAAGTGAATCTTCATTTTTAATCGTTTTTTCGCTTTTCTCTTCAAGCTTTTTCTCTGGCGCGCCTACTTCACCAGCACCTTGTGTATATGCAGAAGATAAAGGAATTAATTTTTCTTTCAGATTCAATACATCATTTTCTAAATCCTTAACATTAGACAACTCTCGCTGAGTAATACCAGTAGCCAATGCCGGTAAAATAAAACTATAACCGCTTTGAGCCAACTTAAAGGTATCAGTAATATATTCAGATTCATTATAATAAGAAATCGGTAAAATCTTATAATCAAAATGGATGTTAGAATTACTAAATAACTCATTGAGAATATAAGTGAAAAAGCGAGAATACTTATTTCCTAAAATCATCATAAAAGCAGTATCATTCTTAATAGAATATGGAACTGCCTGCGTGCCGGTTGGTGCAAAAATTTGACCGCTAACGCCAGCATTCGCATAGACATTTTGTAAAATTCTCTCGAGGGAAGAAGACACATTATCTGTTGAGGTCTTCGATATTATTGCTTCTACATCGGCATAGGTTGTAAGAACCGATAGGTTCTTATTACCCTTTAACATACCAACGGCGCCATTATGCATTTCTAATGCTTCTTCTGGCTCAAATAGCAGTTCCCCAGTAGTTAAATGAGGAATTTTTTGCACTATGATTTTACGAATTTCTTCGAGTTCTCTTTCACGTTCAGTGTCTAAAGCTTCGTCATATTGAATAGTCGCAGGAATAACGTCTAAAAACATAGGACGACCATCATCAGTAAAAGCAAAATAAATACCCATATCTGATGGAATTCGTATCCAAGGAGTCTTAACCTTACCTTTCAACCATTTATAATAATGACGCGTAATGATGTCTGGATATGCCTGTAACGTTGCCGCTTTTGCATCTTCGTCGGTAATTGAATCAAAATAGGTTACATTAAAGTCAATGATATCATTACCTGATATATCCCTGTAATAAGAACGACAATATTGTGTAGGCAAATCGATTATTACAAGGCTATTTTTGTCTAGTACCTTAATGAATCCATAGTATCCACCATCAATTAAAACTCGCAAAGATATGCGAGTCAGCATTTCTGCAATTCCAACTTTATCAATGTACTCCAAAGCAGTATAATAACGTTTAGAAATATGCGGAGTGGAGAGTTTATTACCAAAACTTGGACTAGGAATTAGTAATCCCGTATATTTTAATAACGTTGCATAATATAAAATAATGCGCTTATACAAACCATTGGTCTCATAATAATAGTTAGAAAGTTGCTGCTGTGATTCAAGTGCGGTATCACTAATAATTTGTTCAATTTCGTCTGATTTATATCTATGTAAATGTGGAGTGCAACGATGCACGCTCCAATCATCATACTCTTTATTTTTGGCTATCATGCTGTCTTCAACGCGCCGAAAGGTAGTAATATCAAGTAAAGGGTCTTTCATTTGAATTACTGTCCTCCTGTAAAGAAAATTAATTTACGATTTCCAATATTGGCACGGCGCTTATGCTTTTGATAAGCCTCTTCCTCTAGTTCTTTGACGCGCCATTGTCCATAAGCAAAAGCAGAATATTTATCTTTGGGGAATCTACTATTAATTTGCTCTAATACAATGTCCATACCATTACGTTTTAATCGTAAATTCGCCATTTCTTCAAATAATTTAGTAGTTAGTTCGTGAGGCATTAACCTTTTAACGCGGTCTTCCAAAGACATCCTTGCGCCCTTCTGTGTAGCTAGCAAAGCGGTACGAGCCTCTTGTTCCGTAATTAAAAACCGTACCATTCCACTGTTCAATCTAGTATATACATTGCTATGAATTTGGGAATTAAGTGGTCCATTTGCTTTTAATGAGTACAAAATAGGTAAAGCATCTCTTGGCTGAATTTTCTTATAATCATCATTATTAAAAAATCCATAAGGAGGAAAAACTTCACCCTTTTCTGAAACTTGTGAACGGATCATCTCATCTGCTAGTCCGACACCTAGTCCATTACAGTCAATTACGACTTCTTTAGGTCGATATCTCTTAATCAACTTCTTAATATCAAGGGCTTGCTGTTCAAAAGTTTTTGTCTCTGCTTGTCTTCCCAATACCTCTAAATATACTAGAGTTGAATAGTATTTACCATCACGAATATTAACACGAAAGACGCAAGCTACCGTTTGGTCAGAAAGCCTGCCCACGTCTACTGATATTAAGTAAAAAACGTCTTGACTTTCTCTAAATTTTTGCGTCCATTCCGGATTTTTAATTTTACGATAATTTGAAAGCTTCTCGAAATTAAACCAGGACTCTTCTGAGCCACCGGCCCACGTTCCCATATACTCGCTAGCAAAAGTCTGCTCGTTATAGGAAGGGTCCATTTTAAGCTCACGCACGTACTGTCCATCAATTAAATGGTGCAAAACAGGAATCCGATAATCCAGACCCATACAGAAATTGTGTGACGGATCAATAATAGCTTTTTCTAGTACGTCAATTAACTTTTCATAGGCAAAAGATGATTTAGTTCCTGCACTTGTCGCGTATATAACTTGTGTGTTAATTTTTTCATATGGATTTACTAATCCATTTGCCATACGGCGAGATACATTCATCTGAGGAAGAATAACCTGCGCGATCATATTGCCATCCTGATCGCGTGCTTCGTCGATGAGTGTGGCGTGCGTACGAAGACCTCTATCGGAATCTAATCATGTTGTGTTAACTATATGTTTCCATATAGATCAGACTATATCTTCACCCCAATAGGGTGCTTTCCATTTCGGAAGGTACCTCCCTACTCTCATTACAAGATAGTCGTTGAGCTAAAATATTTTCTATATTTTCATAGTCTTGATAACTAATTGAAAAATATTGAAGTCCATGTAATAATGCTTGTTCCTTTTTCCACAGATCAACTTTCTGTTGTTCTTCTAGCGTTAGTCGAAAGAATTTAACTGACTGATAATGCTGAATGCCCATATATTCAATTAATAAATTATGGTCGGGTAAATAAAAATCATACCGACGATTTTTACTCCAATCAAACTTATATTCCGCTTGGAAGTTAATATTGTTATTATTAAGCCATCGAATTATCTTCTGCTCGCCCTTTGAATGCTTTTTACTACATTTTGGACATCCATAATCACTAAGTAATCCATGTATAGTAGTCTTCCATATAAAACCGCAATCTTCATGGCGCACTAGAACTTTAGTATCAGTTCCTTTATATTCTTCTAATAATGTATATCCTTCAGGTAGTCGGTTTTGGATTCCTTGAGTCGTAAAATGTTTAGCATTATAAGAACATCCTGGGCAACTAGCCCTTTTGAGAAAATAAACCAATTGTAACTCACTAATTAAACCACAATTTATACATTTAAATTTAATTGTGGGCTTCATAAGTCGTTTATTATAACCAAATTCAATAAACTCTAAGTTGCCACTCTTATTTATTATCTCCAAGCTTTGATCTTGGTACTGTTTTGTCTTTGCGCCTTGACCAACAGCATACCAGCAATCATTACATAAATGCTTTTTCATAAATAAGTCAGAGCATTTATATAAATAGTGCCGTTTATGACATACCAAACATTCATAAGTAACGGGGCCAGACATTTTAGTGTATTCTATTAATTTTACAGGTTCGTTTGGATATTGTTCATTTAATCGACATTGACACTCATCAAAAGTAATTTTACGTGACATTATTACATCCTCCATATTTTAGTTGCTGATTGTCCTTTTTTATAACTTAGGTTCTCGCCATATTACATCCTTTTAATTTTTTCTGCTTTCGCGGCATTCAACACAATTGGAGTTAGAGTGTTTGTAGCTTAAAAGGCTTTTGGATATTCCAGCAGTTAGGAAAGTTTATTACCCGCGTATTGCTACGAGGGAGGGCAATAGATTCGCCCCAACAATAGAAAGTCTACTTCCATTCTTAAAGAAAAGATCACAATAATCCTTACCAAAGTTAGCGTGCGGCCCACCTTGATAATCTTCAAGTTCATTTTTAAGCAACGGCCAAATACGCCATATTTCTTCTATTTTTTGCTTTGAAATCTTCGCGGCCTGGTTCTTGTTTGGCGCAACAATAGATCCTATATGGCCCGGCACAAACATACACTGCAAGTACTTAGCCAAAATAGAAAGAAAGGTTTTAGAAGTAGCACGGGCTGCAGTGATATAAATATTGGTATAGCGCATACAAGCCCGCAAGAAAATTCGTTGGTAAGGAAATAAATCAAAATTAGTGGTTGATGGTTTAATTAAGTCCAGATATATGTCTGGATAAGCAGTAAAAAGACTCCAACACTCAGCAAGGAAGTTTTCGTTTCTAAGGAGCCATTCGTTAGTAATAACGACCCCTTTCTCCAATTCAATACCGTCTCGATAAATGCGTTCATGCTTACTAAAACTTGATTCTTCTGGATCAATTAAGCGAATGATATCACCCATCTACCTCTACCTCCGCATCAAATTCTTCAGGATCATCAGCGACAGCGAAGCCCGCGTTATCATAAGCGTCCAAATCGACTTCTTGCGGCAAATCGAACATGTTCGTATCCGATTCACTTACATTTTGAAGAGCCTTAATACGTTGAGTAATCTCATCACCAATTCCACCTTCATTTATATACAACCGCTGAGTATAATTTTCAATATTCTTTAAAGTCTCGTCAATTATATCTCTAGTTGTATTATCATAGAATTTGTTCTGTCGGCCGCGCTTTTCAAGCCACAAACCAACTTCCGCAAAAGAGTCAAAATCCGCAGCGTTCTTCGTATTCTTCGGTGTAAACTCTGCATTTTTTACCAACTTATCATACGATGACAAGAACTTATCAACATCTTTATCTCCTGCACGAATTCGAGAGTCAATTTCTAACGATAACTTACAAATCTTCTTAGCTTGGTCGTCTTGTAATGCACCGCTTACGTTTTGAGTTACCAATAAACCCTTATATAAGTCCTCTAAATAGAAGAGTTCTTCATCACTATAATTACTACCCCATTTGCGGCTTAACTTCTTCATCTTCTCTTGATTAACAAGTGGCACTTCATCTTCCAACATACCGACTTCTCTTAATCGAGTATATTGCACATAATAGTCTTCCCAGCCTATACCTTTATATTCGTCTGCGGCGAACACCTTAGCATAAACAGGCCAGGCCTTATCCTCTCCATTCATTTCAACCAGGCGCACCCATTCCTTCACAATAAAAGGAATATCTGCCCAGCGACATAGGCGGTCGACCGCATCCCACTCATAGGAGGCTTGCCGCAAATATTCGTTAACGCAAGAATGACAAATGGGAATGTGACCATCAGGATAAAATATACTATGTGTCGCGGCGAACTCTTCATCGGCTTGCACAATGCCGCATCGCGCGCATTTTTTGGTGAAAGAAGTTTGTTTAGGTAGCTTCGGTTCTATTGCCATCTGCCGCATCCACCTCCGCCGATTTTATAGGGTCGGCCGCCCTGTTAGCATCACGCAAAATTTGTAGCAATTCCTTTCTTCGTTTACGAGGGGCCGCGTGATACTTCTCCATTACATCTGCAAAAAGATCAATGAAGTCTCTTGCTTCCTTGTCTTCGCTCAATAATGGAACCTTTAAAATTCGTGCCACTCCTAAAAAGATCTCAGGCGCTCTAATCTGCCCGACCTCTTTAAGAAAGGCCGCGTCTCTATTCTTGTTCATTTTTCTTCTTCTCCCTTAGATTCTTTTCACAACGCTTACATCTTGGAGAATATCCATCTGCAGATCGACGTCTCTTAACGAAATTCTTTTCATCAAGTAAATAGATGCCGCCGCAATCTTTACACTTCTTAAAATTCTCTTCAAAAAATAAATTCTGTATTACTTCATAGTGTTCTGAAGCGGCCGCCGCAATCGACCCTAAACACTTCTTACAATACAACGTGCTAATATAGTTCACCTTATACTTTTTCCCGTACTTCTCGTTTACATACTCCATAATTTCTTGGTTTGTCTTTTTCTTAACTTTCATCTCCAAAATTTCTGTGTGAATTGGTTCTAAATGGGCCAGCGACTTGTAGATGCGCGCTGTCTCCATAAATTCGTGTATTAAAGTAAAATCAAAAGCAAGAGGATCTAAAGAAATGGTGAGTTCTTGTTCTTCCAATTCTTCCCACACTTCAAAAAGTGCATATAAGTGGTCTGGATTACAAAAGTCAAAAGTTAGAGGGTTGGAGTTTTTTGTCCAGAGTCTAGTGCTAATGATTTGGAGTTCTGCTTCAGAAAAATCGTATGGATTGGGTAAACGAGAAGAGTTGAAGATTTTCTGATCGAGCGGCCGATCGCTCCAGAGGCCGAATGGGAGAACTTGGACTTCTTCTCCTAGACTAAGACTCTGAATTGGCTTGTAGTCGAAGCATGCGGTCGTGGGTTGATCTAGTAACGTCGTACTATAGGAGTCTTTTAGTGTATATTGCTGTCGCCGCAACTCTACCAAATTATGGCGCTGCCGCAAATATTGGAGGTTGGAAAGATGAGAGGCTTTTTCTTGGAAATAGGCTAGTTCATCGGAAGTAAAACGGCGAAGTAGGGCTTCTCGAAGAGGGGTGGAGCGTTTGTGGGTAGAGAGATCGTAAAATCCAATTAGAAGTTCTGTTTCATCAATAAGGCGCCAAAGGTTTTCGAGAGCAACTAGAATTTCAGGAGTTGCGAGTTCACGAGCTTCTTTGCGCGAGAAGACTTCGCGGATAACTTTAGTGGGCGGCATCCCCTTAGGTAAAATTGCCGTTTCATTAAAAGCAGGGGATTCTAGAAGCGCGTCAAGTGATTCGGTTTTTTTATGATCCCACACCCCATAACGTGTTTCCAGTTCCAGTCCTGCTTGGCGTCCATTTAGACTGGTTTTACGATCCTTGCCCCATAGTATATACTTACTCATAGTATCGAGTTCTTCTGCGGTTGGTTCAAAAGGCATGACTTCACAATATCTGCGAATGAAGTCAGCCCTTTCATCGTTCCATTCTAAGCTCCAGTTTAAGTTTAAGCGATTCATCTTATTCCTCCAATTTTTCTAACCATAGTATACAACAAATTGGGGTCAAAGTCAAATTCGCACGTTGGGTAAAATTTTTATTTTAAACAGTAAAATTTTAAAGTACTTTTAAATTTTTATTTCAAAGTGCTTTCAAATTTTTATTTCAAAGTACTTTGTTTCCAGACCCGCCTTCTCACGCTTTGTGATATTGCCCACGTCCCAAATATCACGCCCCGTGATACGGTGATAGGGTAGCCCCTGCCCCTACCCCGACCCACTGCAACGCAATTGTGACAACATTGTGACAACGCAGTGACAAAACCGTGACGATTGTAATAATTATTACAATTCATTGTAATATATTACAATTATAAAAAACCTATTGACAATTTGGGCAAAGTATGATATACTATGTTCACAAAAGAAAAGAAACGGAGCATAAAGCAAATGGAAAAAATCAATCTTACTCCATGCGAACGTCGTTATAAAAACAATGGGCAACATGCTGAAATGGTATTTAAATATACCACGACGGGCAAAATCGTAAAAGCGGATAACACGCCTTTTACAGCAAGCGGCGACTATGCGGATATTCAAATCAAGTCCGCCCGAGCTACGGTATGTAAAGGCACAGACCTTGACAAACACCTTCAAGCTGACGCGGCAAAGCGATACGCCTATGTAATGGACGATTTTCAAATTGCCTACATAATGAGTAAAGCTGAATATAAACAATTTGTGAATGAATTCGGAACAGTTACAAGGGAAAGCTCAAAAAATGGCGGAGCTGAAAAAATAAGACTTAAACAAGAAAACGCAAAAATGACTGAATGGTTGGCGGACAGGGCGTAAAGCCCTACCGCCCGCAAAGAAAAAAGAAAAGAGGACTTAAAAATGTGTACTGTAATTTGTTTCCCCAAACCCGAAAAAGCTAATGACTTAATGGAACAGAAATTCTATCTCAAATCGCAAAATGAAATTGAACAGATAGCAAAAAAACTCGGTAGCTCTTACTATATAGGCTATAACAGAGGTACTGGCTGGATATGGATTAACAGATGAAGAGAGGTCGCCTCTCTTCTCTGATTCTTCTCTGAACTCGACACAAACAAGCCGCTGTTGAACGCCCGGGCAAGTTCATAGTTATGACACAAACAGTTCATAGTTAAGCCACAAATAACACTTGACAAATAAAGTAAAGTATGATATAATATAGACACAAAAGAAAAGGAGATAAAAGTCATGAACGAAAAAGAAATGCACTTATACGATTACATAGTAGAAACCGAGATTGCCACTGCTAACGAACTTAATCTCGCTCGGAACCTTATGAGCGGCACCTGGGAAGAAGTCCTGAACGCTGTGCTGTATATTCGCACAGGCTACCACGACCTGCAACAGCTCATTGATGAAGAGGAGGAAGAAGAAGTCGAGGACGACTTCCTCGAAGTCGGCTTCAATCCCTACCTCGGGGCATACGACTACGACTGCTAAGCAGTCGGGGTCGCGCCCGGGCGCAGCCGGTCAAAAATTTCACAAATTGTTCACAAATTTCCTCTTGACATTTCGGGAAAAATATGGTATAATATAATCACAAAAAGAAAGGAAATAAAAATTATGCGTAAAATCTCACTCTCTACTTTTAGCTATCTGATTTTTTTCACTCTCTGCATCTCTCTTGTAGTTGGCTTTTATATCGGTAAAAACAAGCCCAAAGACAATTACGCAATGACAGCTACCGTTGTGGCAATTTACGAGCCTGACGATACTGTAATAATCAAACATCACAGCGGAGTTTATTACAGCTTCAAAGGCGTTGAAGATTGGGCTATCGGAGACGAAGCCGCCTGCGTAATGAACGGCAAGTGGACTGACACAATCACAGATGACGAAATTATAAATGTGCGATATTGCGGCGTTGCGGAATGGCAGTAAAAACTGCCATTCTTTTTTACACAAAACGCCGCCGGATCGCGCCCGGGCGCCATAAAAGTTCACAAAAAGTTCACAAAATACCCCTTGACAATTCGGGCAAAGTATGGTATAATATACTCACAAAAGAAAAGAAACGAGGACTTCAAAAATGACTTCAATCGCAATCGACAACACAATGCCCCGCACATACAAAAACAACGGACAGCACGCCGAGCAAGTTTTTATCTACACCTTAACAGGACAAATCGTCAAAGCTTCAAATTTACCCGCTTCCGCTGGTGGTGATTTTCAAGATATTCAAATCAAATCGCAAAAAGCTACGGTATGCAGAGGAACGGACATAATCGAACATCTCAAACATGACGGAGCAAAAAGATACGCCTATGTAAACAAAGATTTCACAATCGCCTACATTATGGAAAAAACAGAGTATATCAAATTTGTTGAAAATTTCGCAATCGTCACAAGAGAGAGCGACAAAAACGGTGGACATACAAAATTGAGACTGAAAGCGGAAAGCGAAAAAATGAGAGAGTGGTTAAGCGAAAACGCTTAACCGCTTTCGGTCTAATCGACTGCGAGGGCGGCCGCCCGGGCACGCAAAATTTCACAAATTGTTCACAATTAACTACTTGACAAATCGGGTATAATATGGTATAATATATACACAAAGGAAAGGAGAGAAGATAATGGATATATGGTTCGATATGGACGGAACAATTGCTAATCTTTACGGAAAAACGGATTGGCTTGCCAATATAATTGCAGAAAATCCAAAATGCTACATAGAAGCTACTCCGCTACTGAATATGTCACAGCTCGCCCGCATTTTGAACAAGCTCACGCGGCAAGGACACCGCATCAATATAGTAAGTTGGTTAGCAAAAGGAAGCTCAAAAGCTTATGACGAAAAAGTTACTATCGCAAAGAAAAAATGGTTAGCAAAACATCTGCCAAGCGTTCAATTTGTAATGATAGATATAATCCCTTACGGAGAGCCAAAACAAAACGGTAGAAATGGTATTTTATTTGATGACGAAGAGCCAAACCGCAAAAATTGGAACGGAACGGCATTTAATGAGCGTAATATTATAGAAAATCTGCGAGGTTTAGCGAAAATCTAAACCTCCGCGCCCGGGCGGATCCCAAAATTCACAAAAAGTTCACAATTAATCTATTGACATTTTGAGAAAAATGTGGTATAATATAGACACAAAAGAAAGGAAGATAAAAATGATTTTATTCTGTATTTTGCGAACTTATTTCAAAGATGTGAAAGAACTCGGCAAAGAAAATCTTGCAGTATCACTTAAAGAAAGATTATGCCGCTATTTTCTACTAATCGGCATATCTGCATTTGCTTTAGTTGGCATTGTAATTGACGACATGATTTATTATTCTTTACATTAAAGAGAGGTGAATGACATGGAAAAAGTATAGTGTATAATTTACGATTATCAAGGATATGATGAATACATCGAAGGAATATATAAAACATTAAAAGATGTAATCAATCAATTGAATACTGATGCGAAAGAATGGGATTATGAAACAATAGTCGAATATTTAGCAAGCGGCGAAACAGCAATAGTAGAGTGGGAGTTAGGAACAAACAAGAAATATAAAATAGAACTTTCTAACATTTTAAAAGAACTTGAACAATGATTTTTCGCTATTCTTTTTCTCAAAGTATAATCGACAGCGGGCGGTCGAAGTGTCGCCCGCAGGTCACCCGGGCGAAAAGTTCACAAAAAGTTTACAATTTTCCTATTGACAAATCAGAACTTTTATGGTATAATATACTCACAAAGAAAGAAAGAAATGAGGAATTTAAAAATGCATTGATGTGATAGACAAAGAATATGTAACACTCATGTTTAACAAAGTAACACAAGCTATTGATTGTTCCTATGTCATTTTGATTGACAGTTTTAACGGCGAAGTGCTTAAAGAGTGGAAAAACGGTCGCATTATCTATCCAACTAAATAAACCTATTATTGCTTATTCCCTTTAATATATAACTCTTTTCTTTTGTGGGCGGCGACGGCATTTCGCCGCCGTCCGCCCGGGCGAAGTACCGATTTTACAAAAGGTTCACAATTTCCCTATTGACAATTTATAAAAAATATGATATAATATAATTACAAAAAAGAAAGGGGTATAAAACAATGACCAAAATTCAACTCTTTTTAAACATTACTTTTTTCATTCCTCTTATAGTTATCAACTTTTTTATGTATGGCTTTGAAGGGTGCGCAAATTTGATTAAGGATATTATCAAATATTCAAAAAAACTCTTGACAAAATAGTTCTAATATGATATAATATAGTTACAAAAGAAAGGAAGGTGCAAGTAATGGACGACTTTAATAAAGCAGTAGCAAAAGAATATACTGCACGCGACCTTAATTGCGGTTGGATTGTTCACTGGAAAGACCAAGGCAAACAGAAAAGACAATGTAGGCGTATTGCCCGCCGAAAACTAAAAAATACACTTCACGCAAAACTTAACGACCTCGCAGAGGTCGTGCCCGGGCGCAACCGCCGCAAAGTTCACAAATTGTTCACAAAAAACCTATTGACAAACTGAAATTTTTATGGTATAATATAGTCACAAAGAAAGGGAGAGAAAAAGTAACTCCCCCAAAAATAAAAACTATGCCGCTCACTGCACAGTGTGAGAGAAAGAGGTCTATTATGACCAACAGAGATTTTTACAACGCAGTTATCGCCGCTAACTTCAACACAGAGGTTACTAACTTCGCAAAAGAGAGCCTTGCAAAACTTGACGCAAGAAACGCAAAAAGAGCTTCCACTCCGTCAAAAACCGCTATTGCTAACGAGCCTATAAAAGCCGCCATTTGTGAGGTAATAGCCACCTTTAACGGTTCGCCTATGGTTGCCGCAGAGATAGCACAGAAGCTTGAAATTTCTACACAGAAAGCCTCTGTTCTTTGCACAAAAATGGTTGGAGAGGGTAAACTGAACTCCACAGAGGTCAAAATCCCCAAAAAAGGCAAAGTCAAGGGTTACACTCTTGTAAAGGCGTAAAAGCCTTTACGAGAGGAACGACGACCGCGGCGACGCGGTCGCGCCCGGGCGGAGCCAAAGTTTACAGAAAGTTCATAAAATTCCTATTGACAAAATAGTAAAAATATGGTATAATATAGTCATAAAAAGAAAGGAAGAAAAAAATGACATTTATTGAATTGTACAATGAAAGCGGTAGTATATGGGTAAAAATAAATAGTATTGAAATAATTAAGAAGGCACAATTACAAGATAGACCTCGATTTTTTAGCTGTATTTATGTGAGTGGATTAGGTCATAATTGTAAAGAAACCCCTGAAGAAATATTGCAAAAAATAATTGAAGCAGAAAAGGAAGTCATAAATAATGAACAGACAATATCTTGAGGTAGAAGTCAATTATAATAACGAATGGGTAAATGGTCTAGTTGAAATTAATGAGTATATACGAGCTATACAGTCTTTAAAACATACCGACGCCAGAAAATGGCGTTCTGTAAGGGTATTATCTCCCAATTTTACAGATAATATTTATCAAAATTTCCCAATAGGAAAAATCCATATTATAGGATTTAAGTGTGTTTAATACAATAAAGATGAACGCCATAAGGCGTTCACGCCCGGACAAAAAGTTCACAAATTGTTCACATTTAACTACTTGACAAATCAAATAAAATATGGTATAATATAGCCATAAAAGAAAAGGAGAGATAAAAAATGAAAGTTCGCATAAAATTTGCAAGATACTATGAATATGAAGTTGAAGGAAAAGATTTAGACGATTGTGTCGAAAATGCCGAAGACCTACTCGCCTCTGATTCAGATTATTATGGTTATGATGAATTAGACTACAAAATTTTAGAAGATAACGAGGAGGAAGAAGAATGAAGATTTATATTTATCATATTTATACCGATAACGGGGGACTACATAGCCACCATCGGCGCCGATAATAGACAAGAAGCTGATGAAGTATTATTGCATGATGAAAATGTTACTGAGTTTGGATGTCTTGGTGAACTCGTTGATAAAGAAGTCAACGACTCTGAACTTGATGAAGTTTAAAATCATACGAACACCGTACAGGTGTTCGCCCGGGCGCACAAAAGTTCACATTTAATTCACAATTAGGGTATTGACAAACTGAAATTTTTATGATATAATATATACACAAAGAAAAGGAAAGGAAATTCTCTCTATGAAACTCTTAATACTCTTTATCGTCCTCAACATTGTCAATGTTATCTTACAGACCGTCAAATCTATCGCTACCATTAAATGCGGCAAAACTATGGCAGCTCTCATTAACGCTATCGCTTACGGAATTTATACAATCGTTCTTGTCTATACAAATGCTGATTTTCCGCTTTATCAAAAAGTTCTTGTTGTAGCGTTTTCAAACTTAATAGGTGTATTCGTTGTCAAGTATATTGAAGAACTCAACCGCAAAGCCAAATTGTGGAAAATTGAATTTACTGTCAAGTCAAAAGATGTTGAACAAATTACAGAATTACTGACTGCCGCAAAAGTGCCTTACAACTGTCTTGCTACTACAAATGACTACTGTATGATAAATGCTTTTTGCCAGACCAAAAACGAAAGCGAAGCCGTTATCAACATAATACAGAAATTTCACGCAAAGTTTTTCGTATCAGAAACAAAAGACATTGTATAAAAACGAGGCGGTCCCATGGTGGACCGCCACAGTGCCCGGGCGCATTTTTGAACTTTTTGTGAAATTCAACGAAAAATCAAAATTAAAACTTGACAAAATTCAAAAAATATGATATAATATATATGTAAAAAAGATAGAAAAGGAGAAAAAATATGTCCGCAAACAGAAAAGTCAATGAAATACTCCGTAACAAATATCTCGATATTGTCAAAACTTATTTGACGAACTGTGGTGAAGAAGTTCTCACTACTAACTCCAATGAAATATGTCTTCCTTGTGTCAATAGCGAAGGCGATGACGATTTCGTAGTCATTACTTTCAAAGTTCCGACAGGAAGTCGTGAAGGCGATATTTATGATGGATATGCCATGGCGGAAGATTACGCAATCAAAACTCGCAATAAACAGGAAAAGGCACTTGTAGCCGCACAGAAAAAAGCGGAAAAGATTGCGAGAGATAAAGCAATGCGTGAAGCAAAAGCGAAAGCAAAAGCAGAACGCGAGGCAAAAACGGAGAAGTAATTCTCCGTTTTTTTGTACGCAAAAGTCGCACCCGGGCGCGCCGCAGAATTCACAAAAAGTTCACATTTTTCCTATTGACTTTTTTCGTGATATGTGGTATAATATGTATATCAAAGAAAGGAAATAGAAAGATGAATAGAATTGTGCTTGACACTGAAACCACGAACTCGCTTGAAGAACCTCTCGCATATGATATAGGTTGGGCTGTTGTTGATGAAAGCGGAGCTATCTTGAAAGCTGAAAGCTATGCCGTAGCCGAAATTTTTCTTGATAAAGAGCTGATGACCTCCGCCTACTTCGCCGAAAAAATTCCTAAATATTGGGAAGATATAAAATGCGGCAACCGCAAGCTTGCTCGTTTGGCTACGATATGGAAAACCCTCAAAACTGATTGTATTACCTACGAAATTTCTGAAATTTATGCTCACAACGCAAGGTTTGACGACTTATCGCTGAAATTAACTTCACGCTTTATCTCTGGCTCAAAATTCCGCTACTTTATACCGTTTGGTGTAACAATGTGCGACACCTTAAAAATGGCAAGACAGACCATCGGCAAAGACGAAAAATACAAAGAATTTTGCGACACAAACAACTATAAAACCGCAAGAAATCAGCATAAACTCACGGCAGAAATTCTTTATCGCTTTATCAGCGGCAATAACGACTTTATTGAGGAACACGAAGGACTTGACGATGTGAAAATTGAAAAAGAAATTTTAATTGAGTGCTTGCGAAGAGGGGCAGAAAATGGGGCGTTGTGGGAGTAATCCCACACGCCGCCGTCGCGAAAAGCGACGCCCGGGCGCAAAGTTCACAGAAAGTTCACATTTATCCTCTTGACAAATCAACGATTATGTGATATAATATATACACAAAGAAAGAAAGGAAATGATTTTTATGACCTCTAAAAAAACTCTTAACGAGCGTATTCGCTCACGTTATATGAAAGCCGTAGCCGACTTTTTTAGCGGCAAAGGCGAAGAAATCCTTGTCACTGGCTCAAACGAAATTTGCCTCCCTTGCCTGAACGATGAGGGCGATGATGAATTTATCGTCATTACCTTCAAAGTGCCGACTGGCTCTCGTGAGGGCGATGCCTATGATGGCTACTCAATGGCAGAGGACTACGCTATGCGGCAGAAAGAAAAACAGGAAAAAGCCGCAATAGCCGCCAAAAAGAAAGCCGAAAAAATTGAGCGTGACAAGGCGGCAAGGGCGCAAAAAGCCAAAGCCAAAGCAGAACATCTCGCCAAAGCAGAGGGGTAACCCTCTGCCTCGGCACAGGCGGTGCCCGGGTACAACGATCTTCACCCGGGCGCCCCTAACCTTTAATTATACCACATATTTCTTATAAAGTCAAGAATTAAAAAGTAACAAAATTTCAAACTTTCTGGACGCCACTTCGGCGTCCTTTTTTTCGCGTCCATTAACGACGCGTCAAATTTTAATCCCAGGTCAAATTTTCATGGCAGCTGCAAAGCTGCGGCTGCAAAGCCCGGGCCGCTGTCAAATTTTAACATTATACTGCAGCTGCAACAAGCTGTCAAATTTTATATAAGCTGGCAGCTGGGAGCTGCAAAAAATGGCAGCTGTAAAGTTATTTTCCTTTACAAGCTGCAACTTCTTACCATATTTTTATTTTCCAATTAATTATACCATATTTTTATAACTTTTTCAAATTTTAATCGCATCCTAAAAAGAAAGAGCAGATTACTCTGCTCTTTTCTCCTTACCTACCGCCGCATTAGGCGAGTATGTAACCAACCTGTTCGCCTTTGCCTTTTATCTTAATTTTGGTCTTAGCAACAGTGCCGTCCTCTACCATACCCTTCAGAAGAGAAGGAATAGCCTGAGGTTTAATTTCTACGCCAGCTTCTTCTATCAGCATAGAAGCGGTTTTGGGGTCTTTCGTCAGCACGTTAACAATCGCCTGACGTATCGGTGCTCTTTCAGCTTCTTTTTCTATCGCTTTCTTCGCCGCAGCAGCTCTCCTAAGTTCGTTGCTATGATTAAGCTGTTCAAGTGCTTCAAGTGCTGCTGCCTTAACTTCGTCGTTGCTGATTCCATTTGCTACTGCTTCATAAAATTCTCTTTTAAGCATATTAGTTCCTCTTTCTTGCGTAGGTCGCAACCCATATTCAAATTATTTGGTTGAGAGGTTTAATTGATTTTCCTCTCTCATTCTTTCTATATATATTATATCATAAGTTTATGACTTTTGCAAATTTTTTCTCTCTATTTCCCAGCCATTCACTGGGTCGCCGCATCGTCCTGAACTACTACACAAATTTCCAGTTTGGTATGATTGCCACTATACCATCCAGCCTCACCAGCTGAAAAATAGCCTTTATCGTCTATGCCAATAATCCAATCCCACTGGTCTGCAACCCATTCCTTTTCTTGTTTTACTGCTTCTGCAAAAGCTGCATCAGCCTCTTCTCTCGAAGTATATACACCAAGCACTCCAGTCGCGTCATCTTTATCGACCGTAGTGTTCCGCAGTATTACATAATAAGTAGTCATTTTAATCCGTTTTCCTTTCTTTTTTAGTTTGATTTTATAGCAACGCTTATTTCTACGAGCTAAAATAAGCCTTGTAGAACATATCACTAAATTTTTTTCTGAATAAGTCTTCTCAAAGCCATTTTTGCTTACTCTGTACGAGATTTTTTCTTGTAACATGGCGGCGTCGCGCATTTTAAGTCACACCATATATCTCTCGCTCTCATACAAGTCGACAAACATCCACAAAAAAATCTACAAAATATATTGATGCGCGAAATATTCGGTGTATAGGTGTCGATCAAGACCCTTATTGTCGCGGCGCCGCGTTTTTCTACTTTTTTCTCCGATTTTTCTGAAAAAAACTAGTAACGCTTATTTCTACGAGCTAAAATAAGCCTTGTAGAATAAACAGGAAAAAAGGTTTTCTGAACTACTCTTCTTCTCCTAAAATTTTCTTAGCAAATTTCCTATAAATTAGGCTTCTATGTCCGCGACAGTAACAGCCTCGCCGCATTCTTCCCCAATATAGAGGGGCAGCCGCATTTCTTCCCAACAATTCAAGTAATAGCGAATTCGTATAAGCTCTTCTTCTGCCTCTTGAAGTTCTACTAAACCCTTCTGTATTTCATCCAGTTCCTCTATTTTGTCGTCAAGGCTCACACCCTGCATTTCCAGAATTTCCTGTCTTCGCCGCATATCGTCTCGCCGCATCTTTTCATAACTATCAAGAGTTATCTGTATTCTCTCATAACATCTATCTACCTGAAGCTCGCGAATTTTTTCCCAAGGAAGCCTACCAAAAACTTCATCACTATGGTACCAAAAAGTACCACTATAGAGTTCGATAAACTGGTCACCTTTTCGCGCAAAAACCTGATCGTAAACACTCATCTTATTTTTTCTCCTCTCTCATTTTCTTACATATATAGTATACCATATTTTTCTGGAAATTTCAAGTTTTATTGAGGAAGCGGCGGACATTAGAGAGTAGATGGACGGACATAGACAGGTAAGCCCTTATAAGTAAGCTTATAAGTAAGCTTACATGTTCCGGCTTATACTATTGTACTTATAAGTAAGCTTATAAGTTCCGGCTTCGAAGCCAAAATTTCCAATTTTCACCAAATTTTTAGAATTATGTCAACACTTTTCCTCTTTAAATATGTAAGCAGAACTATTAATTTAATATATAAGGAAATTTGACAGCCAGAGACATCTTTCAATTAAAAGAGACATCTATCTAACTAACATAACCTTTTTCTAACTAACATAACCTTTTACTAACTAACACAATATCTTTAAGCCTTCGTAGAAAAGCCCCTGTCGAGTACCCCTATATAGGTACAAAAAGAGAGAACGGTATAGAGAGCGATAAGTGCGGCGCAGGGGTATAAGCGCTACTTATAAGCCGGAACATGTAAGCTTACTTATAAAGAGAATAGGGTAAGCTGGAACTTATTTACTTATAGGCGAACAGAACCGTTTTTTCCTTCGGAAAAAACGTAACGCACCTACCTCCGGTAGGAGCGTTGCTCCTTATAAAAAGGAAAGAAAGAAAAGCGAAAAAGCCGGATGAGATCCGGCTTATAATAAGAAGAATAATAAGTTCTGCTTACATGTTAAAAGAGGAGAAATGGAGAAGTTTCTCGAAAAATTTGGAGAAAATCGGAAAATTGCGGCGACCTATATGAAAAGAGGGGTAGAAATTACCCCTCTTCTTCGTTGTCGTCGAGTTCTACTACGCTAATAAGGCGTTGAGTAGAAGAGCTGCGGTTAAAACCTAACTTATCCAGCTCATCTGTAAGGTTGACTGAGCGGCGGACCTCTTTTTCCCATCGTTGCGTAGCAGAGTTCCAGCGTTCCCAGTGGATAATATACATGATAGTTAATCCTCCTGAGATTCCTTTGCGAGTTCGTTTAAGTCATGTCTAGACTGCGGCAAGACCTGTGAAATTTCTTTAGAGGTAAAAGTTCTCATGCCGTCGCCGCAAGGCGTAAGATAAACAGCTTCTATATCGTCTCCATAATCGTCATGAAGGCACTGCATAGCATCCATGAAGTCGCCCGCCCATACCAGACCATCGGCTACTTTACCCGACGACTCAGCTACTTCGTCATACCATTGTAACTTAAAATAGAACCACATAGTTAAACCTCCTCTACATTACCATCGACTTCAAAAGTATACCAAGTGTCGTTAACAAAATCAGGTGAAGCGGCACAGGTTTAAAATCTAAGGAGTAAAGATTAGTGTTAATAAGATGTCGTATCTGACTGTTGGTATAACTTTCAGGAACTTTAATTATACCATAATCGTGAGTTACAGAGTGTCGTTCAATAAGAACTTCTTTCATAAGCTCATCTACAGGAGGCAGGATACGATTTATATACTTTTCTAGTTCGTCTATGAACTTATCATCTTCCATATAGAAGCAGTCCGCCGCGTTTTCTTCCAAAAAATTATCAAGTAACTGCATAAATCGCCAGCCAGGGACTCGATTCCATACATCTTCTATCTTACTAAGTACTGAATGAATATGAGTGTTCTTTTCCATAATAATTCGTCCTTTCGAGTTTAATAAAACTAAATTGTATTTTAATAAATAGTGGTATTAATAGCTTCTATAATTTCGTACACTTCATTTAAGTGTTTCGCGCGCACTAATAAAGCTTGAACATCTTCTTCACTAAGATTTTGAATTTTCATAAGCTGACTATTTGCTTCTGTAAGCTTTTCATTATCTAATTTAAGCTGTTTGTTTTCTTTCTGAAGTATATTCCATTCTTCATTCATTTGATTAATGACGCCATCTAAAAATTTTATCCTTTGCCTTAATTTCTGTTCTTTTTCATAAAAATGCTTTTCGGCGGCATCAAATTTTTTCCCCTTAGGCATTGTTGTTCTCCTTTCTTTCTCCATGGGAGCAATAATCCATATTATATACACGAACAAGCTTTGTCATATACTTTTTATAATTACGTTCTTTATAGAATTCTTTAATGTAGAGTAAAATCCCGAAAACCTCTACTATTTTTTTAAAGGAAAAATATTTTTACTAGTCGATCGCGTTGCACGTGCCGCTGACTAGTCTCTGGGTATTAAAAACCTTTGGTCGAAACCGTATGAATCGAACATCTCCTCGTCAGCCCAAGTGACGCGTGCAACCATTACACCGCGGTCTCGAAATAGATGCCCATTTATCTTAAAGATAAGTTACCTTCAAGGGCGTGAAGGTCTACATAAGTAGAATTTTAAGAAAGAAAAGAAAAGAAAGTGGCTGGAGTGGAAGGGTTTGAACCTCCGTAATAACTGGGTCAAAGCCAGTTGTGTTTACCGCTTCACCACACTCCAAAATGAGAAGTTCTTTTCTCATTTTTCCTATATATAGTATACCATATTTTTATGAAAAAAGCAAATTTATTTGTGTGGCGATATCGTCAAGTAACACAGGACGGCAGTTATGAGCGTCCACTTCACAATGGTAGATTAAGCCTTTATCTGTATCTATAAGAGGGTCTTGTGTATGAGAATGACCACATAGGTTTACTGTACGGCGGCGGCGGCGACCTGTAAAATCGTCATAGTTGCCGCATAGGCAAGGATAATGGGAAAGGAAAAAAGCAATCTTTTTAGAAAAAAGAATGAGTGCCGCATAGGCTATCTCCACTACATTGGGTAGCTCTCGATATAAGGCTTGCCGCACAGAGCTATCATGATTTCCAAGAATTATATGTAAATTACCGTTAAGCCTGCTAATACAACGCAATCCTTCATCATTATCTACCAACATTAAATCTCCAAGACAGTAAACCTCATCATCGTTATCAACCATAGAATTAAATTGAGTAATAATACCTTCATTCATGTCTTGCACGGTATCAAAACCTCTTGGTTTATATACAAACTCCTTATCATGGCAAAAATGCCAATCGGAAGTTATCCAAATATTATTCATTCGTTATTCTCCTGTCTATATGTAGGATAATACATTATTTCGTCCCAGCCTTCCTGTTCCACCGGAAGCTGATACTGCGCGCACTGTCTTGCGATGACACTATCTGGAACTTTTCTGTCTCGCAAGAGCTGATTATTGCGCGAAGCCACTTCATCACAATAGAAAGCCAAACATACACAGAATTTTGCACCTGCATCACGGCTCAGTTTAATAAAACGCTTGCGCTGTGCGGCTTTTAAATTAGTCGCATCAAAAAGTACGTCGCGGCCACCACGTAAATTTTCTACAATACGCTGCTTGGCTGTCGAAAAAATTAAGCCACCTTTTCTCTGGTCAGATTCGCTACCTAAAAGCTCTTTGCGTATTTGATCGGAAGATATATATACAATATTAGTAAAACACTGTATTATTGCGGTGGCTCGATAAGATTTTCCGCAACCAGCGGGGCCGCACATCATATAAAAAGTAGGCATATTATTCTCCTATCAGTTGTAGAATTTTTTTAGTAGGCACTGAAAGTACCCATGCAATTTCATCTAATGCGGGATCATCATATTTCTTAAATTGGTATCCCTATCATTTTCAATCACTTCGTTTCGCTGTCCTTTCGTTCTGCCCGTGAACAATATTCGGATGCATCGACCGCCGACAAAATGCCGTTTATGTTTTCGCAATATCCGTTGTTGTAATATCTGCAGTCTTTACACATCACGATTTCAACAAAGCCATGTTCTTTTAACATTTCTTTCGTGCGTAAAAAAATAATGTTTGCTTCTTTTTCAATATCAATTTTCGCCATTTTGTTCAACCTCTTTTTTTCTTTAACAATTTCATTGTCGAGAATCATTTCAATTCGTTCTGTGAATAGTCGCAATATTTTGTTATTTCCTGTGACGGCTTCCCATTCTTTATTGTCTATATTTTGCAGGGCGAAAATATTATATAACAGTTTTTCCTCACCTTTGGAATTAAGATAGTGAATTATCATTTGTTTCAACCTCTTTTCTTTCTCCAAGAGAGCAACAATCGTCTGCGGTTGTTATTCGTGGTGGACTTCCATGCCTTCGACACCATAGCTCATATCTGTCTGCTTTCATGCAATACTTGCAATCCTTACACCGAACGACTTTTATATATCCATTTATACGTCCAACTTCTATAAGCCTGCGTTCTATCTTTTCATTAATAATATTTTTCATCAGCGAATCTACATAGTCATTAAACTCGTCAAATTTTTCCCGCTTTTCCTCTGTCATTGTCGTCTCTCCTTTCTCCACGGGAACAATAATCATCTGCCCACATCTTTCGTACAGGATGACCGACACCGTAGCACCAAAATTCGTACTTATTTAGTACTTCGCAATACTTACAATCCTTACATCTCACAACATGAACCACGTCATCTTTTCTCATATCCATCCCGCACTGTGGGCAATAATATGTTGCATAATTCAAAGTTATCCCACAAACTGGGCAACGAGCATATGGCCATGGTCCCTGCAGAAATTTTTCCCACTTAGTGTCTTCAAATTGGAGTGGGTCAGGATATCTTATCTTACTCGGTGTTTCACTCATTTTTTACTCGCTCCTTCGATTCAATTTTAACAGCATGAAAACCTAATTGCATATCTACTGTGTCAAAATAACCGTAATCCACAGTTATATCCTCAAGCACAGCTTTGACAATCAAAATATTGTCCTTTATTTTAATTCGCAAATATCCAAATTTTCCCACTTCCAAATCTGCAAAATCATAAAACATTGTTCCGCAGAATGGACACCGTGGCCCAATGATAGGTGCTCCACAGTTTGGACAGTTTAGCTCTTCTTTCATTTTTTAATCAGTCCATTCGCAGTCTATTATATAGATAACTTTATTTTTATAGATTATTACATCTCCGAGTTCATCAAGCATGTATTCAGATTTATATTCTTCTTTTGCTAAGCCGCCAATACCTCGCCCATTCTCCCACCTTCTGACGACATAAGCGTTTGCTAAATCTATCTTGCTTTCTGTTTCAACCATTAATGTTCCACAAAGTATCCAGCCTGATTCGCATATTACTATAATATTTTTCATTATTTAATCCTCCATAAATTATTTAAAATTTAGAATTCTTGTTATCACGCTATTACCGTAGCCTTCACCGTTACCGTTACCTGGGCCATCGCCATCGCCGAAACCGTGACCATTGTCACCGACATAGCAGAGCTCTTCACCATAACCTCTGCCATCACCATCGCCATAACCATAGCCACGCCCACTACTGCTACCGTCACCGTAACCACTACCGTCGTAGTAGCTACGGCTGCCGAAACCATCACCGTTACTGAATCCACAGCCATAGCCAAATCCATTATCACCGGCGTTATGTATGTATAACCCTCTATTAATCTCGATACGTGATAGTTCTCTAACAATATATAGTTGATTTGTGACATATTTATCGTTTCCATATATTATTGTTCCGCTTGCCTCAACTTCGCACACTCTGTTGTCTGTACCTAACAATTCATAAAACGAGAGCAGTCTTTTATTGTTTCACAAAAATGGAAACCGCGTTTACATAACATAGGTTCTTCATCCATTGAATAACTCTTTCCGACCTCATACTGCATATCTCGACAAGTCAGGTCGGGATTAAACGCTTTATAGCCTTTCATTTCTCAAACCTCTTTTCATATACAAGCACTATAACTTTCAGCTTCGTCAATAATAACCTTAATACTATGTCCATAATAGCCGTTCTGTGCATTGTACACGGCTAACTGATATACTCCTCGATTGGTTTTAAAGTCTACAAATTGAATATCTCCATAGGAAAGGCCGCTCCGCCAATCACTAGGAAAATACGGGTCGCCCATAATTTCCATACATCTTTGTTGATTTAATTCAGTATTTGACAAAACAACGTCAATTAGTTCTGCTCCTATAAATTTTTCACAATCATCGGGAGTAGAAAAATAACCCCAATTTTCACAACAATGTTGACCGTTTTCAATTAAGACTTGAAAAACATGACTATCTGTTTTTACCATATATCCATCATAATGTTCATCATAAAGTGTATACTTACCTTTAAGTGTAACATTAAAAATCTCTTTAATTTCCTGTATTTTACCTAAGCTCTTCATTTTTCAATTCCTCTTTTCTTATGTATCTCTGATAACTTTAATCCCCAAAGCAACATAGCCTTCTTTAAGCCCCCAACCAGACAGAACATAAGTGATTTCTGCATCAAACTCATCCATGCCCCAATCCTTCAAACTCAAATCATCCACGGGTATAAAATGCAATATGTCACCTTTTTGGTACCCACGGTCATTTTCTCGTATCTCAAAAGTCTTGTCACCATCAAGAATTGCTTTCGCAAATGAAGTCATAATATATACTTTATGTGTCATTTCTCCCTCCACTTATTCACGCCACGCCGCTATCATATCTTCTTCGGCATTAAGATAATCGTTATCAGTCATATCCTCATATTTTATATTATGTTGATTACACCAATTTCTGTATCTGAGTTTAGAATAGATACTCTGCATATCTTTAATAGTCATACTTCCAAACTGTTTATGTAATTCTGTCGTAGGCATCGTTAACAATTCAAACAATATTCCTTTACATACTCTCATTTCTTGTTCGGTTAAATAATTATTCATATATAAAACTCCTTAATATCCACTATAATCTATCATAATATAATAACCTTCACTAGTTATACCCCAGTTGCCGCAATGTAAGTCATTAATATCATGATTATATAAAAATTGTAGAATATCTTCTGTGTCAAGGTTAAACTCATTCTCTGTCATCATAGCAATGACCCTATCTTCATCATCTATACAATCAAGTGCATTTTCATAATCTCTTTCATAGGCTTCATCACTATCATAATCTTCTCTATAAATGCCACTTGTAATATAAGTTTCGAATCTACTATCTATATTATCCTCGTTAACATCAACACGCTCTTGAATTGTAAAAACTACATCATCAATAGTGGTTAAAACCTGTGTTACCGCAAAGCATTCTTCAAGATGCTGTTCAAACGCTTCCTGATAATACTTAGCTTCTTTTTGACACCAGTGCTGTGTCGTATCTTCTCTAACCCAATCCATTTTTATAACCCAACGAGGATTTTGTTCGTCTAAAAACACAACTTTGGTACAACCGGCACCAATACTAACACCTTCAAATTCTAACTCATCAAAGTATACATTCTGCCAAGTTTCAAATTCTCGATTCAACAATGCCTGTTTTATACCCATATCAAGCATCATTTGAGCCACTTCAATAGCACACTCTTTTTCTTTATCCGTTAATACAGGAATTGTTCTCATCTTTCTTTCCACCTTTCTTATACTTATATTATATCATAAATTAAAAGAAAATTCAAATTATTTTAAAGAAAATAATAGACCTTATCTAGCTATTATTATATACTAGATAAGGTCTACTTTTATTCAATATCAATTAGTAGAGTAGTAGCATAAGGAAGCGTCTTGACCCAGTTACAAAAGTCTACGCGCCATTCTTTCAGCTTGTGATTCTTTCGCTGATGATACATCGATAAAAGATTTTCGTAATTAAGCGTAACGGTACGGGTTTGAAGCCAGCTTTCGGGAAGCCAGCGTACAAGCATCATCCAATATGCCTGACCCGTATATTTCCGACCCGCATTTGTTTCCTCTATGCTTTTCTTTCTGAGCAGTTCAAGAAATGTAATCAAGTCGTCTTCGACAAACCTCTGAGTAGTCATATATTTCCCCGCCTCAGGCAGAGGAAGGTCTGGCATACCGTCTGTTTCGAAGCAATCTTCTGTTATTGGGTGAGCTAGCAACTTATGCATAGTACTTGTTGAGTTCGCGGTCGTCCCGATTTTGTAAGTATCAAATTCTTTCCAGTAGAATAGCGGTGCAGTAATATCAACACTTACAAAAATTTGTCTTAAAAATTTTCTATGCTCACTGCCGGCTTTGATTAAGGTTTGTGCCAATTTCAAATCGTTCGGTCCAATAAATACTTCTCCCATAGGGAAAGAGCTATCACTTCTTGACCAACTCTCAAGTGGATTTCTCATGCCGCGTAAGGCATGCTCAAATCCCCACACTTCTTGATTTTCAAATTTCATTTATTGTATCTCCTTTATCTCCTTTAATGCCTTAAAAATTTTACTAGTATATCGTGTTGAACTAATACCCTTATCCCAAGCCTGCTTTGCTCCATATGCACCCATATTATATGCCATTAACGCTCTAGACAAATACGGATATTTTTGATAGTGGTTTGAAAAGATAATGACACCGCTTTTAATATTGTCGTGTATATTTAAGAAGTCTTCAACTTCATATTGTTCGCGCAGCCATTGGTGATTACACTTATTGATTTGCATCAAGCCATAATCGTTAGTCTTTGAAATTAAATTAGCATTAAAATTACTCTCAACTTTGATTATAGCATAAATAACTTGCACAGGAACCTCATATATCTGACACAGCTCTGATACATAATCTTGTATTTCATAACTGAGCGGCACATCATAATAGACAGTATCAGAATCGTCGTCGCATACATCTGGTACTTCGATAAGCGGCAAATTACGATAAAAACGTGTAAGAATGTTTTGCTCTACTTGGATAAATAAGGCTGATAACTGACCCTGCGGCGCAGAGCAACTGGCTATTAAAACTATAATACAGGTTAAACATACTATTATAATAAATCTAACTATCTTTTTCATTTTACCACGCATCCGCTCTAAAGAAATTATAACTGCTTTCTAATACCAGTTGTGTAGTACCCATATGTTTCTCCGCATTAAAAAATTCTGCAATATTGCGAAAAGCAGGCTCTTTTTGTGTTGTTGTAGCTCTTACTGCCTTAATTGCAAAATCAAATTGATGAAAATTCGCATCAAGTTGGTTAATCACGTCCATTAAAATAGAGGCGCCAGTGATAGCTAAATGTCCACCAACTATATAAAGAGTATTAGCATCTTGTGGATTAGTTGTAGGTTGCATCTGCATGTGCATCATACTTGCTAAAAAATAAGTAAGAGCCTTACGTGCTTCCTCCGCCGCCTTGATAATACTATATCGCACAGCTGCAAATTCGGGTACTTGTTCTGGTACTTGTTCTTCAGCCTTTTTAGATTCTTTATTCCAAATATAAGGCACATTAAAAAACTCTAAGCCTAATAATTGAGTCGCCGCCTCAAATAAATTATAATCAGTAGTGGCAATTTTTTCATATTCTTTATCTATTAATTTATTCCATTGAACATCATTTAATGATTGAATGGTAGAACTTTTAAAATTTTCAAAAAAGATTGCCTTCTGTGCTTCAGATACAGACGTATTTTTCACCTGAATCCCATATTTCTTAAATACTATATCAGCAGAAGGTTTTTGCCCTTCTTCCTTCGCAACGCCGCCTATCCATTTAGGTTGTGAGCGAGGCATTAATATTTTGATATAGAACATAGCTTGTAATTCGCCTAAAATACCAGTAATTGTTTTTTGTGCATTGGCACCACCAAATAACGCTGCAGGCGGAGCAGCCATAATTACATGCTCTATAGCAAATTCCCATGCAGCTCTATGTTTACCTTGATATTTACTACGTAATTTATTGGCTAATAAAGTCTTCGCATTGTCAACAACAGATGGGTCAATAAGTAATAATTGAGATATAGAACGAAGCTCTGATGTATTGTACCCAGATGACGCTTTTAGATTCAATAAGCTATATAAATTATCTTCTGTAACTTGAATTGAACCAGTGATATCAGCTCCAGTTACGTCAATTTTAGATACTATTGGGTCCAAATGCTTCAGCACAGACTTACGCATGCTATTTATATCAAATAATTGTTGTAATACTATTGTACCAGATGAAAATTTACCCTCTTTAGTTCTACCACGTACAGTTATCCGATTATTTCCACCTAGTTCTATAGAATATAAATCTGGTAAATTCTTTTGTAAAATGGGATATAATACTTCTGCAAACTGTTCAGATGGTATTTTTTGTAATTCTTCTTCTGATGTAACACCTAAACTATCTTCCAAAAATTTTTCATATTGTTTTTGTAAATTAATACTAAATACTCCAGCTTGTGCAAGGCTTCTCAAAATAAATTCTTGAAGCTCATCGCCGTTTAGGAAACTTGTTTCCTGCTGATACTCACGTATTCGCAAATTTAGATTGGCTTCTTTTTCATACAAAGTGCTTCCTTCAATTCCTAAATCATCTAACATATGATTGCCAACTGCTTCACATTGTTCTTGTAACCTACGTAATTCACTTAATAATTGGTTTTCTGGGTCTTGAAAATCTCCTACATAGGGCTGAATTTTAGCACTATATTCATTCAAAATACTTACTGCCGCACTTTTCCGTAAAGGTAGCTGCATAATATCACCTTAATCCAATAAATTTGCCAAATTTGCAACATCGCCGCGCTCGGTTACTGGCAACCATACATATCCAAATAATGGGTTACCCGCCAATCTATTCACCATTAAAGATAATCCATTATCTTCATTAAAAATCTTTTTATCTACCTGCCGCGAATCTCCATTAATCCACAACTCTGAACCTTCACCTACTCTACTAATTAACAATTTAACTACATCAGAGGTCATATTTTGACCTTCAGTTACATAAATAATAGAGTTATCAAAGCTGCGGCCGCGCACATAAAGTAAGGGCATATTTTCAATAGCATTATTATTTAGTAAAGTTTTAAGTTGTGCTTCGCCGCCCACTTTGTCCATAATCGGACCAAGCGTCCACGCTAACTTCTCATCTGCGTCGCCAGGCAAGTAGCCAATATCCGGCACGTTCGCCACGGTAACATTAGGACGAATAAAGACAATTTTCTTAAATTTTCCTTTATCTATTAATGACAGGGCGGCCGTCGTCATCAATAGGTCTTTTCCGCTACCGTATACCCCTCGCAATAATTTTACTTTTGATTTGGTATCTAAAAGTAAATCAATCGCCAGAGCTTGGTAGATATTGCGTGGATGTAAGTCTTCACGGCGGCCCTTAATAATTGGCCAATGCACATGCCGCAGTGTTTCTCCTTGATAGCAAATAGTGTCAATAATTTCACCATTATTTTCAATTAAACCATATTCATTTATTTTGAGAAAAGATACATCATAAAGATTAGCATAAAAATCGCTTAATTCGTTATCTTTCATTGAAATTGTTCGATAACCATAATATTCGTCCACTATGAACCTCCAAATTATAGAAGTAGGTCTAGGCTAGTTACAATCTCATCAACCATACCTTTCTTTATTGCTTCATCTAAGTGAACATACCAATCTGTATTGATATTTTCTTCAATTTCTTCTTTTGTAAATAATGTATGCTCGCAATAAAAGTCCATCATTTTTTCTACTTGAATTGCATAATCTTGCATTGCCGCCATAACCTGTTCATATGTACCATTCATAGTACATGATCCTCTATGCAAAATCCAATAGGCATTAGGTAATGCATAGCGTTTATGACAGCTTAAATAAATTAAAGATGCGGCCGAGGCTACACAGCTAATAGCAATTCCCCACACTGGAGTTTTCGATAGTTTAATTATTGATACAAGAGCTTCTTCAACATCAAGGTCGCCACCTGGACTGCAAAAAATCAGTCGAATGGGGCGCCTGCTTTCAATCGGAATATCTTTATCCTCTCTATTCCATTCTAAAATATACTGCACTAAATCATACGAAAAAGTATTAATTTCATCATTAACCCAATAAATTCGCTCATTTAGGTCGTGATAAAATTGTAATAGTGAGGGATCCGGTAGCTGATGATTAGCAGCGTCTGGAATTGGTACTAAAACTTTGTCCATATTCATTTTTCTCCTAGTTGGTATTATATTCCATTTATAAGTAAAAAAATATAGCCCCAACTTTATCTTTTTATTAGTTTTAAAGCGCCTAATACTCTAATTAGGCGCTTTATATAATGGTACTCCCTAAGAGACTTGAACTCTTACCCTTACGGACTAGATTCTAATTCTAGCGTGTCTGCCAATTTCACCAAGGGAGTAACTATAGCTTATTTAATTGTCGTGTACCTTATCAATTATGCCGATTTCAGAAATATGCTTATACAGCGTATTTTCTTTCTGAACCATAATATCGTAAGATACATCCATACAGTTTTCAAAAGTGCCATATTTATCTACAATATAAACCGCACCTTCTTTTACTTCGTCATCAATTTTAAATTTAACTATGTCTCCAACTTTATACTTTGGATAACCAACCATAGCTATATAACTTCCTTTCATATAATAAGTGGTTCTTTGCTGGGTGCGGGAAGGGGATTTGAACCCCTGACCTTCACCTTATGAGGGTGACGAGCTACCACTGCTCTATCCCGCCTGGCTCCTCCTGTTGGACTTGAACCAACGCTACTGCAGTTAACAGTTACATGCTCTACCAACTGAGCTAAGGAGGAATATAGACGCCGGCTTATGTGGCGGACTCTTGTGTGGGTAGACCAGCCGGCGCTGTAGATTTAAAAGAGCCTAAACAGATAATTTATCCAGTCTCCATCATTCTGTGAAGAGATTGTCATATGCCACGTGCCATAATCCTGTACGAATTTATTACGCAATTCAGTATAGGTTTTCTGTGCATCGAGCGCCGCCTTGTATGCAGCTTCTACTTCTGTTGCACGCTCTTTTCGAGCGGAAGCTATTTTTTCTTTTTCTTCCTTCTCTTTTTTCAGTTTTTCTTCAAAAGCCTGTTCAGCTTCTACGCACGCCTTTTCCGTGTCGTAAGTTGTATGAAGTTTTTCTGAATAATATTTCATAGTACTAACCTCCTGATGTTAGCTATAAAATTATAGTAGACTATTCAATTAATTTGAACGCGGTCTACCAGCGCTGATGTTTCACTCTGCCTGTTTATTTTTTGTAGACGACTCTGCCACCAGTGAAACATTAAGACCCTGTTTTGTCGTCTAAAAATGAAAATTAAGTTAAGAAATTCGTTATTCCCCTAGAATAAGATTGTTGTACACCAAGAGCTTCCACAGGGGTTTCTGAGCTGTGCTATTATAGCCGCGTTACTATAATCACCCGTGCTCCATTCGCTTCTTAACTTCTTTCATTTTCTATATATAGTATATCATAATTTTTTTAGTTTTGCAAATTTTAATCTCGACAATCTCTCATTAAATGAGACCACCAAAGCGGATCTTGACTCTGTATAGTTTCAGCCAAAATAGGAGTCTCTGTTCCTTGATATATCCCATTGGCATCATAAAATTTATGATGGTCGCCGCACACAAAGTGACCTTGTATCGGTAGGTAATAGATTTTTAACTTAAATCTAGCCGCCAAAATTCTCGCGGCCCAATAACAATTTCCATTAGTCCAGTTATTATCTATAGCAAACCGTCTTTTAATGAAGTCTAATATTTGTTTATTTCTAAAATATTGAAACACCAAGCCGGTTTGCATTAATTGCTCTCCTCCTCACCTAATGCCTCCCAAGCCTCATTTAAATCTTGATGGGGTATACCTTCTTTATCTAAAAAATTATATGCCAAAAGAAATAATGTCTTTTTTGTATGGTCATTATTAATTACTATATCATAATTATATTGCATTACATTTTTATCAGCTTCATTACTATAGTCCATTTGACTCTGCGGTCGCTGTATTAATATAGTTTTAGCATTAAAATATGACTTTAATCTTTCAATTTCTGCTGGCTCCCTACAATCAATAAAAATAGCAAAATTTTTAGAAGTATATTTATAATCAAGAATTGTATTATCCATTATAAATAAATTCTCCGTCCAGCGAGAAACAAATTCATTCACTCTTTGGACGATATTCTTAAAAGGAATATCTTGCCAATTTGTTAATAAATCTTTAAGTTCTGCTAAAAATTTACGATTAGCAGGAGTTTTTGTGCCATCCCAGCCTAAATCATAAGCAATCGTCTTGACTATATCAACTGTTGATATACTATAAGCACATGCAGGAAAATGAACTAGATGCCTAGCGTAATATTCAAATGTTGTTTTTCCACTACCTGGAAATCCATTTACAATATAAATCATGTTACTATCCCCTTTGTAATATATTCATTAAACCAATCACAAAAACGATATTTATAAAAAAACAAGGTATTGTTTTCAAACTCAGAAGTCTTTAAGTGTTCCTGTAGTGTCGTCCAAAACTCTGCTGTTTGAAACATATTTATAAAAGCTGCATTTTGACCTAGCAGCCCCAGCTCTGGAATTTCCTTATCACAATGCTGATGTATTGCTTTCATAATATGCTCATAAATATTTTTTATAGTGAGCGCAGTAACTGTCACATCAGGTTTTTCTCTAATTTGTGCTATTTTTAACAGACCATGTATCTGTCCAAGTACATATTGATCCCAAGAGTTAGCAAAAAATGAATCTGCATTTTTTCCTCTAGTTAAAGAATTTTGATTATCTCGCCATAAATATGTAGGGGCTGGTATTCTTACTACTTTTTCTGTACAATTAACAGCAACTAAATTAAAATATGAGTCCTCATTTAGTCTTAATGAAGGTAAAAAACAAATATTATTGCTTATTAAAAATTCTGTACGATAAGCCTTTCCATGACACCAAGTAACCGGTGTAGTCGTACTATCTAATAGCATTAAAGGTTCATGTGCTTTTTCCATAAAGAAATTGGAAATTACAATATCAGCACTATTTCGTTTTGCTTCTGAGTATAATGTCTCAACTGCATTTGGTAATAACATATCATCCGCATCTACAAACATAATATAATCACATTGAGATGAAGCGTTAATACCAGCCTGTCTAGCCATGCCTGGACCGACATTTTCTGGTAGTTGAATTAGCGAAATATGTAAACCTCTATCTATATAAGTATTGATTATATCAGTATAGTTTTCACCGTCGCCATCTTGTACAATCGTAACCAAAAACATTTCTTTAGTCTGGGATACCAAAGAATCTAACGTTTTTGGTAAAGTTTCACGCGCTTTATAAGTTGGAATAATTACATTCATCATATTAGCTCCTTGCTTTTACCGCTAAAGTATCAGCTATATTATTAAATTTATTAGTATGATGTGCTTTTACTTTTTGAAAATCAAATAATGAAGATTCAAAAAAAGGAATAAGTTGTAACCATAATTCTTTATTTTTTACCGGCTGCTTTGAGGCAGTAATCCAACCATTACTTTGCCATTTCTGATACCATTTTTGCATATAACAATTAATAATATATGCTGAATCAGATAAAATAGTATGCTGTTCAGATGGGTATTCTTTCTGTAAAAATTTACATGCTTGTATTATCGCTGTCATTTCACAGATATTGTTTGTAGGATCTTCAGTAATCGTCCCATCATTTGAAAACACTATTTTATCATCTTTAACTGCGATAAAAGCCCAACCGCCTATCGCACCTTTAAAACCATTATTGGATGTAGCACCATCTGTATATACTAACATAAACCTATCTCCGAATATGCTTCATATGCATGAGCCAATATATTGACACAGTCAAAACTATATCGTGAATTCATACTTTGTTCTACTTTCTTAATGATAATATCACACGGGGCGGCCGCCCACATCTTTCGTGACCAATGTAGCATATGCCGCTCTCGTTTCTTTAATTTTGATCTAAAAAGTAAATATTGTAGTAATGGCATACAAGCTATAATTTTTATATGGTAAAGATCATATATAACTTGTAAGGCATAATAGATACATAAATAATTTTTATCTTTATAATTAAAATTAGTAAAGCGAAGTATATCATCCTTTCTATAATTATCTAGCAATTCTAGTGTTTTAGCAAGTGCCTGATCATACATTGCAAAATTTCTAGTCGAATCCATATTTTTCACCTCTTATAAATATAGTATATCATATTTTTATATAAAAAGCAAATTTACAGAATTTTATATTTCTTTTTTAAAAAAACTACTTATATATAAGAAAAACATGGAGGTCTATGTCTATGCAATGGGCAGAATTATTGAAGGAAATTTTTGAAATTTGTATTATTCCATTATTAGGCGTATTAACTGGTTGGCTTATTAAATTTATTAAAGAAAAATCTCAAGAAATCGCAACACAGCAAGATAATTTAATGGCAAAAAAATATATTCAGTTATTATCAGACACTGTAGTTGAATGTGTACAAAGTACAAATCAGACTTATGTAAATGAATTAAAAAAACAAGGTAAATTTGACTTAGAAGCGCAGAAAATCGCCTTCAAAAAGACGTATGCTGCAGTTATGGCTACACTAACTTCAGAAGCACAACTCTATTTAACCAATATATGCGGTGATTTAACATTGTATATAACAAATAAAATTGAAGCTGAAGTTTACAATAACAAAATGTGAGAGAGGTAATCCTCTCCCATAAAATTTGCTTTTTTCTAAAAAATATAGTATAATTATTATATAATAAAGATAGGAAAAGAATGTTATGAAATATGTAACGCAATTAGATATTCAAGAAATGAATCGTTTATTTCTTGAACATAAAACCTACGCAGCAGTTGCAAGAATAACAGGATTTAGTCCTGCAACAGTAAAAAAATACATCATTAAAGATTATCAACCAGTTGATACTAATTCTGTAATTCGTTTTGAGCAGCCGCTACCAGAATGGAATGTAGAACCTTTTTTGATTCAAGATTGGGGACAGTTATGCGTATTGAGTAAAGATGAATATAATGAAATTACTCAATTATGGAAAGAAATAGAGGTTTAAAATGATACGTAATTTTTATTTAGATACAAGTCCAATTTATCAAAATAAAATGATTATTCGCTTTGATCCTCCAATAGATTATTTTCCAGAAGGAACAGAGGGATCTTATCAAGTTATAAACGCTCGTCTGCTTAATCTATCTTATGCAGATTATCTCCGCTATGCTAGAGATCGACTTGGTGCAGAATTAATTGGTAAAAAAACCAAATATGTAACTCCCTATTTTGATGATACTCCTGCTGTACGAGAGTTTGTAAAATTGTTAAACAAGCGATTAGAGTTTGCTATGTTTAAGCAACAGCATCCATATCAATTAGTGAAAGGAGAAGATGGAGTTATTCAAAAAATTCCATATATAGAAAATGAAGATAACAACTGAATTATTAAGATTTTATAATTTTCCTTCTAATCAAATAGAATATTTCACTAATTCTTATCCTGATGATGCAAACTTCACGACTTTAATAAATGACGACAACCTTACAATAGATTTTTTTCATCGCATTTATCAATATTGTTATTTAGACGATAATGATATTATTGCATACAAATTAAAATGTCATATTGATGAAACCTCTTCTTTGACGTGGAATAGTGTCAATATTGCTAATAGCCATACTATTAATTATTCAGATATAATAACAAATAGTACAGCTATTCATACTTGTTTTAATGTAGTAGATTCACAATATATAAGTAACAGCTCTAATATAACTGGATCTACCTGTATTAAGCTTGGTCAAGATATAAACGACAGCTCAAACATTTATCAGGGAAAAACAATTAATATAAGTGATAATATATTTCGTTCTACTAATATTAATTCTAGTCGATATATCATAGACGGATCAAATTTATCTAATTGTGAACGATTATATTACTGCATTGATTGTGATGAATGTTATTGTAGTGGTTTTTTACACAATTGTAATCACTGTTTATTTTGCTTAAATTTAACGGATAAAGAGTACTATATTTTTAATAAGGAAGTATCAAAAGAAGTCTTTTCTAAATGTAAAGAATGGATATGTGAATTATTACAATCTGAAACAGCACCAATAGTAGATATTAATAAACATAACTATGTAAATTTTAATCAAAATATTTCAATAAGTAGTATCTTTGATACTTTATCTGATAACTTTTTTGAGCAAATTAAGGGCATGCCTAATATAACAGAACTAAATTTTATAACTTTGTTTTTTAGAACTTGGTAAATTCGCTGGTATGGCGTAATGGCAGCCGCCAGGGACTTCGGAAATACCGTGGAGCACCAGTATAGGAAACTTACTGTGTGAATGTTGGCTAATTCGGCGAAAGTCTTAATAAGATAACGCCGAGCTAAATTAAATTGAGTTTTTAGAAATCGGTAATAAAAAATGCTGCACCGGAGTGAAAATGATCACCAAAACGCATTTCTCAGTTTATAAATGTGTAGAGACTATAAACCAACCACCTAAGTCAATTCAATAATGTAGCGTAAACTATTTAAGTATAGCGTGATAATGATACTAATCCCTTGTATCAATTGATATGGTGAAGACATAGTCCGGACTACAACGATAAGAAGACGCAAGTGAGAATCTTGCTATCGCCGAGGTGCGATATAGTGACGAGTACATGATTAGACAAGAATATCTTATCGGCCATGGTAACATGGAGTAGTGAAGAAAATCCCTTGGTCATGAGACCGTGCCGGTTCGAGTCCGGCTACCAGTACCAATAAAGAAGCCCCTCTTAATGAGGGGCTTTATATTTTTATAACATTGTATAATTTACAGTATCAATAGGCCATTTACAAATTTCTTCATATAATAATTTTGCATAACTATTACCGTGAAAAGTATTCGTATATAGTTCATAAGCAGCATCAGCAGTTTTTCGCTCATATAAAGGAATCTTTTTCTGCTTCTCATAATTATAATATATATTTTTAATTACATCTCGACATTGCTGCATAGACATCTTTTCAACAGAATCATACTTTTCATTTAAAGTATCTACTTTTTGATTTAATAGGGTTAATGAGGTTTCAATACGCTCTATCCGCTCATTTTGTTCTTGATCGGCTTGCTGTAATTCAGTTATATTTGTTTTCATTAAATAAGAAATTAGCTTACGGCCGCCTCTAGAGCATAGAACAATAACGGAAGATAGAGACAATATCAGTCCGGCGATCGCCGCGGCATCCTTTATAAATTCCATAATAAATCCCTCCATATCACATAAATAAGTGAAGGAGGGACATTATCGCTCAACAATTATGTTGTTTCCATAAAATATCGTTATGGAATTGTGTAGTCGCTTTAAACTTTTCTTGAAATAAATCGGAAGGATCAGCTAAATTTTCAATTTCCCAAAAAGGAATGATATATAAAGGAATATGATGAGCAAGACAGTAATTAATTTTTCGGCGGTCGCGCTCTTGTGCTTTCTTAAACTCAGCTTTAGTCTTATAAAAGTGTGGCACATATTGAAAATGTTGTATGCCTTGCACCTCTATTGCAAAGGATAAATTCGTTGCGACAAAATCAAATCGATACAATCCATTACGCAAATCAGAAAAAGTTTTTTCTCTTTCAAAAGGAATGTGTGCTTTTTGTAGAAGATTATATACAATTTTTTCTACTTCACTCATGCTTCTGTAAAAATACGATACCAGTCAGTATCCGCTGCAGTAAGGTCTGGCCGCCATTGAACAAATCGAGGGTGTCTGATGCCGCCAGTTTCGTGAATCATCATACCAGTAATTTCAGCTACGCGGCCTACATACTGTTTCCAATTTTGCAGTACTTCTTCCGTCAAGCCGCTCAATGAGCCAATTGTTACCACTTTATCATTCTTTCTTACACCAATAACAAGTGAACCAGCATAATTGTGAAAATATGTTTTAGTAACTGGTTCAATAGGATCACCATCGCTATATTTTTTGTAAAGATTCCCTTCAATTTTTTCTCCAGTTAAAATGTTTTCCCAATATTTCCAAGTTTCAATTTCAGTGCCATTATATAAACGTGTCGGGGCATTAGCACCCATAATTACAACATCCAAGGTTTCTTGTAGCTCTCTCTTGACTTTAATGGTCTGGCGCGCAGGACGCTTACCTGGATGATAGCATGTACCCTTACGTGTAATGACTACACCTTCTCCACCATTAGCTAAAATTCCCTGCAACTGGTTCCATAGTTGTGTGCCTTCATAATAATGAGCATATTTTACATATTCATTTTCTATATATTGTTCTTCAAGTTTTTGAAGGTTCATAACTCTATATTCAATAGAGTGTTGATACAAAGATATATCATCATATGCAAGTATATCAAAAATATAGTAGTATAGTTTTTCTCCACTATTTTGGCGGGCTACAGCTTTATCTTGCAGACATCCCATAATTGTAGTTACATGATTTGAACCTTCATTTGTTGGAAAATAGATTTCTCCCAGTAAGCAGGTTCCATTAGGTAAGGCTTCAAAGAAAGAATGAAGGTGCGGAACCCAATCGATTTTATTAAGATAGTCGCCAGAAACGCTTTTACTACGGCCTAGCAACTCCATATTACCATCTTCATCTTTTACAAACTTATAAAATGCTCCGTCCATTTTGCGAGCGCCTATATAGTCGTTACTAAAAATTGCGTCTTTAATAAGTTGTTTTTTCTTTTCCTCTTCCCAAGAAGCCGCCGGCGTCCAGTATTTTTGTGCGGGTAGATTATGAAAATCAATATTATCAATGTAGTATTTCATATAAATTTTCCTCATTTTCTTTATTCTATACATATATTATATCATATCTTTTATGAAAAATCAATTTTTACTTAATAAATTTGCGTTTAAGACAAAATTATGTTATGATTATATTAATAATGGGAGGATATTATAAAGTGGATTTTAGTACTTGGATTATAATGGTAGTATTAATTATTGCCAGTTGTGTATTAGCAATAATAGGTACAAAAAAGTTTTATGTTAATCAACTAACGAAGAAAAACACCGAATATTTACAAAAAAATTATGTTGAAATACGCAATAAATTGCTTGAACAAGCTCGTACAGAAATAAAAGAAGTGCAGCACAATATTACTACAAAACAGCAAGAATATGCAGCATTAGTAGAAACTTATGAGAAAACATTTGCTAATACGCACTACTTAATGGAGCAATATGGGGAGAAGCAAAAAGTCATCATAGATAAAGAGGTTAAAGAATGGGCTGCGTCCGCACAAGAAGCGGCGAACCATAATGCCCAATTGCAAATAACACAGTTACAAGAACAAATTAATCAGATGCAAGATAAAAAAGCACAAGTTGAGCAAGATTTAACTTCTATGCAGTTAAGGCAAAAAGCTGTTAATGATGAAATTTTAAGGTCCCGTGAAATTGAAGAAAAACAAAATTTTTACCGCATTAATTTAGATGAAAGTAGTAAGGATGATATTGCTCGTCTTTTAGCTATTGTACCGAATTTTAATTATAAAGAAACTATTTATAAATTAATATGGACAGAATATTTACAAAAACAATTTAAAGCAATGGTAGTAAGAGTGTTAGGCTCTGCCGATCCTAAGAATGTTATTTATATGATAAAAAATTTAGATACTCAAGAAATTTATATAGGAAAGACAAAAGCAGAAGTATCTAAAAGGTGGACAGAACATCTTAAAACTTCTTTAAATATTGGTTCTATTAGTAGAACATTAATACATAAAGCTTTGTTTAATAATTGGGACAGATTTGCTTTTTGTATTTTAGAAGAAGTACCTGAAGGAGAGGACCTTGGACGGCGAGAAAAATATTATATTGACTTCTATCAATCAAATAAGTATGGCTATAATATAAAAGCGGGTGGATAAAATGGTATTATCAAAATTGCAACAGGAAATTGTAGAAGCTACAGATAAAAAGACAATCGTAATTTCAAGCGCGGCCAGTGGTAAAACTCGAGTATTGACAGAAAAAGTTCGGCATTTACTGCGGCAAGGCGTATCTCCGGCGCAAATAGCAGTTATTACTTTTACGAACATGGCCGCCGCTGAGTTAAAACAAAGATTGGGAGAAGATTACCGTGATGGTATTTTTATTGGTACTATCCATGCATTAGCAAACCTATTTCTACTTTCAAACGGTATCGATACTCATACACTACTGAAAGATGATAAGTTTGATGACCTTTTCCGAGAAGTAGAACTGCATCCTCAATGTATCCATCATTACCAGTGGATTTTATTAGATGAAGGACAGGATTCTGACCAACTACAATTTACATTCCTATTTAAATTAATAAATCCTGAATGTTTTTTTGTATGCGCAGATCCAAAACAATCTATTTATATGTGGAAAGGCAGTAAACCAGAATTAATTCAAGAGCTAAGTACACATAAAGATGTTAAAGTATATAGCTTAAATGAGAATTATAGGAATGGTGCGAATATTTTAAAGTGGGCAAAGTGGGTATTAATGTCAACTGGATTATATGATGATTCTATTTCTATGCGTAGCGCGCCAGGTCAAGTACTTGAAGGTGAATACACTGCAGAAACTTTAAAAAATATATTGAGAGGACAAAGTTCATATAGTCATTGGGCGGTATTATGTAGAACTAATTTAGAAATAGATAAGGTATTTACTATTTTAAAAACTGCGGGACTCCCATGTGAAACTTTTAGGCAAGGCGATTTATCAAAAGAAGAGCTTACACAAAAAATGGCAGATAATACTATTAAAATCTTAACCGTACATAGCGCGAAAGGCTTAGAATGGGATAATGTGATTACAGTAGGCATGCGACAATATAGTAAAGAAGAATGTAATGTATGCTATGTCGCGGCGACAAGAGCGCGCAATCTGTTATATTGGCTACATTATCCAAAAAAGAAAGTAGTAAAGAAATTTTAATGAAAAAGGAGAGCATTATGCTCTCCTTATTTTTTTATTACAATTATGTTGATAATATATTAGCTACTTCTTCAGTTAATTCTGGTAATGAAGATAATACATTTAAACTATATACACTAGAATAATATTTATTTGTTCCTTGTATAACACAGAACTGCCAAGGGGTAACACCATTCATCTGCGCCGATTCTGTTCGTGTAATAAAAAATAACCACTTGTTGCCATCAAATCTTAAATCAGTCTCCTGGCTGCTACTTTTTACTACCGTACCCAACGCAATCTTAACTTCTGTGGCGTGATAATATTCTTGTTTTTCACTCATATAAGATTGCGGCACAACCAAGCGCCCGCCAAATTTTAAAATAAAGGGGATGGCAAATTGATCACCTTGCTGAATTTTATCTTCCATTTTGTATGCCTACCTTTAATATTTTTAGCCAAAATTTAATAAATTCTCTTATATAAAAGTAGTTGTTCTTTTGAAAAACTTGATTTTTTTGGAGAAAAATGATATAATTATAAGAGAAAATAGGAAAGGAGTATTTACATGCATAATTATGGTATAAATGAAATTCAATCGCTTTCATTTAAGGATGGTGTTCGCACAAGAATACAAATTAAAACACTGGTTTCAATTTTTTAAAGAAGATTTAGTCCGGTTCCACTTATATATAGATAAATAAGGAGGAATAATAAAAATGGGACTGATTAATGAGATCGGTAATATTTATGGTTACTTAACAGTTATAGAACGCGCGCCCAATAATAAAGATGGGCGAGCCATGTGGAAATGTAAATGTAAATGCGGCAATGAAGTAATTGTATTAGGAAAGCATTTACGCTCTGGTAATACAAAATCATGCGGTTGTTATCAAAAAGAACGAGCAGCGGAGTCAAACCTTAAGCGTGGCGGAGACCTAACAGGAAAACGATTTGGTAAATTAGTTGTATTAGAAGAGGCTGGTTTTATTGAAAAAGACGACGGAAGAAAATCCCGTTTATGGAGATGCCAATGTGATTGTGGAAATATTTGTAGTGTCCAGCATGTATATTTAGCTTGTGGGGATACAAAATCTTGTGGTTGTATTAACTCAGTTGGAAATATGACTATTAATCGTTTATTAAATCTTTCTGGGCATAAATATAAAACAGAATATTGGTTTAAAGATTTTATATGTAATACTCGTCCATATCAATTTGATTTTGCATTGTTAAATAATGACGATAATTTATTGGGCTTGATTGAATATCAAGGAGATATTCATTTTACATATCGTGAAAATAGTTGGAATAATAAGAAGTCTTATGAAGAAAGAATAAAACGAGATAAAGAAAAATTTGATTATTGTATAAAAAATAATATAAAATTATATTATATTACTTATAAAGATGATATTGAAGAAAAATTAAGGGAGATATTAAATGAACTATACAGCAAATGATATAGTGAGTTTATCCGCAGGTAGGGCTTTTAGAGAAAAAATTGGTATGTATCTTTCAGCAGACCGTCAAGAAGCAATAAACCTTGGACTGCGTGAACTCATAGTAAATGTTCAAGATGAATATGAAGTCTACAAACCAAAAAACCCATACCTTAAAATAGAACTTTTTACTAAAACTAAAGAAATTATCGTTTCAGATAATATGCGCGGTATTCCTGTCGGAATACGGGATGATGGAATGAACTCTCTTACAGCAGCTTTTCTTATCCCACATTCTGGTGGAAAGCATACTGAAGGAGTATATTCAAGTGCTGTTGGTATTAATGGCGAAGGTAATAAAATTGTCTGCCATACAGCTGAATTTTTGGAAGTAACAGTTTCAAGAGATGGGAATATTTATACTCAAAGCTTTCATTCTAACGATGAGGGCGCGAGTGCAGACTATGATGTTAAAGTTAGGCCTCGTAATGATAATTTAGATTTTACTGGAACTTGGATACATTATCGACCAGATAAAAAAGTGTATGGCGATATTTTTATAGATATTGATTCTTTAAGGACTACCCTAAAAGAAATGGCTATGTTTTCCACTGGACTTCATATTTATCTTAAAGTTGATGAAAAAGAAGAAGAATTTTATTCTCAAAGCGGCCTTATTGATGGGCTTTCAAAAGAAAATCGTCTTTCAAAACCTTTTTCCTATCATTATGAGACCAATGATTGTAAAGTTGATCTCGCTCTTCAATGGGTAAGTAAAAAAGGTGAAATTCGTGGATATGCAAACAATTTATATATGCCTGACGGTGGTGCATTTATAAGTGGATTTAAATCTTCACTAACAAGAACATTTAATTCTCTTGCCAAAACAAAATACGATGGCGACACAATTCGAGATGTACTTGATGGATTTGTAAGTGTTAAAGTTAAAATGGGACAATTTACAAATCAGCAAAAAACGGCTTTAGCTAACCCAGAAGCTCGAACTGCAACATCTACTGCAATTAGTGATTGTTTAAAAGAATTTGCTTTAAAGAGAAAAGATGATTTTGACAAAGTAGTTGAATTACTCCAAAAGGTCGCTCGTGCAGAGGCTGCCGCAGAAAAAGCAAGACAACAAGTTCTTAATGCAACTAAAGATATTGAAAAAAATCAGAAGAAAAAAGTATTTGCTTCTGATAAGCTAAAAGATGCAGAGTTTCTTGGACAAAATGCAACATTATTAATTGTTGAAGGTGATTCAGCCGCGGGCGGTATTGCAAAGGCAAGAGATTACAGAAGCTATGGTATTTTAGCAATTCGAGGAAAAATTTTAAACTGTCTGGCGCATCCAGATGAAAAGATCTTTCAGAACGAAGAAATTAAGTTGCTATTAAGTGCAATGAATATCGTGCCTGGAAAATATAATGCATCGAAGCTTAGATATGGACGAATTGGAATCTGTACCGACGCTGACTCAGATAAACATTTAAGTTTCAACACTTAAAACTGTCTGTAAATACTTTACCGCTAACCAGCGGGGTCTTCAATTTGTAGAGATGGTTTACATATTCTCTACTTATATATAGAAGGCTAACGGGCAACTAAATCGAAAGATTATGGTGGTAAGAGAAGCTAAACCCTAAATGGGCATGCTGATCCCGTGGGAATCAGAATTAACCCAAGCCTAATAAATTGTGGAGGTGCCGCAATGATAGGCATATATAAAATTACAAAGAAAGAAAATGGTAAGTCCTATATTGGCCAAAGTAATGATATTGACCGCCGTTTTCAAGAACATAAAACAAAAACTGACATACCTGTTGAACTAGCAATTCAAAAATATGGAATTAATGCCTTTACGTATGAAGTTCTAGAAGAATGTTCATTAGATCAACTTGATGAGCGTGAAATGTATTGGATTGCATATTACAATACTTATGAAGGTTTTGGTTATAATTGCAATGCAGGTGGCGGCAATAATCGTGGTGAAAATAATGGCCGTACAAAACTAACCAATGAAGACGTCGCATACATTCGTGAATGTTATGATATGCATTTGCGCCGCCGCGATGTTTATGAGCAATTTAAAGATAAACTTACATTTAGTAGTTTTGCTAGTATTTGGGATGGTACTACATGGAAAGATATTAAAATGGAAGTCTACACACAAGAAAATAAAGATTTCTATAAATATCATGCTACAGATGGCGCCACATCAGAAATCGCAAAATTTACCGAACAAGAAGTATTACAAATGCGTAAACGATATATAAACGAAAATGCGCGTAGTATTTACCAAGATTATAAAGATAGATGTAATTATCAAACATTACAACAAATATTATGGGGTCGCACCTATAAAAATCTCCCCATATATAAGAAGAAACAGGGTATTTGGGTTAATAAATGAAGCCTGTAACGACTATCTCCCGGAAGGAGAGTACACCTACTATTGGTACGTAGGTGGAAAGAGTATTCTCACATATGTGAGTAACATATAGTCTACGCACATAGAAATATGTGATTACGTTGGGTTATCACATTGGACTTCTTATAATGGCCGCGCTCAGATATCTAGCACCAGAATTTCTAAATGAGAATCGGCTATGTTGGCTTCGTTCTCCACTTTATATTGTAAAGAATGGAAAAAGTGAATCTTATTATTTTACAGATGATGAATTTAATAAAGTGCGTGGTAAGCTCAAAGGTGAGGTTCAACGTGCAAAAGGTCTGGGCGCGCTTAGTGTAGAACAAGCACACAAATCTATGTTTACTTCTGAATTTCAGCGTATGGATGTGCTTGAACCAGATTCTGAAAGTTTATATCTGTTGGAAGAACTAATGGGAAGCGATGTTGAGCCTAGAAAAGAATTTATTTTTAATGAAATTGATTTTTCGGAGATTAGAGAGTAATGGAGAAAATTATATGTCCTACTTGTCATAATGAAATGTATATTACTCTTGACGAATGGGGACGTACCCCTTGGCATTTACATTGTGATAATTGTGATATAAATATTGGTATGAAATATTTAAAAAATGTAGAAAAATATATCAAAGAAAAAATACCTATTCATACTTATATTGAAGAATCTTACAATTGATTTTTCGGAGATTGGAGAATGATAAAATGTATATTAAACTATGTGATAGATGTGGTAGGAAAACAGATAATCAACCAGCTTTTTTAGTACCAGTAGCAAAAGAATCTAATAACGCAACTACTCAAGTAAATGGACAATGGTTTGGTAAACCAATTACTCTATGTAATAATTGTATAATTGATTTTGAAAACTTTCGACTTACACATGAAAGATTTAATGGACGATTAGTTGAAGAAGATAACTTTGAAGGAAAGGAAAAATATCAGATTAAATTTTGACATCTTTTTATTTTTATGATATCTTATATATAAGAATAAAAAAGGAGGTTGACATATGAATAGTGAAATAAGTAATCATTTAAGTGAAATTCTTAATGAGTCTATTAAAATAGTAACAGAAAAGAAAATTACAATTAATATAGAAATTGCACCAGACTATGAAAGCATAAAAATTGAACCGTGGCAACCCTTTCTGTATCATTGTCCTTATGAAGGAAGACAAACCTTAAATGAAACTGATATGAGGAAAAATTAATATATGAGTAATTTAAAACAAGTAATTGAAGAGTCGTTTACTCAATATGCGGGCGCCACATTGCAGAGTCGTGCCCTTGTAGATGTGCGTGATTGCTTAAAACCATCGGCTCGACAAATTTTCTATTGTCTTTATACAGATGGGTTTTTACCGGATAAGCCCTTTAAGAAAACATTAAAGGCAATCGGTTCCGCAGCCCGCATGTATATACATGGTGACTCTTCTTGTGAAGGTGTCATTATGAGGGCGAGCCAGCCTTTTGCGATGCGATACCCGCTCATTGAAGTAGAAGGTAATGAAGGCAGTCTTATGTGCAGTGGAAACTGGGCGGCGCCTCGATATACGGCATCACGACTTAGTAACTTTTCAATACAGCTTTTTGAAGATATTAATAAGGATGTTGTTAGTGAATGGCGAGATAATTATGATGATACTGAACAATATCCTTCTGTATTACCAACGAAAGGCTTCTACAATATTGTGAATGGTACGCAAGGAATAGGTATAGGTGCGGCGAGTTCAATTCCACAATTTAATATAAGAGAGGTAAATCGTGCCTTAGAAGTTTTACTTCTTAATCCTAATGCTTCTTTTGATGAAATTTATTGCCCGCCCGACTTCGCCACAGGCGCAATATTGCTAAATGAAGAAGAAGTTAAACAAGCACTTAAAACAGGTCAAGGATCTGCTTGTAAGCTTCGATCTGTCGTTGAGTGGGATAATACGGAGAGATGCTTTATTGTATCCCAAATCCCTTATTCTGTATATACCAATACTATATGTGAAGAATTGGAAACTATTATAAGTGATGATCTTAATAATCCCGGCATCGAGCGATTTAACGATCTTACTGGTATTCAGCCATTGATAAAAATTTATCTTACTAAAAAAGCTAACCCAGATAAGATATTAAAATTCCTTTATAAGAACACATCATTGCAAAGTTACTTTAGTATTAATATGACTATGTTGGATAACGGTAGGTATCCAAAAGTGTTTGGTTGGAAAGCTGCACTTCAAGCTCATATTAATCACGAAAAGACAGTTTACAGACGCGGCTTTGAGTTTGATTTGAATAAATGTAAACATAGAATACATATTTTAAATGGTATGTTGATTTGTGTTGCCAATATTGATGAGGTAGTAAAGGTAATTAAATCTTCTGCTTCCACGGCGGCCGCAGCTTTAGAATTGCAGAAAAGGTTTATACTTGACGCAGACCAAAGTAAGGCAGTTTTAGATATGAAGCTTTCTCGCCTTGCTAACTTAGAAGTTAAGAAACTGGAAAATGAAAAGATAAAGTTAGAGGAAGAAATCGCTCGTCTTGAAAAAATTCTTAATAGTGAAGAACTATTTAATCAGGAATTAATAAATGGTTGGCGAGAAATAGCATCAAAATTTGGTGATACTCGAAGAACTCAAATTTTCAATATTGAAAATGAAATTGATGAGCCAATAGAAACTAAACAACTGTCGGCTTCTTTCACCAATAAGGGTTCAGTCTTTGTTACAGAAACTTCCTCTTTATACTCTCAGAAGCGTAATAGCGTAGGATCTAAGTTCAAGCTTGAGACAGATGAATATATAGTTGATAATTTGATAGGTAACAATACTGATACAATTTTGTTCTTTACGAGCCATGGTAATTTTCATCACATGAAATTAGACCAATTTTCTATTGGTGAAAAACAGTATCTATCTAATTTTATTTCTTTATATCCCTATGAACATATTGTCGCGGCAGCCATTCTGTCGTCGCAGAATACACTACCATATATTATTTTTATTACCAAAAAAGGGATTATTAAAAAGTCTGCTCTATCTGATTACAACTTAAAGAAAAATGCAGGGGCGGCCGCGATCAAATTAGATGATGGTGATGAAATTGTATCTATTCTTTTTACAGACCACGATAAAGTTGGTATCAGTTCTAAAGCGGGTAATTTCGTTATCATTACTACTGAAGACATTCGTGCGATTGGAAGAGTAGCACGTGGTATTACTGGCGTTAAACTAAATGATGGTGATGAAGTTGTATCGGCACATTTAATTACAGATGCTTGTACAGAAATTGTATCTGTAACACAAGATGGACTTATTAAAAGAACTTCGATTAAAGAATTTCGAGTTACGCAGCGTGCGGCAAAAGGTGTCCGGCTTCAAAATGCAGAGAGTTTAAGCGACTTTTTACCTATTAGTTCTGATAATCAAGATATACTTGTAATTTCATCTACAACTCAACTACGCATTTCTCTAAAAGATATTCCATTAATGGGTAGAATGACTCAAGGTATAAAAGCCATAAAATTATCTCAAAATGCAATTGTTAAAAAAATTAGTATTTTATAGGCTTAAAAAATTTGAAAATTAACTAATTTTTTAGTATAATATATATATAAGAAAGTGAAAGAGAACTTTCACACAATAGTTGACCGCCCAACAAAACAAAAATAAAATAAAAATAAAATGGCGGATAAAAGGAGAAAAACAATGAAACTTAAGGAAAAAACACAGGAAGCATTTGATGTAATTAAAGCACACGGCGGTCGTATGACTACTGCAGATCTTGCAAAAGAACTTAACATTCTTCCGTCCTCTGTAACTGGTCGAGTTAACTCTCTTGTTAAGAATGAGCTGGCTTATCGTGAAAAAGTTGACGAAGGTGGAGAAAAGCCGGTAACTTATGTATGCCTTACTGATGCTGGCATGAACTTTGTTCCTACGGACGACGAGGAATAAAATAAAGGGGAGGCTCAGCCTCCCCACTTTACACAAATAATTAATACCGAAACTATAAACCGAAACATAAAGGAGTAATTATGAGACAAGCAACTAATCAAGTAAAAATTGAAGGCATACTCGCAGAAACCGATCTTAAATATACCTCTTTTAAGAAAAATGGTGAAGATGTAGAAGCAATCGGTGGCAAGATTAAAATTCTCGTTAATCAAGAAGTTAATAAGGTACCGACGGCACTGGAAGTCCCCGTATATATGTTCTCAAGTAAATATACAAAGAAAGGTACTGTTAATCCTTCATATACTTCAATCGAAAAGGTAATGAATGAGTTTGTATCTATAGCGGCCGCAGGTAGTGAAGCACAGGCTGATCGCGTTAGAATTACAAATGCAGACATCCGTATGAATGTATTCCCTGGCAGAGACGGTATAGTATCTGAGCCGAGAATTCATGCGTCTTTTGTATCAAAAGCAATCGGAGAATTTAAGCCCGAAGCTACTTTTACGCTTGAATTTATGGTATCTAATATTCAGAGAGCAGTAGATAAAGACGGTGTTGAATTAGACCCCGCAAAACTTAATGTCGAAGTTATTGTACCACAGTATACAGCACCCGGTACAACAGAACCTAATGTTGATGTTGTTAATCTGACAGCAGTATCGCCGAATGTTATTAATGCAGTTGAAAGCTATTGGGAAGCGGGTGCTTGCTATACGGCAAATGGTAGACTTAATTTTTCTTCAAAAACTGTTGAAGTATCAGAAGATGTAGACTTTGGTGAACCGATTAAGAAAATTCGCACCATAAGTGTTAGTGAATTTATTATTACTGGTGGTACTCAGGCACCGCTTGAAGGCGAATTTGCTTTTGATATAGACGAAATCAAGGCGGGCATGGCCGCACGTAAAGCTCGTCTGGAAGATATAAAGAATGGAAAGAAGGCTGAAAATAAGCAGGCTCCTGCACAGCAGACTTCTAAAGGCAAACTCGATCTTGGTTTTTAAAAGAGGTGAGTTAAATGTCGATTGATATTTTAAATCTCACTCCTAGTGTTATTTCACGAGACCTGAGGGGCAAATACCTGCTCCTCAGCGGCGCACCTAAAATTGGTAAAACTGAATTTTGTACAATGGCACCCGATGCCCTCATTTTAGCATTTGAGCGTGGTACTAACGCAAGGCCAGGTGCTATGGTACAGCCTGTCGAGAGTTGGTCAAATTTTAAACTAATTCTGCGGCAGTTAGAATCAGCAGAAGCAAAAAAGAAGTTTAGTACTATTTGTATAGATACAGTTGGTATCTGTTACGACTTATGCGAACGTTTTATTTGCGCGCAGGCTGGTGTACAGAAAATTGGGGATATCCCGTATGGTGGTGGGTACTCTGCTCTTTCTAAAGAGTTTGAGACCTCTTTGCGTAAAATTACCATGCTGGGTTATGGATTAATTATGACATGCCATTTGAAGGAAATCACAGATGAAGATGGAGAATCACTTGGCGTCAAGCCCGATCTCAATAATAGATGTCTTAAAATTGTCAACGGACTTGTTGATATCATTGGTGTAATCACTCAGACATGGAACGAAAAAGGCGAATCAGAGCGTTGGATTCAGACTCGAGCTACACCAACAGTATTTGCTGGCAGTAGATTTAAGTATTTGAAGCCAAAAATTCCTTTTGGTTACGCAGAATTTACAAAAGCGCTTGCAGAAGCTATCGAAGAAGAGGAAAAACGTGGTGCTACAGTAGTAGATACTGCGCCCATCTATACAGAAGAAAAATTAAGCTTTAAAGAAGTGCAGCAGAAAGCACAGAAACTTTGGGAAGCTTTGGTAACGAAAGATCCTAATAATGCAGACATTATACTTAAAAAAGTAGAAATGATCATGCGTAGAAAAATGAAGCTATCTGAATTTACGGAAGATCAGGTAGATTTATTGGCCTTGGTCGTTGCAGATATGCAGGACATGTAGGCTTTAACATATATACGAGGACTGGTTTACCAGTCCTCTTTTTAATTTGACTTTTTTTCTAAAATGTGGTATAATATAAATAGAAAAGTATCGAAAGGAGAAAATATGTCACATATTGTTCAATGTAGGCTATGCAAAACAAGATTTGATGCTAATAGTGAGCCATATACTTTAGTAGGAAAACAGTCATATTATCATAAAAAGTGTTATGAAGAATGGGTCGCAGGGCGCGACTCAGTAAAAACTTGCGGTGATGCAGAATTTTGGAAAGAAAGCTTGGTTGATTATTTATATCGAGATGTGCAGTTAGCTATCAATTTTGTAAAGTTTAAAGCTCAATGGGATTCCTTTACAAAACCAGAAAAGAAAATGACACCAAAGGGAATCTATTTCGCGGCAAGATATTATTATGAAGTATTGCACGGAGATAAAACCAAAGCATTAGGTGGTATAGGTATTGTGCAATCAATTTATGGGGAGTCCGCACAGTATTGGACTGATTTAGAGATGCGTAAAGAAGGTACTATACAAGCAATTATAGATCAAATTAAGACAAGGCGGGCGCGCCCAGTACAAACTATTACACATAACAATACAAGTCAAAATAAGAACAAGAGCAAATTTTCTCTTGACCAAATATAGAAAAGGGTGAGCTTCGTGGTTGATAAAGCGACCATTTTACAAATTATAGGCGCTCTTATGAAGCATCCACAATATTTAAGTGAGTCAGATAAATATAATTTAACCCCAGATGATTTCTATTATCGTTTCCATAAATATATATTTGTGGCTATAGATAATTTGTATCGTAATGGTGCGAGCCGAATCCAGCCTATTGATATTGAAAATTATCTAGCAACTAATGAGAGCGCAAGAGTAACCTTTCAACATGAAAATGGAATTGAATATTTACAAGATGCAGATTACTTATCAGAAGAGCAAAACTTTCCATATTATTATAAAAGACTTAAGAAAATTAATCTATTAAATTCATTTAAAGATAAAGGTATTAATACTGACGAATTTTATATTGAAAACGCGTTAAGCGATAAAGATTTAAAGGTTAATGAAAAATTTGAAACACTAGAAATTGAAGATATTCTTGAAGTAATTAAGAAAAAGATTCTTGGTATTGAACGCAACTTTATTCAAAATGATACAACAGAAACAGTTAATGTGTTTCATGATATCACACAAATTATTCAAAATGCATCGAATCAAGTAGACGTTGGACCGGCGATCCAAGGAGAAATTTTTAATGAAGTAATCGCAGGAGCTAGAAAAGGAATTTTTGTATTGCGCTCTGGTGGATCTGGGGTGTCTAAAACTAGACAGGCTGTAGGTGATGCATGTTATCTTGCTTTTCCATTTCGTTATGAAGAAGATCAAGATAAATGGGTACGAACTGGTAATAATAAAAAGGTACTGTTTATAGCAACAGAACAAAGTGCGCCAGAGATTCAAAAAATGGTACTTGCATATTTAACTGGTTTTAATGAGACTAAATTTCGATATGGTGGCTTTACTGATAAAGAACAAAAAATTATTCAACAAGCAATAACTGTATTGGAAATGTATCAAGATAATTTATTAATTGTGCGTATGCCAAATCCTACTATTGAACTGGTTAAAACAATAGTGAGAGAAAATGTATTGATGCATGATGTTGAGTATGTATTTTATGACTATATTTTTATTTCGCCATCTTTGTTGAATGAATTTAAGGGATTTAACCTCAGAAACGATAAACTTTTGTCGTATATATAACTTTTCCGTCTCATCAATGGGGTTCCAAAATTGTAGAATGCATTTGATGAAGTTCTACTTATGTTTGGAGCTAACGGGCAACTAAGTTGTAAAACTAAAGTGGTAAGAGAAGCTAAACCCTAGATGGGCATGCTGATCCCGTGGGAAGTTATAAGGAGGGTTTATTATGAAATTTTATTATTACAAAATATCCAATGTTGAAAATGGCAGATTTTACATTGGAATCACAACAGATTTTGAAAAACGAAAAAAACAACATTTTAACCAATTATCAAATCAAGTTCATCCAAACTACAAGCTTCAGACAGATTTTAACATTTATGGTATACAAGCCTTTAAAATGGAAATTATTGATGAATTTGACGGAACGGAAGAACAAGGTTATCAAAAAGAATATGAATTAATTCAAAAATATAAAGCAACCGAATCTTATAATATTTTAAAGGGCGGCCGACTGAATCCTGTCTATAGCCCACAATGTTTAGCTAAACTTAAACAGTCGCATCAAGAAAAATATGATAATATTCTACAATATAGTTTTGACGGACATCAATTTCATTTTATTAATGAATATGGAAGTATTCATGATGCAGCCAATTTAACTAATTGTGATTTTCGCGCAATTCAACGCTGTTTGGTAAATGCACAACAACATCATGGTTTCTTTTGGATTAAGTCTAAAGAGAAAGGCATCTGGTTGCAAACTTTTCTAAAGCGTTTTACATGTTGTATAGCTAGGATTGATGAAACAACTGGTCAAATTATCGATTCAGCGTTAACAATTAATGAGTTCGCGCAGAAATATAATACAACATACAATCGAATTTATGCTAGTTTAATTCAAAATAATCGTTGTGAAAGAAAATATAAATTCATCCGCATTTCTGCCAATCAATTTGCGGAACTTAATAAACTCTCCTTATAAAACCTGTAACGACTATCCAAGGTCAATCTTGGAGTAGGGTATTTATTGATACGATACTCGAAACGGTTATAGACGTCTTAGACGTTTAAGATATAGTCTGGTCCATTAGAAATAATGGAATTACTGGAAATTCTACTCATGTTCTCCACGGCATTAAAGGATCTTGCTGTAGAGTTAAATATTTTTATGATGTCATCAACGCAAGTAAATGCAAATGCAGACAATACCACCTCTATTCGCAATGAAGCAAGTATAGCAGGCAGCCGCTCTATTATTAATAAAGCAGATATTGGTGCAGTCATGGCGCGACCGACCAAAGAAGAATTAGATTTTTTTCATACTGAAGGTGGTATACAATTTACTCCGAATATTGTAACCGATATTTTTAAAGTGCGGTCTGGTGAGTGGAATCAAGTTCGTATTTGGAGTGATGTTAATTTAGGTAATTTGCGTAAAAATGACCTGTTTGTTACAAACGCTCGCATGGAAATTCAAAATATTGGCACTCAATTTAAATACGAGCAAAACTGGGAAGATCAGGACATGAAAACTTTAATTGAACAATTGGATATGATTAATAGGTTATAAATATGATAGATTACAATGAAATTATCGAAAATTTAAATGATGAAAATGTAAAACAGTTATTAGATAGTCTGGATATACCATATAAAGAATCGGAAAATTGTTTGATTATGCCAACTGTATGTCATCATGACAATGTAGAAGAAGCCTCATGGAAGTTATATTATTATAAAAATACTCATTTATTTATGTGTTATACTGACTGTCAAAGTATGAGTATTTTTAAGTTTCTTAAAAACTTTTATGAGGCTAGAAATATAGAATATGATTGGTATACAGATATTTTACAAGTTGTCATTAATTGTACAACTACAAAATCTTATAGCTGTAGTGACCGATATAAATCAATTCGTAACCAATATGAAAGTAAGAAGAAACGACAAGAATTGCCTACGTATCCGAATGGAATAATAGATTGTTTTGTGCAATACTATCCGGCTGAATGGCTTTGTGATCACATCACTGCGGCCGCCATGAACAAATATAATATTCGTTTTGCGCCGAGTCAAAATAAAATTATTATTCCTCATTATAATATAAATAATCAGCTAGTAGGTATTAGAGCACGGGCGCTTAATCCTGAAGATATTGAGTTATTTGGTAAATATATGCCCATACAAATAGAAGGTAAATGGTATAGCCACCCCTTATCATTAAACTTATATGGACTAAATTGGAATTATAAAGCCATTCAGCAGCATCATACAGTCTATATTTTTGAAAGTGAAAAATCTTGTATGCAAATAGAATCTTGGAATATGCCAAATTTATCAGTTGCCTGCTGCGGCAGCAATATCAACAAATTTCAAATAGATATTTTAATGCGTACTTGTCAACCAAGTGAAATTATAGTATGTTTTGATAGTGAAGAACATAAAGAAGAGGATAAGTACTTTACAAAATTATGGAATATATGTAAGAAATATCTATCTTATAGTAATATGAGCTTTATTTATGATAGACAACATTTATTAGATTATAAAGACTCTCCTAGCGACAAAGGCGAACAAATATTTCGACAATTATTAGAAGAAAGGGTGAAAGTTAGTTGAAAACAAAACTAATCAATTCAGAAATTAATGATAATTATGGCGCAACACTATTGCGTGAACGCGGTGTAAAAAATATAGACGATTTTTTGACACCAGATAAATCGTATTTGCAGTCTCCCGAAGATCTTAAAAATATAAAATATGCTACTGCAATGTATATTAGTACGTTAAGTATGGAGAATGTGCGCATTTTAATTATTGTAGATGCAGACTGTGATGGCTTTACTTCGGCTGCGATTATGTATCAATATACGAAAAAAATTAGACCAAATTGCCAGATTGATTATTGGCTTCATGAAGGCAAACAGCATGGACTACAAGACCATATTGATCGTCTGATGGATGAAGATATACATTATGATCTAATTATTTTGCCTGATAGCAGTAGTAATGATGCTCATTATCATGATATGCTACAGGATATTAATATTCCTTGTTTGGTACTAGACCATCACTTGACCGATGTTAGACTTAGTGATAATGCTATTGTAGTAAATAATCAATTATCACCGGATTATAGGAATAAGGAGCTTACTGGCGCTGGTATTATATACCAATTTTGCAGATATGTTGATTCTAGATTAGAGACCAATCACGCAGATAACTTTATTGACCTCGCCGCGCTTGGAGTAATTGGTGATATGGGTTCTGTCCTAGAAATGGAAAATCGATACATTATTACGCAAGGTTTAAGTAATATTCAGAACGATTTATTTAAGTGTCTATTGATGAAGGCGGCCTACTCTATTACAGGTAATGCAGACGCTCCATGGTCTTCGTTAGTTAAAAAATTGAACCCAATTACTGTGGCTTTTTATGTTGTACCTGCAATTAATGCTCTTATTCGCGTTGGCTCTATGGAAGAAAAAGATTTGCTTTTTCAAGCATTTATTGATGGAGGACAACTAGTTCCATGTAAAAAGAGAGGAGCAAAAGGTACATATGAAAGGGCTGATGTGGAAGCGGCTAGAATATGTACAAATGCTAAAGCTCATCAGAATAAAATACTGGATGAGATGCTATTTAGTGTAGAAAATAAAATTTTTAAATATGATTTACTGGAAAATAAAATATTGTTTATACGACTGGATGAAGAAAAATTTCCATCTGAATTAAATGGCTTGTTGGCTATGAAGCTTGCAGCGAAGTATAAAAAGCCCACTATTGTTGCTAGATTAAATAATGAAGGTCATATTAAGGGTAGTATTCGTGGCGTTAATAATTCACCAATGCCATCTTTTAAAGACTTTTTATTACAAAGCCACCTTTTTGAGTATGTACAAGGACATAACAATGCGGCCGGCTGTGATATTTTAGATCGAAATCTAAGTGAATTTCATCAATATGCCAACGCAGCATTGCATGATGTTGACTTCGGTGAAAATTGTTACGAAATTAATTTTCAACGCCCTGCAACTTATACCGATTTAAAAGATATCATTTTTGATATTGACCAGTATAGCTCTACTTGGGGACAAGGAAATAACGAGCCTTTGATTTATGTTACTCATGTTCCCGTACAAAATAAACGAGTTATGGGTACAAATCAAGACACAATTAAGTTTGAATATAATGGAATTACATATATTAAATTTCACGCAAAAGAACTAATTAATCAACTTGAACAAGATCCCACAATATCTTTGATAGAAGTGGTGGGCCGCATGACTATTAATGTTTGGGGCAATACCAAAACACCGCAAATATTAATTGATGACTATGATGTGGAGAGCTAACATGTTGACAATTCAAGATTTAGATCGATACCACTCGCTAAAACGTTTTTTATGTATTTACATTTCTTTTGGCGCTGGATATCGTCTTATAGATATATCAACTCTTATGACAAAATATAGTGAACGATCTATCAAACATTATTCTGTTGATATAGAACGCAATTTTATTTATATTTATTTATATAATTAGACTTGATTTTTCTATAAATTTATGGTATAATTATAGTAGAAAATGAGAAAGGTAGGTATTAATTTTATGGAGTCTAACCGTATAAAGTCTACTTAATAATAGACAAAGATGAGAAGAGGGGAGGTTAGACTATGTCAACATATCAAGAATTAAATAAAGTTTATAAAGACAAATTTGGTAAAGATTTTCCACAAGCAACTCTTTCTCGTTGGGTAAAAGAAGGAAAAATACAAGCAACCAAGCAAAATAATAGATATAATTATAATTTGGAAGATTTTATTCGTATCATTAATAATGATAAGTATGTAACGCGTGCAAATGCATTTAAAGAAAAACCACAAGATTATATTGGGCGTATTAAAGGACATTTATTAATCACTGGTATTGTTCCTAAAAATGAATATCAAACTAATTATAGTGGTACTTTAATGTATTGTGATTGTTTAGCTTGTGGTAATAAACATATACAAGTGCGTTTTACTTATTTGTCAGACAACGGAAATTACGATCAGCTTACTTGTGGTTGTGGAAGAAAAATTAGAGCATTTTTAGCTTCAGCACGTGAAGGTATTGATGAAAATTATTTATATTCTTTTGATAACTTTGAAAAGTTTTTATATGTTCATAAAATGTTAACCCATATTGTAGATAATTACTATGGTGCGCACTGTAATATAAAAGAATATAAAGATGCAATAAAATATATTTATAATAATAAAGAATTTAACATGATATATGATTTTTGGAAAAAACACCAAAATGAATCAAGTTGTTTTTATGATTTAGCCAAACCAAGTATTGATCATATTATTCCATTGTCTCGCGGCGGAACAAGTACAATAAACAACTTACAAGTTTTAACTGTATTCGAAAATCTCGCAAAAAGAGATATGACAATGGAAGAATGGAATGATTTCAAAACAAAAACTAATACACACAGTAATTACTTTATTGAATATATTATGAAAGGTGGTGATGCCAATGAATAATCAGTTTAGTTA
>JAEEGL016056192.1_pt1 | contig 107526 bp, 104 predicted proteins | sample 9134231 | NCBI WGS metagenome assembly JAEEGL01 (sample SAMN16246548, study PRJNA631951) | gut metagenome | biome: gut microbiome; feature: rumen; material: fiber-attached | host: Bos | place: Iran: Karaj | collected 2018-10
TTACTCCAAAAGGAGAAACAGAACTTACAGCAGAAGAAAGACTTTTACGTGCAATCTTTGGTGAAAAAGCTAGAGAAGTTAGAGATACATCTTTAAGAGTACCTCATGGTGAAGCAGGAACAATTGTTGATGTTAAAGTTTATACTAGGGAAAACTCAGATGAATTAGGACCTGGTGTAAATCAAATAATTAGAGTATATATTGCTCAAAAGAGAAAAATATCTGTTGGTGATAAAATGAGTGGACGTCACGGAAATAAAGGTGTTATTTCTAGAATACTTCCTTCAGAAGATATGCCATTCTTACCAGATGGTACTCCAGTTGATGTTGTATTAAATCCACTTGGTGTTCCTTCTCGTATGAATTTAGGACAGGTGCTAGAAGTTCACTTAGGTGCTGCTTGTAGAATGCTTGGATGGAATGTTGCTACTCCGGTATTTGATGGTGCATCTGAAGAAGACGTTGAAAATATGTTAGCCTTAGCAGGATTAGAATCAAATGGTAAAACAGTTTTATATGATGGTAGAACTGGTGATCCATTTGATAAACCAGTTACAGTTGGTGTAATGTATATGTTAAAACTTCACCACTTAGTTGATGATAAAATACATGCTCGTTCAACTGGACCATATTCATTAGTTACTCAACAACCTCTTGGTGGTAAAGCACAATTTGGTGGCCAGAGATTTGGTGAAATGGAAGTTTGGGCATTAGAAGCTTATGGTGCTGCATATACTTTACAAGAAATTTTAACTGTTAAATCAGACGATGTTGTAGGGCGTGTTAAAACTTATGAAGCAATTGTTAAAGGTGAAAATATTCCTGAACCAGGAATTCCAGAAGCTTTCAAGGTTTTAATTAAAGAATTAGAATCATTAGGATTAGATATTAAGCTTTATGATGATGAAAATCAAGAAATAGAAGTAAAAGAAAATTCAGAATATGATGATGATATGAATACTAGTGTATTAGAAGAAGATCTAGAAACAGATGAAGATTTAGAAGGTATGAGTGAAGTTGACGAAGAAGCAAACGAAGAAGATGACGAAGAATTTTTCACAAATATTTTAGATGATGAGATACCTGATGATGAAATACTAAAAGAATTAGATAAACTTGATGATAATGGCGAAGATGAAGAGTAGGGGGAGGCTAGATTAATGGAAGAATTAGAAAATTTTAATAAGATTAAAATAGGTTTAGCTTCAGATGAGAAAATTAGAGAATGGTCTCATGGAGAGGTTAAAAAACCAGAAACTATTAATTATAGAACTCTAAAACCAGAAAAAGATGGTCTATTCTGTGAGAAAATATTTGGTCCAACAAAAGATTGGGAATGTCATTGTGGTAAATATAAAAGGGTTAGATATAAAGGAATAGTTTGTGATAGATGTGGTGTTGAAGTAACTACATCAAAAGTTCGTAGAGAACGTATGGGACATATTGAACTTGCTGCTCCAATTGCACATATTTGGTATTTCAAAGGAATCCCAAGTAGAGTAGCATTAATGTTAGATATTAGCCCAAGAAGTTTAGAAAAAGTTATTTATTTTGCATCATACATAGTAGTAGACAAAGGTACTTCAGGATTGGAAAAATGCCAAGTATTAACAGAAAAAGAATATGTAGAAGCTGTTGAAAAATACGGTAAAGGCTCTTTTAAAGCAGAAATGGGAGCTGAAGCAATTCAAAAACTATTAGCTGAAATTGATGTTGAAAAATTATCAAAAAGTTTAAAGAAAGATTTAGATAAAGCTAGTGAACAAAGAAGAGCCAAAATTGTAAAAAGATTAGATACAGTTGAAAGTTTTAGATTATCTGGAAATAAACCTGAATGGATGGTTATGAATGTTATTCCAGTTATTCCACCAGATTTAAGACCAATGGTTCAATTAGATGGTGGTAGATTTGCTACATCAGATTTAAATGATTTATATAGAAGAGTTATTAATAGAAATAACAGATTAAAAAGATTATTAGAGCTTGGGGCTCCAGAAATCATTGTTAGAAATGAAAAAAGAATGCTTCAAGAATCTGTAGATGCTTTAATAGATAATGGTAGACGCGGTAGACCAGTAACTGGCGCAGGAAACAGACCATTAAAATCATTATCAGATATGTTAAAAGGAAAACAAGGACGTTTCCGTCAAAACTTGCTTGGTAAACGTGTTGACTATTCTGGACGTTCAGTTATCGTAGTTGGTCCTGAACTTAAGATTTATCAATGCGGTCTTCCAAAAGAAATGGCTGTTGAGTTATTCAAGCCTTTCGTTATGAAAGAATTAGTATCAAGAGGAATTGCTCATAATATTAAAAATGCTAAGAGAATGGTTGAAAAATTAAGACCTGAAGTATGGGATATATTAGAAGAGGTTATTCAAGATCACCCAGTAATGTTAAACCGTGCTCCAACTCTTCATAGACTTGGTATTCAAGCATTCCAACCAATACTTGTTGAAGGTAGAGCAATTAAACTTCATCCATTAGTATGTACAGCATTTAACGCTGACTTCGATGGTGACCAGATGGCTGTTCACGTTCCATTAACACCAGAAGCACAAGCAGAAGCAAGATACCTAATGTTATCTGTAAATAACCTTTTAAAACCACAAGATGGTAAACCAGTTACAGTACCAACTCAAGATATGATCTTAGGTGCTTATTACTTAACAGTTGAAATCGCTGGCGAAAAAGGTGAAGGTATGTACTTTAAAGATGAAGATGAAGCTTTAATGGCATATCAAAATGGTGATGTTGGATTACATTGTAGAGTTAAAATAAGAAGAACTAAAGAGATTAATGGCGAGATTAAATCTAAAACAATAGAAACTACAGTTGGTAGATTAATTTATAATCAAGGAATTCCACAAGATTTAGGATTTGTTGATAGATCAGATCCTGAAAAAGCATTTGACTTAGAAATTGATTTCTTGGTTATGAAGAAAAACTTAGGAAAAATTATTGCTAAATGTATTAATAGACATGGACTATCTGATTCAGCAGAAGTATTAGACTATATTAAATCAATAGGATACAAATATTCAACAAAAGCTGCAATTACAGTTTCTGTTGCTGACGTTTCAGTTCCACCTGAGAAAAAAGCAATTTTAGCTGATGCAGATGAAAAGGTTGAAAATATCTTAAAGAGTTATAGAAGAGGACTTTTAACTGAAGAAGATAGATATAATGAAGTAATTAAAGTTTGGGAGAAAGCTACAGATGATGTTACAGAAGCTATGAAAAACAACTTTGATGAATTAAACCCAATTTATATGATGGCTCAATCTGGTGCCCGTGGTAACATGAATCAGTTAAGACAAATTGCTGGTATGCGTGGACTTATGGCAAACACATCTGGTAAAGCTGTTGAAATCCCAGTTAAATCTTGCTTCCGTGAAGGTCTAGATACTCTAGAATATTTTGTATCTTCACATGGTGCTAGAAAAGGTTTAACAGATACTGCTCTTCGTACTGCAGACTCTGGATATTTAACAAGAAGATTAGTTGATGTTTCTCAAGATATAGTTATTCGTGAAGAAGATTGCAATACTCATGAAGGTATTTATGTTGAGGATATTAAAGACGGAAATCAAGTTCTAGAAAAATTAGAAGAAAGATTAGTTGGTAGATATCCATTAGAAGAAGTTAAAGATCCAAAAACTGGAGAAGTTTTAGCAAGTCCAGATAAAATGATGACTGACGCAGATGCTACACGTATAGTTGAAGCAGGTATTAAAGGTGTTTATGTTCGTTCAGTATTAGGATGTAGATGTAAACATGGTGCTTGTAGAAAATGTTATGGTATGGGCTTAGCAACTCGTGAACTTGTAAACATGGGAGAATCTGTTGGTATTATAGCTGCTCAGAGTATTGGTGAGCCTGGTACACAGCTTACTATGAGAACATTCCACTCAGGTGGTGTTGCAGGTGGAGATATCACTCAAGGTCTTCCTAGGGTTGAAGAGTTATTTGAAGCTAGAAATCCTAAAGGTGTTGCTACTATTACAGAAATTGGTGGAACAGTTTCTATACAAGATAACAAGAAGAGAAAAGAAGTTACTGTAACTTCTAAAGATAACAGTAAAACATATGTTGTAAGCTTTGGTTCTAAATTAAGAGTTAAATCTGGAGACATAGTTGAAGCTGGAGATCAATTAACAGAAGGTTCTGTTAACCCTAATGAATTATTGTTAATTAAAGGACCTGAAGGTGTTTATAGATATATTATAGCTGAGGTTCAAAAAGTATATAGAAACCAAGGTGTTGATATAAATGATAAACATATTGAAACTATTACAAGACAAATGTTAAGAAAAGTTAGAATTGAAGATAGCGGAGATTCAGAATTCTATGTTGCATCACTTGTTGATATGATAGAATTTGAAAATGTAAATAACGAATTAATAGCACAAGGTAAGAAACCAGCTGTTGGTAAGAGAGTATTACTTGGAATCACTAAAGCTTCAATTGCAACTGAAAGCTTCTTGTCAGCTGCAAGTTTCCAAGAGACAACAAAAGTATTAACAGATGCTGCAATAAAAGGAAAAGTAGATAATTTAATTGGACTAAAAGAAAATGTATTAATCGGTAAATTAATTCCAGCAGGAACAGGACTTAAGAAATATCAAAAAGTTAAAATTAATACTGAAGAAACAGTAAATGTTGGATCAGAAGCTGAAATAGTAAATACAACAGTAGCTTTAAAAGAAGAATAAAAAATAAAAGATAAAGTGCAGAACATTTTGTTCTGCACTTTATTTTTTATGATTAGGTAAATAATTCAGCATAATAAAAGATATTGAAAATAAAAAATTAAAAAAATATCTTGTTTAGTAGACATAAAGAATATTGCATTAAAAAATATTATATGATAAAATAATATTATAAAAGGGTTGACACTCTTAAAACTCCATCCTTGCTTTTCACCCAAGCAGGATGTTTTGAATATACAGAAAGATAAGCACACCAACATCCGTCCTAAAGGACGAGAAAAACAAGGAGGTTTTATGAAGAAGACTATTTTGATGGTTGCCATGATCCTGGTAGCCATCATCGCAATCGGCGCAGTGGCAGCCGTAATGTTGAATGCCACCGCTGACATTGCTCCGACTATCTCGGGCAATGTCAACGTCGTATCCACCGTTCAGCCTGTGGAGGTAGGTCCTAAGACTGAAACCGTAGAGGTTCCTATGGAGGTTGAACCGGAAACCCGAGTTTTACTCGTAGATGCTTCTGGTTCGATGGATAACACAATCTATGCCTTTACGGGATATGATTGCGTAATTCCATTTTCCGATTATCTCTCTGAATCTTCAGGGGATACCCGGATTGGCTCGTGCCTTAGCCTTGTGCTTGACATGGGCATCCGAGAACTTGGCTTAGTTTCTGACCTGGAGGTCTATCCGAGGAATGATCTTCAGGCTTTGGAAACCAAATTCTACTCATCCAGGGAGCTTCTGGTCTATGTTCCTGAGAATGTGGAACAGGAGCGTTACCAGCTTTGTAGAGATACATTTGCTGGTATGCTGGACGAGAAGACTTCTACTCTCATATTTGTCTTTCCCTCAGGCACTACAGATGTTGTTTTTGACAACTATGTAAAACCAGAGGATAAGACCATTAAAAAAGAGGTCGAAGTCTATCCTGAATTGGTCACTCAGGATGAAGTAATCTATGATGATCGTGTGCTTGAAGGAGGCAACTATGTTCCTCCGTCTCAGGTCCGAAACATTTGGATTACCTTTATTCTTGTGACTGCGCTGTTGATTGAGGTCATCCTTGCCCTCCTTATGTTTATTGGTAGAAATACTGAGAAAACTAAGGAGCCGGTAAAAGGTACCCCTCAAGACGTACCAGAATGGGTACGTCGAGCCGTTGCTACAGGCACCATTGCCTTAGACGGCTCTGGAAGCGTTAAAAGATTCTATTCGAAGTTCTTGGGTTACCTTAGTAACCTTTCTAACATTAATCAGGTTTGGCGATTTGCTAGCAGTGTTGAGAAACTTGATGTTTCAACTGCTCAAGGCCGTCAGCCTGAAGGACATACACATGGGTGGAAGTGTTTGTCCGAAATTTATAAAAGTGGAGCTAAGGAGGTAACACTTCTTAGTGACCTGGAATTCACTGATGGCGAAATCCATGGACTTCACTTTGAAAAGATTGTATTCGTTCTTCCGAATGGATACTATTATCAGCAGATGCTCGAAAAACTGAAAGGCATCTGCAATAAGTATGAGGTAATTAATCTTTAATAGAAAAATTTCCTCAAGGCCTTCTTACCTAGGCATGAAATAATGCCTTGGTAATACAAACCACTGGCTGGTGTGCGAAAGCACATCAGTCAGTTTTTTATAATAAAAATTAATTCATGTATTTACTTAAATTAATACTTATGATATACTTTTTAAGAAATAATAAAGATAATTTAAGGAGTACAGATGAGTAAAAGTAAAGATGATAAAATAAATAGAAAACTAAAAATATCTTTTATAGTTTTTTTAATTTCTGCAATAATAACTCTTACAATTATATTAAATAAAGGTGTTATTTTTGGCAAAAGATTAATAGATATTAGTGAAACTGGAACTAATGAGCCAATTCATATTATACAAGTAGTAGCTGATAAAACATACTTAAAAAGTATCGGAGATAGCGTTGAACTTAAGATTTCAATAGATGGAGAAGATGTTACAGAAGGATTTGAACTAATATCTTCTGATGAAGATGTTATAAAACTAGAAAATAATGTAGCAACATCAGTAGGATTGGGTACAGCTGTTATTGTAGCAAAAAGCACAGAATATAATGTAGAAAATTCTATTACTCTTGATGTTGTTGTTCCAATAACTAAATTAACATTAAGTGCAGAATTTCCATCAATTAATGTAGGGGAGACAGATCAGGTTTCATATACAACTAAACCTAAAGATTCTAATGTTGCTGTAAATATGATATATGAATCATCTGATAAAAAAATTGCAACTGTAGATTCAAGTGGTATTGTTACAGGAATATCTAGTGGAACTGTTACAATTACAGGAACAGATAGAATAACTGGAATATCAGATTCTTATGAGATAACTATTAAATAGATAAATAAAGTCCTTTGGATTTTCTAAAGGGCTTTTAATATTGTTGTTTTAAAAACAATTATTTGCATTATTTATGTAAACATGGTATAATATAATTGTGTGTTTGATTAGCAAAAAGCTAATCCTCTCCCAAAAAATACCAAGAGGATTAGCGATAAGTCCTCTTTTTGGGAGTGCAAGTCATGAATAAGGAGGCATTATGAAAATTACCCACATAGGTTCTTGCGTCTCTCCCTGCAATAATAAGGGGCCCCAAGAAGGAACACAAGTACGCAATATGAGGCTTCACGAAATCGGTCCGTGGGCATGGGAAGATGAAGCTGAGGTTGTCTTCACTTCTCAGCTCAAAACGGATTTGGGCACAGTTTTTGATTGCCCTAATGGAGATGTTGTCTTGATTGAAGATGGCAGATCTCCAAAGTACAATTATCACCATCCTTTCTATTACGGCATTTGCCCGAAAAAATGGGTTGATGAGACAGGTCAGATTGAGCTGAACTATCAGAAGATGACTTTGTACGAAGTGAAGGGAATGATACATGCTGGCACTAAACTGATTGTTTCTGATCAGCGTTGGCTCAACGGAGCATATACGATTGAAAATCATTCGGATCTCAATGCAAAGCTCTTTATTGCTCAAGATCATTATGTATTGCTCTTCATTTTATAGTTTGTTCCTTAAAAAAATGGCTCAGAGTAACTTTACTCTGGGTCATTTTTTCTATAAATATGCTTTTACTAGTTTTTTTATGATGTATTTTTTAACTAATTTAGAAATAGTAGATGACCTACAGTAGAATAGTTTAATATTTCACTAAAGTTAGTATTTTTAGTAAGTTTTTGTTTAACTTGCTTTAATTTGACTTTTACTATAAAAAGTAATATAATATTGTTGTATTGTAGGCAAAAAGCCTAATATAATATTTTTTATATAAATAGGAGATTTATAGTGTCCGATATTAATGCAAATTTTGCACAAAAAATATTATCAAAAGTAAAAATTTATTTAATTATCATTATTATTTTAAGTGTTATTTTGTGTATTTATGATTTAAGATGGATTGCTCCAGCAATTATATCAAATATCTTAATCATTATTTATACAATTTGGGAGAACACAAGAAAGAAAAATGAATTAGTAAATCATATAGAAGAAATTACAATGGATGTAAGTACTGCTAGTAAATCAACTTTAGTTAATTCTCCAATACCACTTATTTTAATAGAAACAGATGGAAATATTATTTGGAGAAGTAAAAAGTTTACTGAAAGTTTTGCTGGTATCGAAATAAATACTTATTTAGTTCCGATAGTAAAAGAAATAAAGCTTGATATTGAAAATAGAGGAAGCCAGGAATTTTTAAAACAATTTAATATTAATGGAAAAACTTATCAAATAAGAGGAGCTATTTCTAAGAGTCGAAAAAGAGATAGAAGAAAACAAAAAGAATATGTATTAATACTATATTTTATTGATGATACAAAATATAATGAATTATTTGATAAATATACAAATAGCACAACTTGTATAGGTATTGCAACTATAGATAATTATGATGATATTATACAAAGAGCACTTCCTGAAGAAAAAATTGAGATATTATCTAAAATTGAAAGAATAATTATTGATTGGGCTCAAGATACAGGCGGATTAATTATTAAAAATGAAAGAAATATGTTTATATATGTTTTTGAGCAGCAATATCTTTCAAAAATGGAAAAAGATAAATTTAGCATCTTAGATAAAGTTAAAGAAATTGAAACAACAAGTAAAATATCTACTACAATAAGTTTAGCAATAACTAATGATGGAAAAAATAATTATGAAAAATATAAAAATGCTCTTAGTTCAATGGATATAGTCTTAGGACGTGGTGGAGATCAAGCAGTTATTAGACGTGAAGGAAAATATCAATTTTTTGGTGGTAAAACTTTAGAAACAGAAAAAAGAACAAAAGTTAAGGCTAGAAATATTGCTAAAAGTATATCAACATTAATTCAAAGTTCATCAAATGTCGTTATAATGGGTCATAAAAATATAGACATAGATGCTCTTGGCTCTGCACTTGGTATGTATAGATTAACTAAGAATTTAGAAAAAGATTGTAAAATTGTTACTGAGCCAAAAGGCGATTTGCTTGGAAAGTTTTTTGAAGAATTAATTTCAATTCCAGAATATAATGAATGTATTATTAATGAAGAGGAAGCTATTAAAATAGTTAATGATGATACTTTACTAATAATAGTAGATACACATAAATCAAGTTATGTGGAATTTCCAAGTATACTAAATGCTGCAAAACACAAAATTATTATAGATCATCATAGAAAGAGTCCAGACTTTATAGAAGATTGTGAACTTTCATTTCATGAAGTATATGCTTCATCAGCAGCAGAGCTAGTCACAGAAATAATTCAATATGCCAAAGAAAATATTGAATTAAGCTTGATTGAAGCAGAAGGTTTATATGGTGGAATTATGGTTGATACCAAAAATTTCACATTTAAAACTGGTGTTAGAACGTTTGAAGCTGCAGCATATTTAAGAAAATTTGGCGTAGATATTATTAAAGTTAAGAAATGGTTCCAAGCAGATTTTGTAAGCTATAATGAGATATCAGATATAGTAAGAAATGCTGAAATAATAGAGGAAACAATTGCTATTTCAAAATGCAATAGAGAAGATGAAAATACAGGTTTAATATGTGCAAAAGCAGCAGATGAATTGTTAACTATAAGTGATATTACAGCATCATTTGTAATGGGTAAAATTGGAGACAAAGTTACAATAAGTGGTCGTTCTATTGGTGATATTAATGTTCAAATTATACTAGAAAAAATGGGTGGAGGAGGCCATATTACTCTTGCAGGAGCTCAATTAGAAGGTTTTTCTTTAGAAGAAGCACATGATGAATTGATTATTAGAATAAATGAATATTTAGTTGAAACTAGAGGATAAATTGTAAAAAAAAGACACTACAAAAATCTAGAAATGGTTTTTGTAGTGTCTTTTTAGTTCTAAATTAAAATAATTAGTCATAATTATTATAAATAGAAAGGTTTAATAATTATGATAATAATAAATAGAAAAAAATTAATATTAATATTTTCATGCATAATGATTTTAAGCATTGCTTTGATACATAACAAAGATAACTTAAGAAACGAGAAATCAATTTTAACAAGTTCAACTCCAGTATCAGGTCATTGTGTTATTCTAGATGCAGGGCATGGTCAACCAGATCGGACGGAGCAATCAATAAAAACGGTTTATCAGAAGAAGAAATAAATTTGGCTATAACTCTTAAATTACAAGAATTACTTGAACAAAGTGGAACTACGGTTATTTTAACAAGATCTGATGAAAATGGAATATATGATTTAGATGAAAAATCAATGAAAAATAAGAAGGTATCTGATTTAAAAAATAGAGTAAAATTAGCCAATAGTGAAGAAGCTGATATTTTTATTTCAATTCATTTAAATAAAATTCCTCAAGAACAATATAGTGGATGGCAAACATTTTATCAAAAAAATAATGATGACAGTAAAAATTTAGCTTTTAAAATTCAAAATAATTTAAATTATTCTATTCAAAAAGAAAATAAAAGAGAAATATTACCTTTAACACGGAAAATACATTATGGATATTATTAAAATCCCAACTGTAACAGTAGAATGTGGATTTTTGTCAAATTATCAAGAAGCAAATGATTTACAAAATGACGAATATCAAGAAAAATTAGCATGGGGAATATATACTGGAATAATGGATTATTTTTATGATTAGATTTATTAATAATGCATAAAATAATGAAATAATGTAGAAAATAGTTTTAAAAACTTATTTAAATAGAGGGGAATAATAATGTTTTTTAAAACTTTAAATATTGCTGGTGTGTTACTTGATAAATCTCAATTATATGCTCATATGAAAAAAATAGCTTCTGATCATAATATAAAAATAAATTCAGACAAAAATACTTATCCAATTTATAGTTTAAACGAAAATTATAAATTTATTTTGGAGACATATGAATTATTAAATCAACATATTAAGCTTGGAATAAAAATTCATTCAGCAGGAGAATGGATTTTAGATAATTTTTATATTATAGAAGAAGTAGTTAAAACAATTAGAAAAGAGTTAACTTTAAAAAAGTATAAGAAAATGATTGGAATTGCTTCTCGGAAACTATGAAGGCTTTTCAAGAAGTTATGTTTTAGCAAGTGAAATCGTTTCATATACTGACTGTAAATTAGATTCTGAAACAATTTATAACTGCCTAGAAGCATATCAAAGCAATAAAATGCTTAGTATAGAAGAGATATCAAATTTTGGCGTATTTTTAAAAATTGCTATTATTAATCATATTAAAAGAATATGTGAAAAGATATTTTCATCACAGATACAAAGATTTAAAGTCGAAGCTATAATAGAAAGAACAATTGATAATAAAAGTCCATCAGAAAGGATATTTAGCAATAAAGTAAAAACATATAATAATTTTGAAAGTGAATTAAAATATCCATTTATAGAATATATGTCTTATAGATTAAAAAAATATGGGAAAAAAGCAAGTAATTATCAAGATGTTTTATCTGAAGAGGTTTCAAAACTCGGATTAACTGTTCCTGAAGTAATTCAAAAAGAGCATTTATATATAGCAGATTTAAAAATAATTATTGGAAATTGTATAAAATCATTAAGAGAAATAAATAGAATTAACTTTAATGAATTACTTGGAGATATGAACGGAACTGAAGAAATATTAAATAAAGATATTTCAGGTTTTTACCCAAAAATGGATCAAGATAGTAAAAATTATTATAAATCTGTTATAGAAAAATTATCCAAAAAAACAAAAATATCTGAAGTTTATATTGCAGAAAAAATAATTGAATTATGTAAAAAAAATAGTGAAAAAAATCAAAGCCTTGAGTCCCTATGCAAAAAAAATAATGAAAAAAATAATAAAAATAATAATAAAGAAAATTTAGAAGAAATAATTAAATTTAAAAAAACACATGTAGGATATTATTTAGTTGATGATGGATTTAATGAATTAAAAAGTTTATTAATTAATAAAAAAATCAAAAATATTAGTACCAAGAAAATTTCTAAGTTATATATTTCAAGCATAATCACAATCACATTACTTATTGACTTTTGGACAACAATGCTGGTACATTTTAAAATGCAAAAATTATTTTTGACTATTTTTTATGCTATTTTTTTATGTGTTCCGATTTCTGAAATAATTATTAGAATAATAAATTATATATTAAGCAAATTAAAAACACCTAAAATTATTCCAAAATTAGATTTTGAAAATGAAATTCCTGATGATAAAAAAACTTTTGTAGTAATTCCTACTATATTAAAATCAAGTGAAAAAGTTAAAGAGATGATGCATAAATTAGAAGTATATTATTTAGCTAATCCTCAAAAAAATATTTATTTTGCACTTCTTCGGAGATGTTAGTGAATCTAACGTTCAAAATGAACCATTTGATAATGAAATAATAAAAACTGGAATTGAAGAGGTTAATACTTTAAATGAAAAATATAAAATAGATGGTTTTAATAGGTTCCATTTTTTATATAGAAAAAGACAATGGAACAATTGTGAGTCAAAATTTATTGGATGGGAAAGAAAAAGAGGTCTACTTGTTACTTTTAACAAATATTTAAAAAATTGTATTAATGATAATTTTAGAGCAAATACAATAGAATCTCAAAAAATGTTAATGCCTGATTTTAAATATATTATAACTTTAGATTCTGATACAAATTTATCTTTAAATTCTGCGTCAAAATTAATTGGAGCTATGTCTCATGTGTTAAATATTCCTATAATTTATAATAATACTGTAATTTCAGGATATGGCATCATGCAGCCTAGAATTGGCCTAGATATGAGTTTAGCAAAACAAAGTAAATTTGTTGAGATTTATAGCGCTCCGAGTGGAATTGATTTTTACACAAACGCTATATCTGATATATATCAAGATTATTTTAAAGAAGGTATTTTTACAGGAAAAGGTATATATGATATTGATGTATATAATAAGATATTAGATAATGAAATACCAGAAAACTGTGTTTTAAGCCATGACCTTTTAGAAGGCAATTTTTTGCGTTGTGCTTTAGTTTCAGATTGTACTCTTTTAGATGGTTATCCTAGTAAATATTTAGCATATATTAAAAGAAATCATAGGTGGATTAGAGGAGATTGGCAAATTATTAAATGGCTAAAATCAAGTCGTTTAAATGAAATATCTAAGTTTAAAATTTTTGATAATTTACGTAGAAGTATTATTAAAATAATTTCTTTCATTTGCTTAATATTTTCTGCTATTATTTTTAGACAAAATGCATATATTTCAAATGTGTTTTTGGGTTTATCTTTAAGTTCTATTACGGTAATTTATATTTTAGATATTTTTAATTTCATATTGTTTAAAGAAAGTAACATTTATGGAGCAATTTACTCTCATAAAAAATTCTCTAAAGATTTGACTGTTATACGTCAAAATTTTTTAAAAATTTTTTTAGAGATAATTTTCTTACCTTATGAAACAGCAAAAAATACAGATGCTATTATAAAAAGTTTTTACCGAATGGCAAAAAAACAAAAACTTTTGGAGTGGGAAACTGCAGAAGATAGTGAGAAAAAAACTGATAATTCGATATTTACTGTTTATAAAGAGATGATTATTAATCTTTTAGTGGGATTATTATTTATTTTAATTGGTATAAATAATTTTTATATTATATTAGGCTTTTTATTTATTATAGCACCTTATATTGCTTATTATATTTCTAAACCTGAAAAACCAAAAACAAATCTAAAACGAAAAGATATTGATGAATTAAAAGACATTGCATATAAGACTTGGAAATTCTTTGAAGATAATATTAATGAGAAGTGTAATTATTTAATCTGTGACAATTATCAAGAAGATAGAAAAGAAAAGATTGTATTAAGAACATCTTCAACTAATATTGGTTTAGAATTAATATCTATTATCTCAGCTTATGATTTAGGTTTTATAGATTTTGAAAAAACAAAGAGTTATTTAAAAAATGTTTTATCAACAGTAAAAAAATTAGCTAAATGGAATGGACATTTATACAATTGGTATAGAATTGATAGTTTAGAACCATTAAAGCCTAGATATGTCTCTACTGTTGACAGTGGAAATTTTGTACGGATATCTTTTTATTGTAAAAGAATTCTTAAAAGAAAATATGTGTGAAGAATTTGAAATGCTTTTTAAAGATGTTGATCTATTAATTCAAAATGCAGATTTTTCAAAACTATATAGTGAAAAAACAAAACTATTATCTATAGGATTTAATTTAGAAGACAATGAATTAACTGATTCTTATTATGACTTCTTAGCTTCAGAAGCAAGACAAGCAAGCTTGGTTGCAATTGCAAAAAAAGATATTTCGCCTAAACATTGGAATCATTTGAGCAGAACGATTACAATTTTTAATGAGTATAAAGGATTAATTTCTTGGACAGGAACAGCATTTGAATATTTAATGCCAAATATAAATCTTAAAACTTATCCAGGTAGTTTATTAGATGAATCTAGTAAATTTGCAATATTAAGTCAAAAGGAATATTGTAAAAGGTTAGGTGTTCCTTGGGGAATATCAGAATCTGCATTTAATTTGAAAGATTTAAACTACAATTATCAATATAAGGCATTTGGAATTCCTTGGTTAGGACTAAAAAGAGGATTAGAAGATGACTTAGTAATTTCTCCTTATAGTACTTTTTTGGCTCTTCAAGAAGGAGAAAAAACTGCAATTTCAAATATCGAAGCACTAAAAAAAGTTGGGGCTTATGATAAATATGGTTTTTATGAAGCTATTGATTATACAATTGGAAGATTAAAAACTAATGAAAAATATGCTATTGTTAAAACTTATATGGCACATCATCAAGGACTTATTCTTAATTCTATTAATAATGTTGTTAATAATTATATATTACAAAATAGATTTAATAATAATCCTGAAATAGAAGCTATTCAAATTTTACTTGAAGAAAGAATGCCACTTGATTTTATTTTAACAAAAGAAAAGAAGACAAAACCAGAAAAGCCTAAGACAAGTATGGATTCTGGATACATTGAAAAATATATAAGTAAACCTGATAAACTAAAACCTATTTATAATGTTATTTCAAATGAGAATTATAAAATCTTAATAAATAGTTTTGGAGAAAGCTCAAGTTATTATAAATCATATTTAATTAATCAGTATAAACCTTTATATGAGGTTAAACAGGGTATAAACTTTTATGTAAAAAGTTTAAGAACAAATAGAATTATAGATTTAGATAAAGTAAGTATAACTTTTGCTCAAGATAAAGCAAAGTTTATTACTAACGATGGTGCAATTAAGATAACTAAGATAATTACATTAAATCCAAATAAACCTGTTGAAATAAGAAGATTAGAAATTGAAAACTTTGGTATTAATGAAGAAACTTTAGAAATTGTTGCGGATTTTGTTCCTGTAATTGGTGAAGCTCCAGATCAATATGCACATCCAAGTTTTAATAATATGTTTTTAAAATTTGATTATGATCATGGAAATATTATAGTTGAAAGACATAGTAGAGATTTAAAAAAATATGTATATGCAGTTGTAAGTTTATACACAGAAAATGGACAAAGTGTGGATAACTCATTTGAAATAAACAAAGAAAAATATCTAGGGAGAAACCAGTTTAATAAACCTTTGGCTGTTACTAATTCTAGTATTTTTTCTAATGAATTGAATTACTGTATAAATAAAATTGTAGCATTGAAACAAGTAATAAAACTAGAACCTCATAGCAAAATAGGTGTTAATTTATTATTAAGTGTATCAGAAGATAGGGAAGATGCAATTAATAATCTTTGTGAATGTAAAAGCGAAGAAGAAATTAAAAAAATACTTGAAATATCAAAAATTAGAATAGAAGAAGAAATGAATTATTTACAGGTTTCCTCAAAAGAAGCAAAAAACTATCATGAATTACTAAATTATATCTTAGAAGATGAAATTGTTAAAGATTGTAAAATACAAATTGAAAAAGAATATGATATAAATGGTATTTGGAAATTTGGAATATCTGGGGATTTGCCAATTTTAATGGCAAAAGTGAAAACATTAGAAGATATCGATAATATACAAGAGATAATAGAAGCATATATGTATTATAGATACAAAAATGTATATGTTGATTTGGTTATTATTGATGAAGAAAAAAACATATATGAAAAATTTGTAAGAAACGAAATTGAATCAATTCTTTTGGAAAAACAAATTAATTATTTGAAAGATTTAAAGAGTGGAATATTCTTGATAAATAGAAGTGAAATATCAGAAGAAGACGAACAAACTTTAGAATTAAAAGCTAAAATAATTTTAGATTGTAATAATGGTGGAATATCTAGCTTTATAAATGAAAAGAAAAAAGTATTATTAAAACCATATAAAATTGATAATAGACTAAATAATGAAGATGAATGCATAGAAAAACAGCAAGAGGAGTTGTTGTTCTATAATGAATTTGGAGGATTTTCACGGAGATGGAAAGGAATATAAGTTTAGTGTAAACCTACAAAATCCTTTACCTACAATTTGGTCAAATATTATTAGCAATAAAAGATTTGGTTTAATTACAACAGAGAATATGCAAGATGTAATTTGGAATAAAAATAGTAGATTAAATAGAATAACAAGTTGGAATAATGATACTGTTTTAAATATACCATCGCAAATTATTTATATTAGAGATGAAAATAATGGAAAAGCTTGGACTTTAAATTCTAATATTATACCAAATTCTAATTATTATTACGTAACATATGGATTTGGTTATTCAAAATATAAAAATGTTTATGATGAATTATTACAAGAGACTGATATTTTTGTTCCAAATGATTCAAGTAATTGTATTACAAAAATTAGATTTAAAAATACAAGTTCAGAAATTAAGAAAATAAAAATTTTAGTATATTTAAAGATTGCCCTAGGAGAAGACGAATATATAACTAATGGTAATTGTTATATTGAAAAGCATAAAAATATTATTTTTATGAAAAACCTATTTTCTATTCCAGAGTTTAAAAAGATTTCTTATATTACTTCAAATCAAGAGATTAGAGAATTTACAAAATCAAAAAAGATATTTTTTGGAAATGGAAGCTTAAATAAGCCAGATTGCTTATTTGCAAATGTATTTGAATCTAAATCTGGAATTGGTAATTGTGTAGGGTTAGAATTTGAAATAGAACTAAAAGAATTTGAAGAAAAATATTTGAATATTATTGTTGGACAAGAAAATACAGTTAAAGATATAGAAGAACAGTATTATAATTTTTATAATATAAAAAATATTGATTTAGCCTTAACAGAGGTTTCGAAAAGATGGGGAGATTTAATAAATGTCCTAAATGTAAAAACTCCAGATGATAAATTAAATATCTTAATTAATGGTTGGCTTATATATCAAACAATTAGTTGTAGAATATGGGGAAAAAGCGCCTTTTACCAATCTGGTGGTGCTATTGGTTTTAGAGATCAACTGCAAGATTGCATGGGAATGAAGTATGTAGATAGTAGTTTACTAAGGGAACAAATAATAAAATGTGCAATGCATCAATTTTTAGAAGGAGATGTGCTTCATTGGTGGCATGAAGAAACTAAAAAAGGAACAAGAACTAGATTTTCTGATGATCTATTATGGCTTCCATATAGCGTTGCCCAGTATATAAAAGTGACAAATGATGAAGAGATTTTAAATGAAAAATTAGAATATTTAAGTGGTGAAGAACTAAAAAAAGATGAAAATGAAGTTTATAATCAATTTTATATTTCAAATATAAAAGAAGATTTATATAGTCATTGCATTAGGGCAATAGATAAAGCATGTCAATTTGGAGAAAACGGATTTCCTTTAATTGGTTCTGGAGATTGGAATGATGGATTTAGTAATATAGGTTCTAAAGGAAAAGGAGAAAGTATCTGGCTTCGGTTTTTTCTTATATGATATATTAAACAAGTTTATACCTATATGTGAAAAGAGAAATGATTTAGAAAATATTGCAAGGTATACAAAAATAAAAGATGAATTAAAGAAAAATTTAAATTCTAAGGCTTGGGATGGAAGATGGTACAAACGAGCTATTATGGATGATGGATACGAGATTGGAAGTATTTCAAGTGAAGAATGTAAAATAGATAGCATTTCACAAAGTTGGGGTGTTATATCTGATGCTGCCGATAATGATAAAAAATTTATTTCTATGCAAGAATTAGAGAATAATTTGGTTGATCGTGAAAATAAACTTATTAAATTATTTTGGCCAGCATTTGGTAAAAGTAAAATTAATCCTGGTTATATTAAAGCATATCCAGATGGAATAAGAGAAAATGGAGGTCAATACACACATGCTGCAATTTGGGCTATAATTGCAGAAGCTAAACTTGGTTTTGGAGATAAAGCTTATGAATTTTTGAATTTAATAAATCCAATTGAACACACTTTAAATAAAGAAGCTGTTAAAAAGTATAGGGTTGAGCCATATGTAGTTTCAGCTGATGTATATAATAATGATAATTTAAAAGGTGTAGGTGGATGGAGTTGGTATACTGGCTCTAGTAGTTGGTTTTATGATGCAGTTGTAGAATATATTTTAGGATTAAAAATTGAGTATGGATTTTTAAAAATCGAACCTTGCATTTCTTCTTCATGGAAAGAATATGAAATGCATTATAAATATAAAACAAGTTTATATAATATTAAGGTAAAAAATAAAAATGGAAAAAATTCAGGTGTAGATACATTTAAGGTAAATGGCATTGAAATTGAGGATAAAAAAGTTTTATTATTAGATGATGGAAAGATTTATAATATAGAAGTTTTTATATAAAAATATCCCTGCTGATATACTGACCATATCAGCAGGGAATTTGTGGTAACTACTTTTTTAGCGGTTTATTAGTTTACGCTTAGTTCAAGTGGTAGATAAATTAGCATTTGTTCGTTTTCTTCAGAAAGATCAGGAACATATGTAATTAATCTTGCCACATAAATAGACCTTCCGACAGGTGTGACACCATTTTTTACTCGTTTGATAGGTTGGAAAACAAGGTCTGTTTTTTTACGATTAATTGTAGTTGATCCTATAAACCTCGTTTCTTTAGTAATTTTTTTTTCGTCGGAAATAGGATCTGTTTGAATTGTTAATTCACTATTGAGTAAATCTCTAGAAACATTACTAATAAATATAGTAGTTACCCTCCTTCCTTTATGATTTTGCTTCCGCAGTGGTTACCCGTAGGTATTATAGCATGGATATTTTTATATAGCAAGTAGATTTAAATTCAAAAAATTTATTATTATTTTGAAATTTTTTTGTATAATATTTGAAAAAAACTTGTAATAATTTTTTTTATATGATATAAGTATAATGTAAAATTTGAAATAGGAAGGTGGCATTTAAGGTGGATAACGTATTTGATAGAGATAAAAAAACTATTTTGGTAGTTGATGATGAGAAAAATATTAGGGATTTGCTAGTTTTCAATTTACAAAATGAAGGATATAATACTTTAGAAGCGGAAGATGGATTACAAGCTGTAGATATAGCTTTAAAAGAAAGTCCAGATTTAATTCTATTAGATGTAATGTTACCAAAACTTGATGGAAAGTCTGTATGTAAGAAATTAAGATATTCTTTAAATATGTCTAATATTCCAATTTTAATGATATCTGCAAAAGATTCAGAAACAGATAAAATTGTTGGATTAGAAATTGGCGCAGACGACTATATAACAAAACCATTTCAAATTAGAGAAGTAATAGCAAGAGTTAAAGCAAATCTTAGAAAAGCAGAACTAAATGCTACTGTTGACAATACTCAAAAAGAAGATAAAAGTAATATCATTAAGGTTGGAGATTTAACATTAGATTTAAAACGTGTAGAAGTTAAAGTTAAAGATGAAGTTATTAATTTAACTAAAAAAGAGTTTGATGTTTTAAAATATTTAGCATCTCAACCAGGACAAGTAGTTACTCGTGAAATGTTGCTACGTGATGTTTGGGAATATGAAGAATATGTTGGAGCTATTAGAACAATAGATGTTACAATGAATAGAATTAGAGATAAAATAGAAAAAGATAAATCAAATCCAAAAATCCTTATTACCAAAAGAGGATCTGGATATTATGTTACAGATAAAGGATAAAAATAAAAATTGGCTGCAAGAAATTGCAGCCAATTTTGTTTAGAAATAAAGTTATAGCCAATCTTTTAAAATTTGAGCACTATTTTCTTGCATAGAAACAAATTCATCTAAAATAGAATGTATTTTAGAATTAACATTTGGGTTATTGTTTAACAATCTTCTTCCTTCAATAATTCCCATGTTTGTGCCTTTTAACAAAAGTTCAGAAAGTTTTGATGGAGTATCGTCGGTAATTGTTTTCATTTGAATTCCCCACCAAGTCATCATTTTTTCCATTTGATTTGGAGTATGAGGGCCTTTTTCAGAATAATCATCATAAAGATTGTTAATTTTGTGAGAAATCTTATCGTATTTTTCGTATTCTGTATTTAAAACTTCCATAAATCTTTCGTCATGTACTTTTGGTTTAATGTCTGTAATTGCATCCATTCCCATTGTTGCACCTTTGTTTATTTCGTCTAGAATATTTAATTCGTTTTGGTTTTCATTCATATATGATCCTTTCTTTCACTGTAAATACATGTGAATAATAAACTCTATTAATATTATTTCAAAAAAACTAATTAATATGTGCAAAATATTAATATAGATTTTGATAATTATATATATAAAAGAAATTATTATTGTTAAAAACTATTAAAAAACTATATTTTATTGCTTAAATTTTTGTTAAATTTGCTTGAATAATAATCTGGATAAGTATATAATATAAAAAGCAAATATTAGGAGAAAAAAATGTTAAAGAACATACAAACAAAAATAGTAATGATTTTTGCAATCCTTGGTATAATAATCATTTCAGCTTTAGGATTGTTTAGTTTATATAAAATAAAAACAATAGAGACAGTATCAAATTTAAGTCAAGAAGCAATAGCATCAATAGAAGAACAAACAAAGCAAGTGGAAATTGCAGTTTATTCAGCATTGGGAATTTTTGTAATATCTAGCCTAATTTATAGTGTTATTGTTAATAGAATAATTTTAGCACCATTATCAAAAATAATGAAAAGTGCAGAAATGGTTTCTAGAAAAAAGAAATATTTAGTAGATGGCAAAAATAAAACTGAGTTTGATGATTTGGCAAATGCTTTTGGTGTAATGAATAATGAGTTAACAGATAACCTAAATGAGGCTACAAGACAGAAAAAACAAATTGAAACTATTTTACTTCATATGACAGATGGTATAATTGCTTTTAATATTGATGGAAAAATAATTCATATAAATCATGCGGCTAAAACATTTCTAAATATCTCAGATGAAAATTTATCTTTTAAGGATATTTTTGATAAATATGATATCGATATAAATATGGAAATGGTAATGTACTTGGAAAATTGGACATCTTTTGAAAGAAGAATAAATTGTAATGATAGAGTTATTAATTTATTTTTTGCATCTTTTAAAGACGAAAATGATATAGCCGCAGGAGTTATTGCTGTTATCCAAGATATTACAGAGCATGTTAAGCTAGATGAAATGAGAAAAGAATTTGTTGCAGATGTTTCTCATGAATTAAAAACTCCAATAACTTCAATTATGGGATATTCAGATACATTATTGGAAAGTAATGTTCCTGAAAATATGCAAAAAGAATTTTTATCTAGAATTTCAACAGAAGCTAATAGAATGGCAGAGCTTGTTAGTGATTTATTAACATTGTCTAAATATGACAGTACATCAAATTCTGCTGCTAAAGAAGAATTCGATTTAGGAGAACTTACTAAGAATACATTTGATAGATTAAAACTAGAAATAGAAAAAAAACATCAGGATGCAGAATGTTTAGTTACAGCAGATGTTCCAAGCATCTATGCAGATAAAAAGGGTATAGAAAGAGTAGTTTTAAATATTATATCGAATGCAGTAAAATATACACGGCGAAAATGGAACTATAAAGGTATATGTTGGATGTGTTTATAATGATGCCTATATTAAAGTCATAGATAATGGAATAGGAATCCCAAAAGAAGATTTAAATAAGGTATTTGAAAGATTTTATAGAGTTGATAAATCTAGAACTCGTGAAATGGGTGGAACAGGTTTAGGTCTTTCTATAGCTAAAGAAATATTATCACAAAATAATGGAAAAATAGATATAAAAAGTGAATTAGGAAAAGGAACAGAAGTAGTTATTAGAATTCCAACAAAAAAGGCTTTGGAAAAAAGCTTGAAAAATACAACAGAAAAAAATAAAAGAGAGGAAGAATAGTATGAAAAATATTAAAAAAGTTTTATTATTACTATTAATGATGACGATTACAATCAACAATAATGTATATGCAGCAGGTGATTCAACAGATAGCGAGGGATTTTCAGCCAAATATATTTTTATAGGATTTGCTTTTTTAGTAATAATATTATTATTATTTTTAGGATATAGAATAGATACAAAAGGAGAAGATATTGTTCGTTCTCCAAAGCCAAATAAAAAACAGGCAAAAAAAGAAGCAATAAATACAGATGTTGCCTATGAAGAAGATAAAAACACAACTTATCAAGCTGATGAAAGTGTTAGTAATGATGATTTAAACGATTCAATAGAATATGTTGATGATGATGAATATGATAATTCAATTGATAATATAGAAGATGAATCATCTAATGATTTTGATAATAATGAAGAAGAAATAGATAATAATCATACAAACGATAGTGAAGAATCTTTGCTTTCTGTAAATGAAAATGAAGAAAATAATGAAGATTTAGGTGAAGAATTTGATACAAGTATTTTAGACAATTTAGATGATGAAGAAATAGATGAAGAAGAGATACCAACAACAAATAATAAAAAATCTTTTGATGAAACAATAGTATTTGATAATAAATTAGAAGATGAAATAGATAGTTTAGACGATGAAAAAAATGATATAGTATCAAGAACTGATGATGATAGTTTTATTAACGAATTAAAGAATTTTAAAGAGCCAGAGAGCAATTTTTCTGGTTTTTCGGTAAAAAAAGATAACAAAAATGAAATAAACATTGAAGAAGAAGAAACAATAAATGATGTACCAAATGTAAATAATAAAAACTTGAATAATGCCGTAACAGATGATTTTTTGCATCAAATGGAATTAAATTTAGAAAAAAATAAAGATAATAATGAGGACAATGATAATCATTAGAATATAAAAAGGAGTAATTACTTTGGAAGAAGACATTATTGAGAATAAAAAAAATAAAAAACATATGAGTGAAAGGACACAAAACATAGTGGAGTGGATTGTTTGTATAGTAATAGCAATAGTATTAACACTTTTATTTAGGTATTTTATTGCTACTCCAACTGTAGTACAACAAGTTTCAATGTATCCAACACTTCAAGAAAATCAAAGATTAATAGTTAAAAGAACTTTTAGAATTACGCATAAAATGCCTGAAAGAGGAGATATAATTACATTTGAAGCACCAACACATACATATTCTGCTGGAACTGCTGATGAATCTAATCCAGTGGCAGTTTATATGGAGAATGATAGAAATATTTTTAGTAGTTTCGTTTATAATGTTTTAGAAATTACTAAAAGAAGTTTTATAAAAAGAGTTATAGCATTACCAGGTGAACATGTAGAAATAAAAGAAGGAAAAGTATTTATTAATGGCGAAGAGTTTAGGGAAGAATATTTAGACAAAGATGTAGTAACTGAATCAGAAGTGTTTACGGATTTTATTGTTCCAGAAGGTTATTTATTCTGTATGGGAGATAATAGAACAAAAAGCACAGATTGTAGAAGATTTGGTTGTATTCCATATGATAAAGTTGAGGGTATAGTAATTTGTAGATTTTGGCCTTTAAATAAATTTGGCAGTGTAAAATAAGTATTAAAGGAGAACTTAGATTGAAATTTGAAAATGTAATTGGAAACGATCAAGTTAAGAATTACTTAAGAGAAAGCATAGAAAATAATAATATTTTACATAGCTATTTGTTCCTAGGAACAGAAGGAATTGGAAAATTAAAAATTGCAAAGGAGTTTGCAAAATATCTTCTTTGTCTAGAAAATTCAGAAATGAATTGTAATTGCAAATCTTGTGTTTGTTATGATGGAAATAATCATCCTGATTTTAATATAATTAATGAACATCGGGGATACTATTAAAATAGAGCAAATTAGAGAACTTACACGGAAAAATAATTGAAAAACCAATTATTTCTAAAAGAAAAGTCTATATTATCAATGATTGCGAAAAAATGACAAAAGAAGCTGGAAATTGTTTATTAAAAACTCTTGAAGAACCACCAGAATTTGCATGTATAATTTTAATTTCATCTAATGAAAATATGATTCTAAATACTATTAGATCAAGATGTATGAAAGTGAAATTTAGAAAAATAGATGATAAATCTTTATACGAATATGCAATCAAATATTTAGGATATACTGATATTTCAGATAATCTATTAAAAACGTTTGATGGAAGTATTGGAAAAGCAATTAAGTTAAAAGAAAATAAAGAAAAATATTCAGATATTGATGCATTAATTTCTATAATGAAAAAAGATGATATTATTTCTGTTTTTTCTAAAGCTAAATTTATTTATGATAAAGAAAATATTTTTGATATATTAGACTATTTAACTGTATGTTTATATTCTAATTCAAAAAAAGACCAAAGATATTTGAATTGTATAGAATACGTAAGCAAAACCATTTCAAATCTAAGAGCAAATGGAAATTTTGATATGAATATTGATTCGTTATTGTTTAATATATGGGAGGAGCTAAATGAAAAAAGTAGCAGGAATTAGATTTAAAAAGTCAGGTAAAATATATTATTTTGATCCAGTAGATTTTAAGTTAGAAACTGGAATGAACGTTATTGTAGATACAGCAATGGGGGATGAATATGGAGAAGTTGCAATAACATATAAAGAAGTTGCAGATGAAGACGTTACTGAGCCACTTAGAAAAATTGTAAGAATAGTTACTGATAAAGATAGAAAAATGTATCAAGAAAATAAAGCTAAAGAACCAGAAGCCAAAACTGTTTTTGAAGAAAAAGTTAAAAAACATGGGCTAGACATGAAATTAGTTGATGTTGAATATAAATTTGATGGTAGTAAAGTAATCTTTTATTTTACAGCAGAAGGAAGAATAGATTTTAGAGAATTGGTAAAAGATTTAGCTTCAGTTTTTAGAACTAGAATTGAACTTCGTCAAATAGGAGTTAGAGATGAAGTTAGAAGAATGGGTGGATGCGGTATATGTGGTAGACCTTTATGCTGTGCTACATTTTTAGGAAATTTTGATGGCGTTTCTATAAAAATGGCCAAAGAGCAAAACATTTCATTAAATCCTTCAAAAATTTCAGGCTGCTGCGGTAGACTTATGTGTTGTTTAAAATATGAAGAATGTGTTTATTCAGAAAAATTAAAAAGATTACCTAAAGTTGGTGCTATTGTTAAAACAGAGGATGGAACAGGAGAAGTTGTTTCAATTGAAACATTAAAAGAAAAAATAAGAGTAAAACTAAAAGATAATGAAGAAACATTCTTCAAAAAATATGATGCAAAAGATGTAGTAGTAATAAAAGATGCAGTAGAAGATGATGAAATTAAAGCTTCTGATGTTGAAAATGAAGCAGATCTTAAAGAACTTGAAAACCTAGAAAACTTTGAAAGAACTGAAACTAATAATGAAGATGAAATTTAATAAAGACTTAAAAGTTAAAAATTAGATATATTATTTAAATTCTGATTTTTAACTTTTTTTAAATAAGAAAAGGAGAAATTATGAAGTTATTATTAAAAAACGCTAGACTTATTGATATGGTAACACAAGAAGCACAAGTTAAAGAAAGAGATATTTTAATAGAAAATAATATCATTTCAAAAATTTCTGAAAAAATTGATGTTCAAGCAGATAAAATTATAGATTGTAAGAAAAAAATTGTAATGCCTGGGTTAGTAAACACTCATAATCATTTAGCTATGAATATTTTTAGAGGTTATAAAGACGATAAAGCATTGATGGATTGGCTTTACAATGCTATTTTTCCAATAGAAGATAAATTTGAAGATCAAGATTTTTATTGGAACTCATATGCCTCTTGTTTGGAATTAATTAAAACAGGTACTACTACTTGTAATGATATGTATTTTGGAATGAATAATGTAATAAAAGCAATAGAAGATTCTGGAATAAGAGCAATAGTTTCATGGAGTATAACAGATGATTCTATAAGAAATAAACCAGATGAAACAAGAAAATATGCTAAGAAATACAATAATGAAGAAAATAGTAGAATTACAGTATATGCATCAATTCATAGTCCTTATACATGTAATCCAGATACAGTAAAATTAGTTACTAATTTAGCAAAAGAATTAAATACAGGAATACACCTTCATTTAAGTGAAACATTAGATGAAAAGAAGATTGTTCAGGAAAGATACGGTAAAACTAGCACAGAATATTTTAGAGATTTAGGAGCATTTGAGGTACCTACAATTTTAGCACATGGTATCTATTTGTCTGATTCGGATATAGAAATATTAAAAAATGTAAAGTGTGGAGTCTCTCATAATCCAATTAGCAATTGTAAACTAGCTTCTCGGTATATGTGATGTTGTAAAGCTACGTGAAAATGGAATAAATGTAGGACTTGGAACAGATGGAACAGGTAGTACAACAACATTAGATTTGTTTGAGGAAATGCGAACTGCCGCATATCTTCAAAAAGTAAAAAATCTTAATCCAGAAGCTATTAAAGCTTATGATATATTAAAAATGGCTACTATTGATGGTGCAAAAGTTTTGGGATTAGAAAATTCTATTGGAACTATTGAAGTTGGTAAAAAAGCAGATATTATAGTAATAAACACAAATGACTTAAGATTTACACCAGAAAATGACATTGCTACAACATTAGTGTATAGTGCAAATGGTTCAGATGTTGAAACCACAATAATTGATGGAAAAGTTTTAATGGAAAATCATAGATTGCTTTATTCAAATGAAGATGAAGTAAAAGCACATGTTTTAGAAAATGCTGCACGTTTACTTTATTAAAAATTTAAATCTAGAAGTTTTATTAATTATACTGAGTGAGCGACTACGCAAATGGAGTAAGTTAGTTCTTCTTACAAAATTAAAATGGGGGAACCGCATGCGGGGGGACCGTTATAATTTTGAATAGAAGAACTACGAACGTATATGATAGCGTAGCGGAGCAAACAATGGATAATTAATAAAACTTCTATATTGACTTTTTTAAATAATAATAATATAATTTTTATAGTTTAGTTGAAAGGAGTGAATTTAAATGGCATATAAAATAGATCCAGAAAAATGCATAAGCTGTGGAGCATGTGCAGGTGCTTGTCCAGTAAGCTGTATCTCACAAGGTGAAACATGCTATGTAATTGATAAAGAACGTTGTATAGAATGTGGAACATGCGAAGGAGTATGTCCAGTAGGAGCTCCATCACAAGAATAATAAAATATAGAATATTTTAAGATGTGCTTTTAAAAGCACATCTTTTTTTGCGTATAAATATTCAATTGCCAAAAAAGGTTGATATAAAAAAATGTTAGTGATATAATTTTTAATGAATAAGAATGTTTGGGTAGGTGAACTATCATAAGTAAGAAAAAGAAAAAAAGTCAATTAAAAACTAAAGTTGAAGCCGAAAAAAGAAAAACTAGAGGAAGAACAGCACTTGTTGGGATAATAATAACTATTGGTTTTTTGGCAGTAATTGCAAAATTAACATATATAATTTTTGTAAAAGGAAATGAATACAAGCAAGCAGCATATAATCAACAAACTAAAAGTCAAATTATTGGTTCAAATAGAGGAACAATTTTTGATGCAAATGGTGAAATATTAGCAGTTAGTGTTTCTGTAGATACTGTTTCTATTAATCCTGGAAAAGTCAAATATACCAGCGGCAAAGTAGTTGAAAATGAATTATTAGCTCAAAAATTTTCTGAAATATTTGAATTAGACTATGATGAAACACTTCAAAAAATAGATACAAATTCTTCTGTTGCAGTAATTGCCAGAAAAGTTGAAGCAGATAAAGTAAATCAATTAAAAACATGGATGGAAGAGGAAAATATTACTTCTGGAATTAACATAGATGAAGATTATAAAAGATATTATCCTAACCGGAACATTAGCATCAACTTTAATTGGATTTTGCGGAACAGATAATACAGGGTTAACTGGTTTAGAAGAAAGATGGAATGATGTTTTAGTCGGAACAGCAGGAGTTTTGACTGTAACTAGTGATGTTAATGGTGTTGCTATATCTGATGAAAATGAAGAATATGTTGCACCTGAAAATGGAAGTAATTTATATTTAACTATAGATTCTAATATACAAAAAATAGCAGAGAAATATTTAAAAGAAGCAGTAAATAAGAATGCTGCTGACTATCGGTGGAGTAATTTTAATGAATCCACAAAATGGTGAAATTAAGGCAATGGCAAATTATCCGGATTATGATTTGAACGACCCTCAAAATCCACTTTATACAGGATTTGCAGATTCATGGGATCAATTGTCTTCAGAAGAAAAAGGCAATATTAAATATAGTTTATGGTCAAATAAAAATGTTTCAGCGTTGTATGAACCTGGTTCTACATTTAAAACAATTATTTCTTCTATAGCATTAGAAGAAGGACTAGTACAAACAGATATAGGTGGCGATTTTTATTGTAATGGAAGTCAAATCCTTCAAGGAATACCAGAAGATGATCCAAATCATAAAATAGATTGTTGGAGTCCAGTACCTCATTATGGTCAAAGTTTAAGAGAAGCTCTAGAACATTCTTGTAATCCAGCATTTATTCAATTGGGACAAAGAATAGGTATTAGAACAATGTATAAGTATTTTAGAGCTTATGGATTATTTGATAAATGTGGAACAAATATTGCAGCTACTCCAACATCAATATTTACTAATGTTGAAAAAGTCGGAATAGCTGAACTTGCTACAACATCATTTGGACAAAGATTTTCAATTACTCCACTTCAACTAATAACTGCTGTGTCAGCAATATCTAATGGTGGAACTTTAGTCGAACCTAAAATTGTCAAACAAGTTGAAAACACAGATAATGGTAGCATCACTCCAATAGAAACAAGAGAAATTAGAAAAGTTATTTCTGAAGAAACAGCAAATCAAGTTAAAGATATGATGCTTTCTGTTGTAGAACATGGAACAGGTGGCAGAGCAAAAGTTACAGGATATGAAGTGGGTGGAAAAAGTGGTACATCAGAACCAAGAGCAGGACATGAAGAAGAAGGATATGTTGCTTCATTTATAGCTATCTCTCCTATAGAAAATACTCAAATAGTATGCTTAGTTATTTTATATAATCCTAAAGCTGATTCACATCAAGGTGGTACAGTTTGTGGGCCGGTTGCAGGACAGATATTATCAGAAGTTTTACCATATATCAATGTTAATAACTCAAATACTATTATTTCAAATGATAATAATCAGCAAGTTCAAAGTAATTACAAAACTGTTATTAACAGTAAAGGAATGACTGTAGCTAATGCAAGAAATAAATTAGAAGCATCTGGATTTAATGTTGTAGTAAATAGTGAAGATGAAAATACAAGTATTGTAACTGATCAAATGCCAAGAGCTGGAGCATATTTAGAGCCTGGAGCAACTATTTATTTGTATACAAGTAGTGATGATGTTAGAACTTCTGTTACAGTACCAGATTTAAATAATAAATCACTAAATGATGCTGTAAGTACATTAAAATCTTTAAATTTAAATGTTATAATAGATGGAAACAAAGGAATTGTAACATCACAAAGCGTTTCTGCTGGATCAGAGGTAGAAGAGGGAACTGTTATTACTATTTCTGTAAAGGAAAATGCTAGTGGTGGTCAATAAAATAAATGAGGTGAGAAACTTTGGCAAACAATGATTGCATGATGCAATATTTTGAATGGTATTTGCCTAGTGATTCTACACTTTGGAATAAGGTTAAAGATGATGCAAGTCACTTATCAAATCTTGGAATTAATTATATTTGGCTTCCACCAGCATATAAAGGAGCAGGGGGAGTAAATGATGTAGGCTATGGAGTATATGATTTATATGATTTAGGTGAGTTTAATCAGAAGGGCAGTATTCCTACAAAGTATGGAACAAAAGATGAATACTTAAATGCGATAAGGGCATTAAAAGAAAATAATTTAAAAGTTTTAGCAGATATTGTTTTAAACCACAAGATGGGAGCTGACGAGTTAGAAGAAGTTTTAGCTGTACAAGATGATGAAAACAATAGAAATGTAAGTCTTACATCAACTATTCCAATTAAAGCATGGACAAAATATACATTTCCAGGAAGAGGAGATACTTACTCAAGCTTTAAATGGGATTGGACTCATTTTCATGGAGTAGATTGGGATGAGAATACGAAAAAAGCATCTATTTATAAGTTCTATGGAAAAAAATGGGATGAAGATGTTGATAAAGAAAAAGGTAACTTTGATTATCTAATGGGTGCAGATATAGATATGAATAATATTGATGTAATAAATGAGCTCATTAGCTGGGGAAAATGGTATTATGCATTTACTGGAATAGATGGATTTAGACTAGATGCTGTAAAACATATTCGAGCAGATTTTTTCCCAAATTGGTTATGGGAAATGAATAATTTTGCTGAAAAAGAAATATTTACTGTAGGAGAATATTGGTCAATAGATGTAGATGTTTTGAAAAAATATATCGAAAAGACAGAATCAAAAATCAAATTATTTGATGTTCCACTACATTATAATTTTTATAGAGCATCTATTAGTAATGGCGATTATAATATGTCTGAAATATTAGATGGATCACTTGTTAAAGAGAATCCGGACTTAGCAATTACTTTTGTTGATAATCATGATACAGAGCCAGATCAAGCATTAGAATCATTTGTATTAGATTGGTTTAAACCACATTGTTATTCACTTATTTTACTTAGAAAAGAAGGAATGCCATGTATATTTTATGGAGATTACTATGGAATTCCAGAAAAAGGAATAGAAGCCAAAAATAGTTTATTAGATAAATTATTAAAGGTGCGAAAATATTTCGCATATCGGAGAACAAGAGGACTATTTTATATCAAGAGATGTTATAGGATTTACAAGACTTGGGGATTATGATCATCAAGATTCTGGCTTAGCTGTTGTTATGAGTGATAAAGAGGCTGGAACTATTGCAATGAATGTTGGAAAAAAGTTAGCTAATACAGTGTTTTATGATTGCTTAGGCAATATTGAAGAAAAAGTATATGTTGATTCAGAACGGAAATGGAAAATTTTCATGTAAAAGTGGAAGTGTTTCTGTATGGATTAAAGATGGCCAATATGTTAATTAAAAGCACATTTCAAAAGAAAGTTGAAATGTGCTTTTTGGTTTATGAATCAGTACTATTAAATTCTAAAACAATAGGATATTCATCATTTAAAGTTGATGGATCTAATCTTAAATCATTAATATTGTACATTGCATAATTAAGAGTATCAATATTAAAAATATTTCCTCCTTTACTATGGTAAATAGTATCTTTAGTAAATTTTACATTTACAAGGAAACTTTCATTTGTTGCATTATAATAATTATTAGAATCAATAAAATCAAAAATTCTTATAGATACAATTCCTTCATTATCACCAGTTTTTTCAATATATACAAGTTCAATACTAGGATATATCCATTTTATATTATTATCTTCAATTGATAAGTTTCTTAATAGTTCTTTTTTTAGCTCATTACCGGTAATGTTTTTATAAACATAAATTATTCCATTTGTAGTAAAGTCTAAATAGTAGCCAACTTTTATATCTTCAAAGTTCATTTTTTCAATTGTTCTTCCATCAATATATAGGATATTTTCATTATTAGTTATAGTATATTCTTTTTCTAAAGTTCTAAATCTTATAATATTATTTGTAATATCTATTATTGTTCCATTTCCATAATATTTTGAAGATAAAAATTTGTCTGTTATATCTTCAGGCTGATAATTATAGTTATTATTAATATTTGAATCTGAAGTGTTATTTAAATTAGTGTAATCTTCATAACAATATATACAATTTGAATTATAAATTTTACTTATAATTTGAATATTTAGCTTATTTGTACTGTAATTATTGCTAAAGTAAAAAGATAAATGGCCGATACATTTTTGAATTTTATTTATTTTATCTCGATTATAGATGGTTGCTATTACATTTTGATTTTCAAAATCAATTTTTTCCAATTGTATATTGTATTCATTTTGTAATTGCTTAAACTCATCTTCAGTTAGTAGCTTATATCTTACGCCTGGTAGCTTTTCTGAGATATTATTCATAAAATCAGGTAATGTATTAATTGTAATTTCATATTCAAAATTATTATTAATTTTTGTAATTTGTTCTAGATCTTTTATTTTTAATTCTATCTTTAAGGCTGTTTTTTCTAAATTAGGGATTGTTTTTCTGGAAATTTGACCTTGCTCACCAGTCATACTTATCATTGCAATATCTGGATTATCAAAGAAAAATATCTTATTTTTGCTTTTTGTATTATAGTCAAATTCTAAATATCTATAATTATTTTTTAAATTTTCTATTTCATCGAAACTAAGAATATTTCCATTGTTTGTATAGTTTAAGTTATTTACAATAATTGAATATATTTCATTAAAATTTTTATCTGATTCAGTAAGAATATAGTATTCGTCAATTCCATTTTTATAAACTATTCTATCAGGTACTAGTGCATAATGATTTTCTTTAATATTATTTGATAAGGAATGACTTAAAGTGTGATATTGTTTTTTTGAGTTAACTATTAATAATAAAGAAATAATTACTATAATTAGAAAAATTAAGAAAAATACCAATTTTTTGTTAATTTTTTTGTTTTTGTCAGATTTTGATTTATGCAATTCTTTTTCACCATTTATTAATTCTTGAACAGTGATTTCAAAATAATCTGATAAGCTTTTTAAAACTTCTATATCCGGAAAACTTGCGCCTCGTTCCCATTTGGAAATAGCCTTATCAGAAATATGAATTATCTCTCCGTAATTGATTTTGAGTTAATCCTTTTTCTTTTCTTAATTGTTTAATAAAACGACCAAATTTTTTATTATCCATAAAATGCTCCTAATTAAATATATATAATATTTATAACACTTATATATTAAAAAAACAATCTACTGTTAGGAGAATTTGGTAAACTGTGCTATTTATAAGAGTATTTTTATTTTATTTATATAAAACCTTGAAAATCAGGCAAAAATGTTATAAAATAGCATACGTAAAAATGTCTACGTGGAATAACCTTTAATTTAGGGAGGTAGTAATTATGAAAGTAATCTTAAAGCAAGATATTAAAAGTGTGGGCAAAAAAGATCAAATTATTGATGCTGCTGATGGATATGCTAGAAACTTTTTATTTCCTAAGGGATTAGCAGTTCCAGCTGATAATTCTAATTTAAATGAATTAAAATTAAAACAAAAATCAGTAGCAAATCAAAAGGCAAAGGATCTAGAAAATTCAAAAAAATTAGCAGAAGAATTAAAAGATAAAATATTAAAAATTGAAGTTAAAGCAGGAAGTAATGGAAAATTGTTTGGAGGAGTCACTTCAAAAGAAATAAGCATAGCTTTAAAAGAACAACTAAATGTAGATATAGATAAGAAAAAAGTTTTAACAGATATCATTAAGCAAGAAGGAATATATACAATAGATTTAAAATTATTAGAAGGTGTTACAGCAAAAGTTAAAGTTCAAGTTATTGCAAAATAATAAGGAGAGGTATTATGGAATTAAATAGGGTACCACCACACGATATTCAAGCTGAGCAAGCTGTATTAGGATCAATGTTATTAGATAAAGATGCGGTAATTAGTAGTATAGAAGTTTTAAGAGAAGACAGCTTTTATCGTGAAGACAATAGGGCTGTTTTTGCAGCAATGTTAAGTCTTTATAGTAAGTCTGAACCAATTGATTTAATAACAGTAAAAAATGAATTAACTGAAAATGGAAACTTTGAAAGAATTGGAGGATTAGAGTTTTTAGCTTCACTTCCTGAAAAAGTTCCAACAACTTCAAATGTTGATAGATACATAAAAATTGTTGAAGAATATGCAATGAGAAGAAATCTAATTCAAACATCAAATGACTTAATAGCACTTCGGATATGATGATTCTGAGGAAACAGATAGAATATTAGATTTGGCAGAAAAAAAAGTATTTGATTTATCTCAGAATAAGTCTGTAAAAGGCTATAGTTCAATAAAAGATGTATTAGTTTCAACTTTTAATGAATTAGAAAAATTATATAATCAAAAAGGAAGTCTTTCTGGAATTACAACAGGCTTTATTGGGATGGATAAAATGACATCAGGTCTTCATAATTCAGACTTACTAATATTAGCTGCAAGACCAGCTATGGGTAAATCAGCTTTTGCCATAAACATAGCTACAAATGTAGCAATAAAAGCTAATGTGCCAGTTGCAATTTTTAACTTAGAGATGTCTAAAGAACAAGTTGTAAATAGAATTTTATGTAGTGAAGCAATGGTTGATAGTAACAAATTAAGAACAGGACAACTTGATGATGGAGATTGGATGAAGCTTGCTTCAACATCAGGAATTCTTTCAGAAGCACCAATTTACATAGATGATACACCAGGTATATCTATTATGGAGATACGTGCAAAATGTAGAAAATTAAAAATGGAAAAAAACATAGGTTTTGTAGTGATTGACTATTTACAGTTAATAACTGCTTCAAATACTAGAAAAAATGGATCACGTGAACAAGAAATATCAGAGATAAGTAGATCTTTAAAAATTTTAGCTAAAGAATTAGATGTACCAGTGCTTGCTTTATCACAATTATCAAGAAGTGTTGAAAAAAGACAAGATGATAAAAGACCAATGCTTTCAGACTTGAGAGAATCTGGAGCAATTGAGCAGGATGCTGATATTGTTATGTTTATTCATAGAGAAGATTATTATAATCCTGAAACAGAGAATAAAAATGTTGCTGAAATAATTTTTGCAAAACATAGGGGAGGTTCAACAGGAACAGTTAACTTAAGATGGCTTGGAAATTATACTAAGTTCTTGGATTTAGCTCCAGATAGCATGGCACAATAAAAGGAGAATAGTTTGATTAGAAAAAAAGTTTTAGAAACAATTAAACAATATAATTTAATAGAACCAAAAGATAAAATTGTTTTAGGTGTATCTGGTGGACCAGATTCTATGAGTATGCTTATAATTTTAAATGAGCTGTCTAAAATACTTGATTTTAATATTTATGTTGCACATATAAATCATGGAATACGCCAAAATGCAGAAATTGATGAAGAGTATGTTAAAAAATGGTGCCAAAAATTAGGAATAGAATTTTTCGCTTTGCATGCAAATGTTTTAGAATTAGCAAAGGAGAAAAAACTAGGCGTAGAAGAAACTGGGCGAAAAGTTCGATATGATTTCTTTGAAGAAATTGCTTTAAAAGTTGGCGCTCAAAAAATAGCTATTGCGCATAATAAAAATGATAATGTAGAAACTATTATTATGAATATGCTTAGAGGAAGTGGAACTAAAGGCTTATGCGGAATAGAGCCAAAACAAGGAAAATATATTAGACCACTAATAGAAATTGAAAGAAGTGAAATTGAAGAGTTTTGTAAGCAGGAAGATTTAGACCCTAGAATTGATGAATCAAATTTTGAAAATGAATATACAAGAAATAAAATAAGAAATATTGTTATTCCTTATATAAAAAATGAATTTAATCCTAATATTATAAATACGGTTTCAAGACTTTCAAATATTGTTAGGGAAGAAGAAGAATACATTAATAAACAAACAGAGAATGAATATAAAAATATTTTAGTTGAAGAAATAAATTTACCAAGTTTAGAGTATAATAAAGATGGATATAATAAAAATCAAGAGTCTAAAGTGGTATTAAACCTTAAGGAATTCAATAAATTACCCAAAATAATAGAGAAAAAAATATTGTTAACAGCAATTCAAAAAATATTTGGAACTGTAAATGGCATTGAAAAGGTGCATTTAGAGGATATGTTAAAGCTTTGTAATAATAATATAGGAAATAAATTTTTAACTCCAAATAAGAATTTAAAAATTGTAATAAAAAATAAACAAATACATATTAGTTGTATAAAATGAAGTATCCGTAGTAACCGCTGAAAACACTCATGTTACAAGGATATTTCTTTTTTTAAAAACTATTGCAAACTAAAAAATCATATGCTATAGTTTAGACAAGAAAAAGCTAAAGAATAGTTTTTGTACTAAATTTAAGCTTAATAGAATAATTAGGTTTTAGAAATAATTCTAAAATCTTTTTCAGGAGGTAAGGTTTTGAAAAGTGGAATTAAAACATTAGCAACATGGCTAATAGGTATAGTGCTTTTTGTCGTTTTGTTAAATGCAGTTTTTAACAATGCAGAGACTAAAATGACTTATTCAGAATTAATTAATAGTATAAGAGCTGGAGAAGTTTCAGAAATAGTAGTTTCAAGTGACGGAACAAAAGCTGAAGTAAAACTTGCTTCTGAAGATGTAAAAAAAGAAGTAACAATTCCAAGCTTAGATAGTTTTATGGATACTGTTACTGAATATATGAATGAAGATACAGCAAAATCATTTAAATTAAATCAAGAAGAAAAATCAATATTATCTGTAATATTTGATATTTTCTCACCATTTATTATATTAATTATTTTCTTATTATTTTGGTTATTATTAATGAATCCTAATCAAGGAAACAATAAAACTAATTCTTTTGGTAAAAGTAAAGCAAGAATGATAAATATGCTAGATGAAAAAAATAAAGTAACGTTCAAAGATGTAGCAGGTGTTGATGAAGAAAAAGAAGAATTAGAAGAAATAGTTGAATTCTTAAAAGCTCCAAAGAAATTTACAGATATGGGAGCTAGAATTCCAAAAGGAGTTTTATTAGTAGGACACCCTGGAACTGGTAAAACGTTGTTAGCAAAAGCTGTAGCTGGTGAAGCTGGTGTGCCATTTTTCTTTATTAGCGGTTCCGATTTTGTTGAAATGTTCGTTGGTGTTGGTGCTTCAAGAGTAAGAGATTTATTTGATCAAGCTAAAAAGAATGCACCATGTATTATATTTATAGATGAAATTGATGCAGTTGGTCGTCAAAGAGGAGCAGGACTAGGTGGTGGACACGATGAAAGAGAGCAAACATTAAACCAATTATTGGTTGAAATGGATGGATTTACAAAAAATGAAGGTGTTATAGTTTTAGCTGCTACTAACAGACCAGATGTATTAGATAAAGCTTTATTAAGAGCAGGAAGATTTGATAGACAAATTGTTGTTTCAAATCCAGATGTTAAAGCTAGAGAACAAATATTAGAGGTGCATGCAAGAAAGAAAAGATTAGGTCAAGATGTAGATTTAGGAATAATTGCAAGAAATACTGCAGGATTTGCAGGTGCAGATTTAGAAAATGTCCTAAATGAAGCAGCTCTTTTAGCTGCAAGAAGAAATAAACCTGAAATTGGTATGCAAGAAGTTGAAGATGCTATGGTGAAAGTTACAATGGGACCTGAAAAGAAATCAAGAGTAATTAGTGAAAAAGAAAAGAAATTAGTTGCTTTCCATGAAGCAGGTCATGCTGTAGTTAGTAGATTTTTACCTACTCAAGATAATGTTCATCAAATATCTATTATTCCAAGAGGAATGGCAGGAGGATATACAATGTATAGACCTTCAGAAGATAAATCATTTATGAGTAAAGTAGAAATGGAAGAAAATATTGTTTCTCTACTTGGAGGTAGAGTTGCTGAAGAATTAGTTATAAAAGATGTTTCAACAGGAGCTTCAAATGATATTGAAAGAGCAACAAAGATTGCAAAAGCTATGGTTACCAAATATGGTATGAGTGAAAAATTAGGAGCTATAGCTTATGGTGCAGGAGAAGAAGAAGTATTTTTAGGTAGAGATTTTGCAAAAGAAAAGAATTATAGTGAGGAAACGTCAAGTTTAATCGATCAAGAGATTAAGAGAATTATAGATACAGGTTATGAAAAAGCTGTTAAATTATTAACAGAAAATATGGATAAATTAACAGCTGTAGCAAATGTATTATTAGAAAAAGAAAAAATTGATGGTGAAGAATTTGAAGCTATCATGAATTCTTAAAATCTTTAGTTCATAAGTAATCATAATATAGATTGGCTTTTTATCAAAGCTAATCTCCAAAAATCCTTTGATGAAAATCAAAGGATTTTTGGTTTTTTTATTGAGATACAAGAATTCATTATTTAATTTTAAATTGTGGAAAAGTTTTTAATTAAATAAGAAATTTTTCAAAAGATTTCCACAACATTGTTTTATAATTTAAAAATAAAAAATACAAAATTGTAATATTGTAAATAAAAAAATATTATAATACTTCTAAAAAAACCTATAACTCTTGCGTAACAAGAGTATTCAGTTTTACATATTAAAAATTACAAGAAAGTAATAAACTTAAAATACTTATAAATACTGGTAAAAAAGTGTTCGGCTTACATAAATAGAAACCATTGACATTATTGAGCTTAGTGCTAAAATTATCCTATAAATATACTAAAGATAAATATAGCTTTTGGTTTAAGCTTCTAAATAAACGGTGTTTATGGGGGTCGCAGCGATGAATACAGAAAAAATTGATAAAAGTAAATTTATAAATACTACGGATGAAAGTATTTTAAATTTAGTAAAAAATTGTAACAAAGAAACTGCAGAAGAAAATAGCAAAAAAAATGCGATTGTTTCGGCTACACAAAGAGATTTAATTGCTGGGGAATGTTCTAAAGACATTACAGATAGGTTGTTATTGCCTGAAGAAATAGTTAAAGCACATAAAAATGGTATTTTACATTTTCATGATAAAGATTATTATATTCAACCAATGCACAATTGTATGCTTGTAAATATAAAAGATATGTTAGACAATGGAACTGTATTATATGGAAAAATGATTGATTCTCCTGATACATTTAGTGAAGCTTGTAATATAACTACACAAATAATTCATGCATTAGCATGTGGACAATATGGTGGTCAATCTGTTGATATAAGGCACTTAGGAAAATATTTAAGAAAAACGTATGAAAAAGAATATGAAAAAAGATACTTAAGATATAAAGAAAAAGGATATACAGATGAAGAAGCAAAAAAAAATGCTAATGAAGATGCATTAGATAGACAAAAAGAAGATTTAAGTATTGGTATACAAATGATTGAATATCAACTAAATACAATAATGACTACAAATGGACAAGCTCCATTTGTAACAATATTTATGTATTTAGATGAATCAAATATATACATTAATGAAATTGCATTAATTATTGAGGAAATATTAAAACAAAGATTAAAAGGAATAAAAAATGAAAAAGGCATATATACAACACCAGCATTTCCTAAACTAATTTATGTTTTAGATGAAAATAATTGTTTAAAAGGTGGAAAATATGACTATATTACTCGTTTAGCAGTTAAATGTTCAGCTAAAAGAATGTATCCAGATTATATATCTGCAAAAATTATGAGAAAAAATTATGAAGGAAATGTATTTAGCCCTATGGGATGTAGAAGTTTTTTATCGCCATGGAAAAATGAAAAAGGAGAATATGTTTTCGAATCTAGATTTAACCAAGGTGTTGTAAGTATTAATTTACCTCAAATTGGAATTATTGCAAATAAAGATGAAGAGAAATTTTGGAAATTACTAGATGAGCGTTTAGAACTATGTTTTAAAGCGCTTATGTGTAGGCATAATAAATTATTAGGAACAGTTTCAGATGTTTCACCAGTGCATTGGCAATATGGAGGAATAGCAAGACTAAAAAAAGGCGAAAAAATAGATAAACTCTTAAATAGTACTTTTTCAACAATTTCTTTGGGATACATAGGAATATACGAATTAACAAAATTAATGAAAGGTGTAAGTCATACTAAACCAGAAGGAAAAGAATTTGCACTAAAAGTTATGCATTATCTTAAAGATACAGTAGATAAATGGAAAAAGGAAACTGGCCTTGGATTTGCTCTTTATGGAACTCCAGCAGAAAGTTTATGTTATAGATTTGCTCGTGTAGATAAAGAAAAGTTTGGCGATATTCCGGATGTAACAGACAAAGGATATTATACAAACTCATATCATGTAGATGTTAGAGAAAAGATAACAGCATTTAAGAAATTAGAGTTTGAAAGTGAATTTCAAAATATATCATTAGGTGGGGCAATTTCATATGTAGAAATACCTAATATGCAAAATAATTTAAAAGCTTTAGAAACATTAGTAAAATTTATGTATGAAAATATTCAATATGCTGAAGTTAATACAAAATCTGATTATTGTCATAAATGTGGATTTGATGGTGAAATAATAATAAATGATGATAATGAATGGGAATGTCCACAATGTGGAAATAAAGATCAAAATAATCTTACAGTAACACGAAGAACATGTGGCTACCTAGGTGAACATTTCTGGAATGTTGGTAAAACCAAAGAAATAAAAGCAAGGGTGTTACATATGTAGAGGTTTTACCAACATTCGTGGGACCGACTAAGAGGAGGTCACTCGAATAAAAAAGGTAAAACCAAAGAAATAAAAGCAAGAGTGTTACATATGTAGAGGAGTATAGAGATGTATTATGCAGATATTAAAGAATTAGATATTCAAGATGGTGAGGGAGCAAGAGTGTCTATTTATGTAAGTGGTTGCCATTTTCATTGTCCTGGTTGCCATAATAAAGAAGCTTGGGATTTTAATTATGGTAAAGAATTTACACAAAAAGAAATAGATTATATTATAGATTTAATGGACAATGATTATATTTCTGGACTTTCAATATTAGGAGGAGAACCATTAGAATTAGTTAATCAAAATGGATTACTTCCACTTGTAAATAAAGTAAAAGAAAGATTTCCTGAAAAAAATATTTGGTGCTATACAGGATATGATTTTGAAGAAGATGTACTAGGAGAAATGTTTAATAAATATGAATGTACAAAAGAATTATTAAAGAAAATAGATATTATTGTTGATGGACAATTTGTTCAAGAAAAAAAGATTGCGGATTTAAAATTTAGAGGTTCATATAATCAAAGAAAAATAGATGTAAAATCTAGTATTGCAAGTGGATCAGCTTGTGTTTTAAAGTTTGGAGATGAATCTAGATATGAATCTAAATCAAATCCAAAAATTATTTGGATTACTGATTTTACAAAAGAAGTTACAAATGTAGCAGAACCAGTTTATTCACCATTAGATATGAATACTGTTAATAATGATAATAAAAAATTACCTTTTGAAATTACTAAGGAAAAAATTAGTGTTGCTGCGAAAGGAATAGTTTAAAACTATTCCTTTCTTTTGTTTTTTATATTGATATTATAATTAAAAAATTATAAAATAATAAAAAAGATTGGGGGAATATGTGTATGAAAGATGTGAAGGTATTTGCTGCAAGCGAATCTGCTGAAAAATTTACAAAAGAGGTTTGTGATTATTTACAAATTGAAATGGGGAAAGTAAATCGTTTAAAATTTAAGAATGATAACAATTTTGTTCAAATATTAGAAACAGTTAGAGAAAAAGATGTTTTTGTCATTCAAACAACACAGCCACCTGTTAATGAAAGAATTATGGAAATGTTAATAATGGTTGATGCGATAAAAAGAGCTGCAGCAAGAAGGATAACATTAGTTTTACCGTATTATATATATTCTAGAACTGATAAAAAGGATCAACCTCGTGTTCCAGTTACAGCTAAATTATTAGCTCAATTAATTGAAGCTGCAGGAGTAACTAGAGTTGTTACTTGTGATCTTCATAATCCAGCAATTCAAGCTTATTTTAATATTAATTGTGATGTATTAACAGGTGTGAATCATTTAGAAAAATATTTTGATCAAAAAAATATAGATAATAAAGTTGTTGTAGCAACTGATGCAGGAAGCTCAAAAAAAGCTCATAAATATGCAAAATACTTTAATTGTCCGATTGCATTAATTGATAAAAGAAGAGATGATAATGATGATAAAGCAATTGCAACCACAGTAATTGGTAATATTAAAGGAAAAAATGCTTTGATTTTTGATGATGAGGTAGATACAGCAGGATCAATTATGGAGACTGCAAGAGTTATAAAAGAAGCTGGTGCAAAAGATATTTATGTAGGATGCACACACGGAGTTTTGTCTGGACCTGCAATTGAAAGAATTAAAGAGTCTGATATTAAAGAACTTGTAATAACAAATACTATTCCTTTAACTCCTGAAAAGCAAATTGATAAAATTGTAGTTGTTTCTCTTTCTGAACTATTTGGCGAAGCTATAAAGAGAATAAACGAAGCAGAATCTATTGGAGAATTATTTGAGTAATATTCTAATTAATTATTTTCGCTTTCTTGGTAGTTCGACAACAAGGATTTTCAAAAATTATATATATAAAATTATATAATAATCTTTACAAATAATTAAAAAATAGCTTAAATTTAGTATTGACAAGTTGTACAAAATTAATGTATAATAAGTAACAGTTAGGGAATACATTAATTTTGTACATGCCCTAGTATTTCAATAAAAATGAAATCCCACAAAATGGTTTCGAACTTCGAAGGGGGGGAAAATATAATGTCAGAGGTTAAAGTAAATAACGGTAATATAGAAGATGCATTAAAAAGATTTAAAAGACAATGCGCAAGAAATGGTGTATTACAAGAAGTAAGAAAAAGAGAGCATTATGAAAAACCAAGCGTTAAGAGAAAAAAGAAGTCAGAGGCCGCAAGAAAAAGAAAGTTTTAATTTAAAAATAAAGAGATATATACAAAGGTATATATCTTTTTTGTTTTTTATTTGTTCTAAAACATTATTATTTTCATACTATTTAAAGTATTAATATTAAAAGAGGAACAAAAATGAAATTTAAAAAAATAATTATTTTTATTTGTATTTTGACTATTTGCTTTGTCAATATTTCATTGGCAGATGATGAGACGGAGGATAATATAATTGTAGAAAATGAGATATTAGAAGCTTCAGCAGATAATACAAATGAGCCTGAAACATATTCGAAACATATCATTTGTATTGAAAGAACAACGCAAACAGTTTTGTTTGAGAAAGATGCTTATTCTAAAACTGCTATGGCATCAACTACTAAAATATTAACAGGAATTATTGCTATAGAGAATTGTGATTTAAATGAAGTAGTAGAGATATCGTCAAAAGCTGCTAATACTGGTGGTTCTACTTTAGGAATTAGTGCTGGACAAAAAATTTCAATGGAAAATTTACTTTATGGTTTGCTTTTACGTTCTGGAAATGATACAGCTGTCGCAATTGCTGAATATATCGGAGGAGATTTAGAAGGATTTGCTAAAATTATGAATCAAAAAGCAAATGAAATAGGACTGAAAAATAGTAATTTTGTGACACCACATGGATTAGATGATGAATTACATTATACAACCGCTTATGACTTAGCCATTCTTACTAATTATGCATTAAATAATGAAACATTTTATAAAGTTGTGAGTACCAAACAAATATCTGTAAATATAGGAAATTACTCAAGAACTTTAATAAATACAAATGAGTTATTAGGAAATGTAGATGGAGTTTATGGAGTAAAAACAGGTTTTACTGGAAATGCTGGCAGATGCTTAGTTTCAGCATGTAAAAGAAATGATTTAGATATTATTGTTGTTGTTCTAGGAGCTGATACCAAAAAAATAAGAGGCCTAGATAGTAAAAAGGTAATTGAATATGTATTTAATAATTATCAAATGGTGGATACTGAATTGCAAATTAAAAAAACATTTGATACATATAAATCATCATTTGATATTCAAACGATAAAGTCAAATGATAAAATTAATTTAAAGTATTTGGAGGCTAAAACATATATTTTTCCTGTTAATAAAAACAAATTGTCAAGACTTAGAACATCCATATACTGTTTTTCAAACATTTTAGCTCCTGCAGAAGAAGGAAAAATTATAGGAAAAATAAGGCTTATTTGTGATAATAATATATTATATGAATTAAACATTGTATTAAATAGAAGAATTGAAAGAAAAACATGGAATAGCTATTTTATAGATTTTATTAATGGATATAAAGATTGTTTTAAGATAATTAAATAGGTTTTTCAACAATTTATTAATAGAATAATAATATTTTTTAAAAAAAGTACAATATTTTTGTAATTATTAGTAAATGAAAATGCAATAAATTAAAGTATATTTCTGAAAAAAAAGGTAAATAATCCCTTCAAATAAAATAGATAGAATTTAAAAATAAATAGGAGGGTATTATGAAAAATCTTTTTATAAGAAAAATTTTATTTTTATTAATTGTATTCGTATTATTATCACTTTGTATTAATTATTCAAAATCTTATGCATATAATGAGTATGAAGAAGTAGATTTTAAGATCGGTGTAGTTAAGGTAAATAATTTAAATATTAGATGTGGACCTGGGAAAAAATTTGCTAAGGTAGGGAGTTTAAAAAAAGGTGAACATATAAATGTTTTTGCCAAAAGTGGAAATTGGTACATTATTCAAACAGATTCTGAATTAATAGGAGCTGTATCTATCGATTATATAGATAAAATAAGTAATTTAGATGAAACAAATCAAGCCACTATATATACAAATACTAATTTAAGTGATGATTTACATGATGTGGTTGCAGAAGAATTTTCAGATGAATTAGAACTGACAAAAGAAGAAGAGGAATTTTTAAATCTAATTAACAGCAATAGGGTAAATAATGGATTAGAAGAATTAAAAGTTGATAGTACTATTCAAAATATTGCTAGATTAAAAGCTGCTGATTTAGAAAAAAATGATTATTTTTCGCATAATTCACCCATATATGGAAACATTGATGAAATGTTAAAGATGTTTGAGGTTACTTATATTGATTCTGGCGAAAACATTGCTGGGAATAGAAATTTATCTGGAGCAGTAGAGGCATGGATGAATTCTGAAAATCATAAAGCCAATATTTTAAACAATAATTATAATTATACAGGAGTAGCTGTTGTAGATAGCAAAAAATATGGAAAGATATTTGTTGAGATATTTGTAAGAAGAAATTAAAGAGTATTTTTACACACGAAAAAAGAGGATTTTCATCCTCTTTTTTATTTTTATCTACCTAATTCTTCATCGTCAAACTCATATGGATTAGATTCGTCTAGATTTATATCATATTGTGAATCTCCATCACCACGTTCAGCTGGGTTTGTTACATTTCTATGTTGATGATAAGCAGCTCTATTATAAGTAAATGGTCGTTTAGATGCTGCATCAATTCCTCTTAATGTAACTCTATCTAATGCACTATTAATTTTTCCTAATAAAAAATCTAGAGTTAATCTTGGGTTAGTAAGTGCTAATGTATCGTTTTGTTTTGCAGCTTCTAATTGTTCAGTAAGAGCTTTAAATTTATTTCCAAATTGTGAAAGAGATTGCACAGTATCAAGTTTTTTCTTTAAATTTGCAATTCTATCTTCATTATTTTCAATTAATGTTTTGTTTTCTTGAATTGCCAAATTGTTATCATCAATTTGTTGTTGATTATTAGTTATAGTTTTTTGAATTGTTTCTATTGACTGCCCAAGTCTTTGCATTTCTTTTACATAAGGTAATGAGTCTATTGAACTCTTTAATGCGTTTAGAGCCTGCTGTTTTTGCAAGTGAGTTTTTAATTTTTCAGGATTAGTTGAAAAATCTCCTGAATTTGTTAATTTAGTCATTTCTTCTTCTAAAGTTTGAATTCTTTCAATATAATTCAAATATTCAGCTTTTTGACTTAAAGCAGTAACTTCTTCTGCTAATTTATCGTATTCAGGATCTCCTGTTTTTTTACCGGCCTTTTTTAGATTTTGCAAAGCTTCGTCTTTTTGGTTATATTCAGCAGTTACACTTGAGTAAGTCTCTCCATTTTTAACTTTATATGCTTCAAGTTTTTCTTTTGCAGCTGTTAAATCTTGATTTGCTCTTTGAATATCATTTCTTAATTTATTGTTTTGACCTTCTAATTCATTATTTTTTTGATTTGTTTGAGTATTTAATGTTGTTAAATTTGATATTTCGTTTGTTAATTTTTCAGAAACTGAGTGATAATTAGGAGAGCTAGCAATAAGTTTATCTAAAGTTAATGGATTTTCTAGTGATATGACAAATTGATCTTTTGGAACAGAAGTTGGGAAACTTTCTAATCCATCAGCTAATTCATCTTTTCCTTGAGATCTTAAAGTAGCTAGTATTGTTGGAAATTCCTTTGATTCTTTTAGATATTTTATTGTCATATATCGATTAATTATTGCATATTGAGCTTTTAATGAAGCTGAATTAGCAGTAAGCGCTTTTTGACTTGATAAAGCTCTTTGCTTTAATTGATCTATTTTTTCTTTAGTTGCTTTGACTTTAGACTCTATTATATCTCTTTTTGCAATTTCATTTTGTAGGTCTTTTCTTGCATCAGCTAATGTTTCTATAGCAATATTTTTATCTTTTTTTGCTTGTTTTAAATTTCTTTTAGCTTCTTTAACTTTTTGTCTGCCTGAAGTATATTTTTCTAAAGTTTTTTTAGAATCATCTCCAGTAAGACGAGCTTTTATAGCCTCAAATGGATCTACGTCTCTAAGAAAGCTAAAACGACCATGTTCTCGTTTGGCTCTTGAGTATGCTTTTTGTTTGCGATGAACATCTTTATCTTTTTCATCAACAATTTTTACATATCCACGAGGACCAGAAATTCTTTTTTCTCTATTATTAATACTATCTGTTTTAGTTTCATTAATTTGTGATAAAGTAGATAAATGACTCATTAAAGGTTGTGCTTCAGCTTTTGCTTGTTGTATATCGTTTTTTAAATTACCTAATGTTTCTAAGCTTTTACTATCAACAGTTACACCATCAAGAGAATTGTAGTACATAGCAGTTGACATTACATTTGAAACTTCACCTAAATCTAAAGCAGCATTTAATTCTTCAGATAATGTTTCTAATTCTTGCGCTGAAAAAATACTAAGATTTGTTTCTTTTTTACTCATTTTATTCCTCCAATTCTAAATATTAAAAATATTATAATATATATAATTAATAATAGAATAAAAATTATTTTTACGTTCTACATTTTCAATTATAGCACAAATTAGCTTAAAAATCAATGATTTTAGTAAAAAATGGTTATATATATTTTTTTTATAATAAAAAAATGTTACAAAACGATTAAATTTTTGCTAAAAACATGATAAATTTTCAATTTTTGGTTGATTTTCTAGTAGTTTTGATTTATAATGATAATATCGGTTAATAATATGCGTTAGTCTGTCTAATGGCAGATTAATAATTTTGAAAATAAATATAGTAAAGGAAGGTAAAATTATGACTGGTAAAAGGTTAAGAAAAGTTTTTCTTGTTTGGCTATGTATAATTACTTTAGTAACACCATTTTGTTCAGAAGTATTAGCAGCAGCTCTTACAAAAGACTCTACTTCAGCTGTTTTAGAATCAGTTCCATATCGTGAAGGTGGTTCAGAATCAACTGATGTTACATCAGATGAATATGATAAGAGTTCATACTCATATAAAGTTAAAGATACTAATGTATTAAAAATTATTCAAAAAGATGATACAACATATTCAGATACTTTTTATTGTGTAAATGCTGAATTATCTTTGTCAATGACTAATTCATACAATTACAATAAAGTTTCTGATGATTTTGCAATTCTTACAGATGCAGAAGTAAGCTCTTGGGCAAATTCAGTTGGAATAAGCACTGAAAACTATAATTCATTAATATATTTATTAAATAACATATATTTAAAGAAACAAGATACTTCTTATAAAAATGCATATATTGCAAAAGCATTTGCTGAATTAATTGAAGAAGAATCAGAAGAAAATGGATACAGTCCTGCTACTACTGTTGACTTAATTAAAACTTATTTAACAGACGATGATATAGAAGTAGTACAACAATGGGCTATTTGGTATTTTACAAATGGTTCAAATACAGAGAACGAATTTTATAGACAAGTTTATGAAAATTTTGGAGCAGTAAAAGTTACAAAATTAGTAATAGAAGATGGAATGCCAACAGAAAAAACAGAAAGCTTACCATCTAACAGACAAAGATATGCAGGAATCTTATATACATATTTAGTAAATTCTGCAAAAAATGCTTCAACTGTTGAAACTAAAGTTTACCCAACAATTGATAGAACTATAGCTGTTTCTTCAACAGTAGATGGAGAATACTATAAAGTAGGACCATTTAAAATAAATTCTGGAAATACTCTTCCAGATGATTTTGAAGCTGTTTTTACAACTGAGGGTGGAAATTTATCAGACGTTAACTACAAAATATTTGAAAATAATGTAGAGGTTACAGATTCTTTTACTAAGATTAATATTGGAAGTGAATATTATATATATTTACCAATAGAAGACAATACAATAACTAGCGTTAGAATGGCTATAAATTATACAGAAAGTTCAGAAAGAAATATTTCTTTGTGGAAAGGTGAAGACGATTCTTTAAACCTTCAACCAGTAGTTCTAATAACAATAGAACCTGGCAAGCCAATAGAAGAAGAAATTATTGGAAGAATAGATGAAAAAACTTATGACTTAGCATTAAGAAAATTTGTTGTATCTGTTAATGGAACAGCTACAACAGGAAGAACCCCAGTTCCAACAGAAGAAAGTTTAGAAAAACTTGCAAATGGAACTATTAAAACTGCTGAATATACTCATTCAAAAGAACCTTTAGCTGTAAAAAAAGGTGATAGAGTAGTATTTGAGTTTAGAATTTACAATGAAGGCGATTTAGATGCTAAAGTTAAAGAAATAGTTGACTATTTACCAGAAGGAGTTACAGTTGTAGATCCTTTAGAAAGTACAGTTAACTCAAGATTTAATTGGAGCGTAAATGGAAGAACAATAAAAAATACTTATCTTTCTAACACAGCAATTCCTGGATTTAACAAAGAAAATAAAGAATTATCTTACGGAGTAATTCAATTAGAACTTGAAATTACAGGAGACTTAACCACAGGAACAACATTAACAAATGTTGCTGAAATAACTATAGATAATGGAAAAGATAGAGATTCAGATACAGGCTCAATAGATAGTTCTACTATTACTGAAGACTTTACTGGTAATATTTCAAATAAAGAAGATTTATCAGATAGCTCATATTATTATGCAGGTATCCAAGATGATGATGATTTTGAAAAATTAGTAATAGAAGGAAAACAATTTGATTTAAGTTTGAAAAAATTTATTTCAAAAGTAAATGACGAAAGTCAATCAAGAGAACCAGTAGTAGATGTTACACCTTTGAATAATGGTAAAGATGATGCAAATTATTCTACAACTAAAACACCAGTTAATGTTGAAGTTGGCGATATTATTACTTTTACTTTAAGAGTATATAATGAAGGTGATATTGCAGGTTATGCAGAACAAATTACTGACTATATTCCTGAAGGACTAGGATTCTTAGTAAATTATAATACAAATTACGAGAATCGTTGGGCAATTTCAGAAAATAGTAATTCAATTAAACTAACAGAAATTAAAAATGGAACATCAAATGTTAAAGTTACAGATTTTGTTGATGTAGAAAAACTAGAAGATGTTGAAGTCGTTTTAGGAAAAACAAAAATTACAACTACAGCACTTAGCTCATCTACAACAAGTGATGCAAACTTAATTAAAGAATTTGATGGAACAAAACTTTCATATAAAGATGTTCAAGTTACATGTATAGTTGTTACAGAAAATGAATTAACATTGAAAAATATTGCAGCTATTACAAAAGAACTTGATGAAGATAAAAATCCAGTTGATACAGATAGAGGAAGTGAAGGAAGAGATTCTACACCAGCAGATGATATTAATCCTGATGGCTATACAACTGGAAATGAAGATGATGATGATTATGATGTAGTTAAAACTGATAAAAAAGATTTTGACTTAGCATTACAAAAATTTATTACAGCTGTTAATGATACAGAAATTACAGATAGAGTTCCAGTTATTTCTATCAATCCAGATGGAACAATAAGATATACTCATCCAAATTCAGATCCATTATCTGTAGGAAATGGAGATTTAATTACATATACAATTAGAGTATATAATGAAGGTGAAATTGATGGATATGCTGCTGAAATCGCAGATGATATTCCAGCAGGACTAGTATTTGTTTCAGATAATGAAACAAATAAAGAATATGGTTGGAAAATGTATGATAAAGCAGGAAATGAAACAACAGATGTAAATCAAGCAGTTAGAGTAAAAACAACATATTGTGAAAAAAATGATTTAAATTCTCCTATTACTGCTTTTGATGGAACAACATTACATTATGTAGATGTAAAAGTAGTATTTAAAATTGACGAATCTAAAATAGATAAAACAGTTACAACAACTGCTAGAACGTTAATAAATACAGCAGAGATTACTAAAGCTACAGATACTGATGGAAATGAAATTCCAGATATAGATTCAACACCTGATAATAATAAATTAGATGAAGATGATATTGATCAAGAAAAAGTATATGTAAAATATTTTGATTTAGCATTGGAAAAAGATTTAGTAAAAGCTGTTGTTACAACAGATGGTAAAGTAACAGAAATTAATGCAAATGGAGACCAAATAAAAGTTGAAATTAACAGAAAGAAAGTAAATTCTACTTCAATACAATTTGTATATAATATTAAAGTTACTAACCAAGGTGAAATTGAAGGATATGCTACAGAGATAACAGATTATATTCCAGAAGGATTAAGCTTCGATGCTGCGTCAAATCCAGAATGGCAAGCTGTTTCAGCAAAAATAATTAAAACAAATGCATTAGCAAAAACTTTATTAAAACCAGGAGAAAGTGCTGTTGTTCCAGTTGTTTTAAACTGGGAAAGATCAGAAAATAATACTGGTAGATTTATAAATGTTGCTGAAATAAGTGAAGATTGGAATCCATATGATTCAGAAGATGTTGATTCAACACCAAATAACTTAATTGCTGATGAAGATGATTATGATACAGCACCAGTTTGGGTTGGTATTGTAACAGGTTTATCTGAGCAACCATATATTTTATTAACATCAATAGTATTAATTATTTTAAGCACAGGTATTATATTAATTAAGAAATATGTTTTATAGAAACTAAATAATTGAGATGGCTTTGGGAAACCAAAGTCACCTTTTTTTTAATTATAAAATGATTTGGTTAAAACTATTAAACAGTTGATTATTTTATGTAAATATGGTATAATTCTGGCAGTTATACTAAAAAGAACTTTGAAAAATCAATAAATCAACGACAGGAGGAAGTAAACATGAAAAAACTAGGAGGGGTTTTCCGCTTAGTCTTAAACATTCTAGCATGGATATCGCTTTTCTATTTCGCGTACGTACTTATTGGCTTCAAAAAAACATTACCAATTGAAGAAAATGTATTTTCAAAAGAAGGTATTTTCTACGCAGCAATATGTACAGGAATTTTGTTCCTGATACTGAGCATTGAGGCCATGACCAAATTTATAACATTAGAAGATTTAAAAGTTTTAGTAAAAGCACTTACAACTAAAGGTATTAGTGTTAAGTATGTTTTTAAGATGATTAGCTTTGATGGCCTGGTAGCTCTTCGGGTAGCATGGATAGGAATGATTTTTGTTATCATCTTGCTGGGTTATTTGATTGTTCCATTTTTCCATGATGTTAAGACAATGGAAGTTGTACAAGATGTGACTAGAAAAGTAGACACAGTTGTTTATGTGCAAAAAGAAGACAAAGTTGAGGTACCATTGCAAATTGAAGGAAAAGAGGCTGCCTTAATTAGCACAAGTCAAGAAATGGATCAGTTTATGCAGGAGTTCTATAAAAACAATGAACCATTCTTTGCAAAAAGTGGCTTGACTGTGCTTCTACTGAAAGAAGGTAACTTGGAGTCGTTTGATGGTGATTTCGGAAGCATTGCTTATTCTGGAGAAAACGCAAATGTCGTAGAAACACTGCAATACTTGAACTACGACACGATATGGATATTTTCTGCTGAACTTGGAGATATTAGTCCATCTGATGTGGAACCGGAAAATAAGACAATTATAGTTTATTCACCCAAAAGAGTAGATACAGAAGACCTTAAAACATATTTTAAAGAAGTAGTATCAATTGAGATTAAAGACTTGAAGTAGAGGTAAGAAAAATGAGAAACAGTAGGATTTTTAGGTGGATGCTTTATGTATTTTCTTTCATTGGAATGGCTCTGTTTGTTTGCATGAATTTGTACCCTGACAGAGTTGTTTATAAAACGAACGTCATCGAGGTTCCGGGAGAAACAATTTACCAGTACGAATATGAGCAGCCACAGTTGCAGGAATTTGGAAAAGATACATTAATCCTTCTCGACAAAAGCGGATCGATGAAAAAATATATTACTGAAATCTACTTAAAAAACTTTGAATATTTTTCTGGATTCGACTGCTGGTCATTTGATACAAAGGTTCAGACCAGTTTTGATCTGGATAACGTCAAGTTTTCTGGTAATACTGACGTGCTTGGTGCTATCGAATATGCGACAAGCTGTGGGTATAAAAACATTGTCTTGTTTTCTGATATGGAACAGACGGAGGATTTTACTGGAGAAATAAAAAATCCTGTAAATCTCATTGTTTTTTCCCCACATGCTTTTACTGAAAAAGCATGTGTTGATTTCTTGATTGAAAATGACAATGTTTTGTCATTCAAACAGTTAATAATAAGTGGATTGTTTGAAACCGAAGAGGCTGGCATTCATGCCAGTCTCTTCAGTTTTTTAAAATAAAGACAATGAAAAAAGATGCCGTCTTTTTCATTTTTTTGTGCTATTTTTTTAGACGGTCATCATTTATCAAAATTGTTAAAAAAATATAAAAATTTGATTTACAAGAATTTTTGCTTATGATATAATTCTTTTGAAATATACATATGAGGTGATAAAATGAATCAGATATTAGAGTTTGGTACAGATAATAACAATAAAAATAAAGCTCCTAAAGGGGGAAGAGGTAGCGGTAGTATTTCTTCAGACAAAATAATTAAATTTTTTGCCATTTTTCTAATGATATTAGCAATAGCTCTAATTGGAAGTGGTGCGTATAGTTTATTGAAAAATAAAAAAGATTCTAATCCAAGCACTTCTTCAGCAAATCCAGTAGTAAAAGCTAGCATAACAGCAGAAAAAGATGAAGAAAATGGGATAGTTATTATTTCTGTAGCTAGTCAAACACCAATTGACAAATTAATATATAATTGGGATCAAGAAGCAGAATCATTAATAGATGGAAAAAATCTTACAAATATAGAAGAAAAAATTGATTTATCAGAAGGTATTCATACACTTAATGTTAAAGTAATAGATACAAATAAAAACCAAACTATTGAACAATTTGAGTTCGAATCTGAGACAGGAGTTGATACTGTTGCCCCTGAAATAATGCTTGAAATTACAGAGAATAAAACATTATTAATTACTGCAACAGATAACACACAATTAGAATATATCACATATATGTGGAATGAAGGAGAACAAGTTACTGTTCAATCTGATGAAGAGAATAAGAAACAAATACAAATAGAATTAGATATTCCTATAGGAAAAAATACTATTACTGTAATAGCAGTAGATAGTAGCAATAAAACAAAATCTGCATCAAAAACACTAGAAGGAGTTACAAAACCAGTAATTAATTATGGCTGGCCAAATGGTGATGCATCTACTCTAGAAATTATTACAACTCACGAAAACGGTATCAAGAGTATTTACTATACTCTTAATGGAAATCCTGCTCAATATGAAACACCAGAAGGAGAAACTCAAACATCTTTATCATTTACAATAAATTCATTTGAAGGATATAATGAATTAGAATTAACAATTACTAGTGTTGATGATACAGTTACAGAGTTTAATCGAAATTGGGAATATTATCCAAATGTAGCTCCTACAACTGAAGATAGTGAAGTACAAGATACTTCAAACAATGTTTCAGAGTAAAAAATACTAATGATTAGGGGGAAAAATGTTACAGGAAATTTATATTATTGATGATAAAAATCAGCTAGTTAATAGATTAAATGAAATCTTTCAAAAAGATAATGAATATAATTTTGTTAGTGTACGCTCAGATGAAATAGATAAAGTTCTAAAAAATATTCCTACAATGATAATTATTGAGGATGATGATACAGCTCTTACTGCGATTGATATATGTAAAAAAATAAGAACTAATGAAGATAATAGTATTACACCAATATTAGTTATTTCATCAGTTAGCGACCATAATTATCGAATGGAAATATTAAAGATGTCTATACAGTATTATATTTTGAAACCTATAGATAATGATTATTTCTATTTTACAGTGAAAAATATGATTGATTTCGTAACAACTAATAGAAGAGTAAGTCCACTAACTGGACTTCCCGGAAATGTTCAGATACAAGCTGAAATGAAAAAAAGATTATTAAATGAAGAAGAATTTGCTGTTATTTATCTAGATTTAGATAACTTTAAAGCATATAATGATGTATATGGATTTTCAAATGGAGATGAAGTTATCAAATTTACTGCTAAGACTATAGTCAAAAATATTCATGATATTCCTACAGGAGATAATTTTGTGGGACATATAGGTGGAGATGATTTTGTCGCTATTACTGAAAAATGTGATTATGATAAATTATGCAAATCAATAATAGATGAGTTTGATACAAACATACAAAATTTCTATACAGAAGATGATGTAGAAAGAGGATATGTTGAAGTTGCAAATAGAAGAGGAATAATAGAACAGTTTCCAATTGTATCTATTTCAATAGGAATTGTTGAAATAGAAAAAGGTATTTATAAGTCACCATTAGAGATTGGTGAAATTAGTGCTCAGGTTAAACATAGAGCAAAAGAAATTTTAGGCAGTACATATGTTATTAACCGTAGAAAATTTTAATATAATGGATTCTGAACTTAAATAAAGCATAAATAAAAGTCATAACTATAAATTAAGTAAACCCTGCTTGTTAGATAAGAATATTTAACAAGTAGAGTTCATTTTTGAATAGTTATGATTTATTTTTTATGTGCATTATTTTTTTGTATATTTTTCTTAATTGATAATCTGCAAAGAAACCGTTTTTTTGCATTATATTTTGTTTTAATTCTAAAAGTCTTCTTAATTCTTTATGATATTTAGGATTGGTAGAAGCCAAAAGTTTATCTAATTCTATTTGATTTTTAACTAAATCGATATACCTTTTTTCGTCCATTTTAGCTCCTTTCTTCATATTTCCTTTATTATTATAGCATAAATAATTGAAAAATCAATTGAAATGTGATATGTTATGTAATGTATTAGAAATTAAGTACAATATAAAGGATGTGATTAAAATAAGAATTATTAGAAAAATTATTTTGATGTTTGTTATATTAATAGTATTAATATGTGCAATTATTTATGGTATTAGTTATGCTTTTTATAATGGAAATGTTAAATTATGTTTGGTAAATATTATTTCAAAATTTACAATTGAAACTAAAACTAAGTATATATTAGTAATGGGTGTAAGTGAAGATATTTCCACTGAATTAACTGATACAATGATGATTATTGGTTATAATCCAGATTCTCAAAAAGCATTTTTAGTTTCTATACCAAGAGATACTTTTGTTGGAAAAGTTAAATTGGTTGCTAAAGGTAGCGATAAAATTAATTCTAAATATTCAAAAGACATATCAGAATCTGTTAAATCAGCAGAAGAATTGTCTGGTATTGAAATCGATAATTATATTGTTGTTAAAACTAGTGTTTTAAGAAAGATTGTAGATACTATTGGAGGAGTAAAATTTGATGTTCCTATAGATATGGATTATGATGATCCTACTCAAGACTTGCATATACATTTGAAAAAAGGAGAACAACTTTTAGATGGAGATAAAGCAGAACAGCTTTTGAGATTTAGGCATAATAATGATGGAAGTTCTTATCCTGCCAAATATGGAGATAATGATTTTGGAAGAATGAAAACAGGTAGAGAATTTATTAAGACTGCAATAACACAAGCTTCAGATTATAAAAATATATTTAAAATTAAAAGTATTTTAGATACTGTTTCAGATAATTTAATAACAGATTTATCAAAAGATGAAATAATAGCATATTGCATAAAACTAGCTGCTTTTGACTCAAATAATCTTGAAACAGACATTGTTCCTGGAAATTCTAAAACTCTTAATGGGTTATCGTTTTATTTAGCTGATGAAGATAAAACTAAAGAAATGTTTAGTGGTTTGGCCGAAAAAATAAAATAAAAAATAAATGTATTATTTCTAGCAAAGCTAAAAATAATACATTTTATTTTTTTACCAATCACTATCCCAATCACTTGAGCTAGAGTCCCAACTATCACTAGAATCCCAACTGCTACTAGAGTCCCAACTATCACTAGAATCCCAGCTATCATCACTACTAGAAGATGAAGTAGGCTCTCTATAATAACTTGAATCTTCAAAACTATCTATATCATAATCTGAATCATATGAATTTGAATCGTAATAATCTGAATGATTTTCCTTTAATTCTTTTGGAACTTCAGCTTTATACCATCCATCATCTTCGTCATATTCATACCATGATCCACTTTGATAATAGTAATAGTTATCATTAAGAAGATAGTAGCCTCTTGATGGCATATTTTTAAGAGATAAACCTACTATTATTAATAAAATATAAGGAATAAACATTGCAATTAAGACAGCAAGTAAGCTAAAACCTAATGATTTTTTTATGTTTCGATTATTCTTTCCTTTTCTATAGTCAGATAAATCTTTGCTGTATTTTTCGTTATTATTTCTATAATTGTCTAAATCTTGTCTATATTTAGCAGAATTATTCTTTTGGTTTATTATTTCTTCTTTTAATTTTAAATATAATTCATTTACAGCATAAGACTCATCTTTACCTTCATATCTTATTGCTCTTTTTCCATCAGCTTTATTTTTATAAACAATGAAATTTCCAGTTTTTTCATCTTTATAAATACCAAATGCTTTAGGATTTTTATAGTTTTTTCCTATAAAAAATCTTGTAATATTTTCATCTGGCAAGTTTTTATCAATATACCACTGTTTAAGCTCTTCAATTGTTTTTGGCGTTTCAGGTGAGTTTCTTACTAAATGATTATTTGTTGCACCGCAATTAGGGCATTTTTCATCATAATCATTAATAAATGAACCACAAAAATCACATTTTATCTTCATTTTTTTATCCTTTACTATATTTATATAATTTAATTATAGGTCTATTTCTATAGCAATTCAATAACTAAATTATTACAAATATATATCGTTTTTTATAAAAAAATATTTTTAATTATAAGTTAGTTATTTTATAACTATGTTTTAAAAATTAATAAATATGGAAGACAAGATAAAAAAAGACTTCACTTTATATTAAATGAAGTCTTTTTTGGAGGCGGCTATCGGAGTCGGACCGATCATCAGAGTTTTGCAGACTCGCGCCTTACCGCTTGGCTAAGCCGCCAGATAATATATATCTTATGAAAAAAATTAAAAAGTGTTACTAAAGTCAACGTCCATATTATACAATATAAAATTAAATAATTCAAGTAAATTAATGAGATTTTTAAGATTCTTTTGAAGAAACCTGTTTCTGGGTGTCCTCAAAAACAGGTTTCTCAAATAAAATTTATTTTATTAAATCCATTGTTTCTCTTGCAATCATTAATTCTTCATTAGTTGGTATTACAAATACTTTAACTTTTGAGTCAGGAGTTGAAATTTCTACTTCTTTGCCACGGCAATTGTTTGCTTCTTTATTAATTTTTACTCCTAAAAATTCTAATGCTTCGCAAATTTGCTCTCTTGTTTCTTTTGAATTTTCTCCAATTCCACCAGCAAAAGTAATGACATCAAGACCTCCCATTTGAGCTGCATATTTTCCAATTCCTCCAATAACTTGATAATTAAAGTTATCAAGAGCAAGTTGAGCTTTTTTATTTCCTTGGCTAGCTGCTGCTTCAATATCTCTATCATCAAAACTAACTTCAGAGATTCCAAGTTTTCCTGATTGCTTATTCATTATTTTATCCATTTCATCTGGAGTTAAGTTTTCCTTTTTCATTAAAAATGTTACGATTGATGGATCGATATCTCCACATCTTGTTCCCATTGGTAAACCTGCTAAAGGAGTTAATCCCATTGTTGTATCAACAGATTTTCCATTTTTTACTGCACATAAACTTGCGCCTTGTCCTAAATGACAGCAAACCATTTTTAAATCACTTCTATTCATAAGTTCTGCTGCTCTTTGAGAAACAAATTTATGTGATGTTCCATGGAATCCATATTTACGAATTTTATATGTTTCATAATATTTATATGGTAATGGATAAATATAGGCTTTTTCAGGCATTGTTTGATGAAAAGCTGTATCAAAAACAGCTACCATAGGTACATTTGGTAATTCCTTTTTGCAAGCCTCAATTCCAATTATTCCAGATGGATTGTGAAGTGGAGCTAAAGGGATACAATCTTTAATTGCGTTCATAACTTCATCATTAATGATTACAGATGAATTGAATTTTTCTCCGCCATGAACTACTCTATGTCCAATAGCATTTATTTCTTCTAAACTTTCAATTACTCCATAATCTTTGTGTGTTAATTGTGATAATACAAGTTTAATTCCTTCTTCATGATTTGCAATTGATTGTTCAATAACATGTTTTTCACCATTAACTTTATGTGTTAAAAATGAATCACTAAGTCCTATTTTTTCTACATTTCCTTTTGCAAGAACATCTTCTGTTGTCATATCAATTAGTTGATATTTTAAAGATGAGCTTCCACAGTTTACAACTAAAATTTTCATTGTTTCCTCCTATATAAATATTATTAAAAATTTTCTATTTAATATCTAGAATGTAGCTATTATACAACAATTTGAATAAAAGTTCAATAAAATTCAAGAATTTTGGGTACAAAAAAATAAAACCTTTTAGTATTTAACTAAAAGGCAAAAAAATGGAGCGGGAAACGGGGCTCAAACCCGCGACCTTCGCCTTGGCAAGGCGACGCTCTATCAACTGAGCTATTCCCGCATCGACAGCATAATTATAATAACAAAATAATTACCAAAAGTCAATACAAAATAATTATTTTTGTGAACTTATTTTGAAAAATATTGAATTATTTGTATTAATAATATATATTTATAAGTACAGAAAAATGAAAGGAGAAAAAGAACAAGGTTCTTAATATAAATATGAATGACTTTTTAAAAAATATTATTATTTTTTTAGTTTCAATGTTACCACTAATAGAATTAAGAGGTGCTATTCCTATTGCAGTTGGAATGGGATTGCCAAAATTACGTTCATTTATTATAGCTATTATTGGAAATATGTTACCTGTTCCTTTTATTTATCTTTTTGCCAGAAAAATTCTAATTTGGGGAAAAGATAAAAAGTATATTGGAAAGTTTTTTACATTGTGTTTAGAAAAAGGTGAAAAGGGAGGTCAAAAATTGCAAACAAAAGCAGGAAGAAGTTTATTTGTTGCTCTTTTACTATTTGTAGGTATTCCAGTTCCTGGAACAGGTGCATGGACTGGAACACTTGCTGCTAGTTTATTAAATCTTGATTTTAAGAAAACAATAACAGCAGTAATGTTAGGAGTTTTATTGGCTGGACTAATAATGATGGCAATTTCATTTGGAATATTTGAAATGATTTTATAAAATTTTTAAAGAAAGGAATTAGTCAACTATTTTAATTATTTAAATAATTTTTAATAATTGATTATATGAGAGAATTATGATTGAAATTAAAGGATTAACAAAATCATTTGGAAATCACACAGTTTTAGAAAATTTAAATTGTAACATTAAGACAGGAAGCATTTATGGACTGGTTGGCGCAAATGGCGCAGGAAAATCAACTTTACTTAGAATTATTACTGATGTTTTTAAAAGAGATTCTCGGAGAAATAAAAATTGATGGAGAGGATGTAAGTGAAAACGAGAATGTTAAGCAAAAAATAGTTTTTGTGCCTGATGATTTGTTTTTCTTTCCAAGCTATAATTTACTAGAAATGGCAAAGTTTTATCAATCTTTATATAAAGACTTTGATATGGAAAATGTAAAACAATTAGCCAAAACATTAAATTTAGATTTAAAAGCAAAAATACAAAATTTTTCTAAAGGTATGAAAAGACAATGTAGCTTGATATGTGCGATATCAACAAATGCAGACTATATGTTTTTTGATGAAACATTTGATGGACTAGATCCAGTAATTAGAAATTTACTTAAAAATGTTATTAAAAAACAAATGGAAAAGAAATCAACAACTATTATTATGACAAGTCATAATTTAAGAGAATTAGAAGATATTTGTGATAATTTAGGTCTTCTATATAAAGGAGGAATACTATTTGAAAGTGAAATTTCCTCTTTAAAAACAAAAATGTTTAAAGTGCAAGTTTCATTTAAAGATGAATTCGATGAAAATACTTTCAAAGGTTTAGATATTATGAGCTATAAGAAAAACGGAAGTGTTGCAACATTAATAATTAAAGGTGAAAAAGAAAAATTTGAAAGTTATTTGAAAACACTAAACCCAATTTTAATGGATTTTTTGCCATTAACTCTAGAAGAAGTATTTATATATGAAATGGAGGTGTTAGGGTATGAGTTTAATCAAGTCATTTAATTTGAATTTCTTAAAAGAAAATATTAAAAAGTCTAAAGGAATAATTATTTTTTCACTAATTATAATTCCTATAATAACATCATTAATGCTTTATTCAGTTGGAAGTAATGGAGATAGTGAATCTGTGGGAAGTATGCAATTTGCATTAATAATCGATATCGTTTTTATGTATATCATCCCTATAATATATTCATTCGTTTTGTTTGGATTTACATTTAAGAAAAAGAGTACAGATTTTATTTGCTCAATGCCTTTAAGTAGAAAAACAATTTTTGTGACAAATACAATAGGTGGAATTGTTTTAATAACTATAGCACAAATTTTAGCATTAATTACTATATTATTATTTTCACTTATTTTTAAAAACATAGTAATTATTGGAGCATTTTTATTGGAAAATCTTTTATTAATTTGGTTATCATACATCTTTGTTTTCTTAGCTACAAATTTAGCTATGTCTTTTTCAGGTACTTTTATGACACAAATTGTATCAACTGTATTAATTTTGTTTTTATTTCCTGTTTGTTTTGAATTATTTAAAGTATCTAGTAAAATTCATAATAGTGAATATTTATATAACAGGTATTATAGCTATAGTGACCACTATTATGATTATTATGATTTAGAAATATTTGATGGTGAAGATTCAATAAAAGTTGAAACATTAGATAAAGTTACAAATTACACAATACCATTTAGAGTTATTAGATTTGCTGAAAATAGTTTGTTTTCATATGAAACTATAATTAAAATGATAGTATTAAGTGTTATATATTTTGTTTTAGGTTTGAGATTATTTATAAAAAGACATATGGAGGATAATGAGCAATCTTTTGGAAATGAAAAATTTCATGTTTTATTAAAAGGATTAACATTAGTTCCTATGATGCTATTATTAAACTTAAATCAAATAGGATTCTTTTCATCATTTGCCAATGTTGTTGCTTTAACTATGATGGCTATTTACTATTTTATTTTTGACTATATTGTAAAAAGAAAAATTAAATTTTCTAAGACAGTTACTTATTTTATACTTAGTGTAGTGATTATTGAATTTGGTATTGCTGGTTTAAATACAATAATAACAAATAAAGATAAGAAAGAAATTGACTTAAGTGATATTGAAGCGATTTCTATTGGAGCAGATAATAATACTGTAAGACGTTATTATGGATATAATAATAGTAGCTATTTAAAATTTTTGGATGGAAGTTACTATATTAAAGATGATAAACTAATTCAATTATTCTTTGATTCTATGAATGATAAAAAAGATGATTATTATTATGATGATACTTTAATTGATATAGATTCATCAGAAGATGGAGATTCTAAAGATAATATTGATATTTATGAATCAAATTATGATTATTGGAATTCAATGATTTTTAACATTAAGTTAAAAAACGGTAAAAAATATTCTATTGAAGGATATATTAAAAATAAATACTATAAAGAAATAATAGATTTATTAATAAATGATACAGGTTATTCAGAAAAAATAGTTAATGATATTATAAAAGCACCAGGGAAATTTGAAGAAAACGGTAGTTTTTTTGAAAATAGCATTCAATCTAAAATAAATAAAGAATTAAAATTATCAATTGATAATATAGAGCTTAAAGATATTATTAATGAGAATAAGTATTTTATAACAAAATATGCATATATAGATCATAAAATTGTTATGTATAATATTCCAATAAATGTTAGTGATAAATTGTTACAAATAGTTGCAAATGAAAGAAACAAAGAGACTAAAAAAGCTAATATGAATAGAAAAATATATGATATAACTGGAATAAGTATATATGATGAAAATGGATTAGTTAAACAATCTAGAGATTATTATGATTATAACAATAATGATATTTCAGATTCTGAAGTAATAGATTTTATTAATGAGCATATTGATGAAAAGTTTGATGCAAAAGAGTCTTACTACATTATCAGAATGAGTTTTAGAAATCGCAATTATCACTATTTTAACATTACATTTTTCACAAATAATGTATCAGATTTAGAAAAAATAATAGATAAATAGAAAAAAGAGTAGGTTAAAACCTACTCTTTTTATTATTTGTTTAAATAAATTAAACTTGTCTAGATTATATTTAGAAAAATAAAATCTGTCAAATTATTTATTATCTTCCTGTTTGATTATTTATAAGATATTCATTTTCGAATTCCCTTTTTAATTCAAAAAAAGCTTTACTAATGCCAGGATTTTGAGGAAATTTTTCACGTGTAATTTGAGATGTATTATTGTTTAAGCTTAAGCTCCCAATATAATTTAAAGTATTAGATTGGAAACCTTTTTGAGAAAAAGATAATAATTCTAATATATTTTGTATTGCTTGATAATCTTGTAAATTCGCTATATCTTCAAGCCTAATTGTGGTTTCAAACGCTATTGGTAATCCTTCTTTGCTATTTTTTAATACTTCAACATCATTTATACTTGTAGCATGACTTAAATAGCCTGTATATAGATAAGTTCCATTGTTTTTACCAACTTTTTTTACTCCTCTTAAGCGTAACCATTCACCAGTATTTATATCAGTACCATCATAATTTTCTAGTCCATTTTCACGAGCTGGATAAGAGTAGCGAAATATAGGGTGTTGTTTTTGATAACTTAAATGTGCTTGTTCTGCAGCCAGTGCTTTTTCAAATTGTTCTTGATCCATTGCAGCTTTATCAGCATAAAAAGTTGCAGTAGATGCGTTACTCAATGCTTTACTTTCGGCTTCTCTTGCTTCAACTTGTCTTCTTGTTTCTTGTGCTTGTACTTCAATGTATTGTTGTATATTTGGATAGCCTTCATAATAAATAACTTCACCAGTTGGTTTTTCTTGAAATATTCCTAAATATAAAGAATTGCTATTTTCGTATCTTCCTTCTTGTTTATAGTAGAAATATGCATTCATAATAGATTGGCATAATGCATCAGTATATTCTTGATCAGGATTTAATTCAAATCCTATAATATCACCATTTGTATAGTCTGTTGTTCCTTTTTTACCAGCTTTTGCAATTTGTGCCATTACTATATTTTTGCTACTTCCATCTGGGTATGTAGCTTTAGAAACTGTATGAATATTATATATATAAAATGTATCTGTACTATATTGAAATGTATATATTCCCTCTCGATCTAAGGCACTTCTTGATGCAGGTTGTTGCCATTGTTCTTTTGGATATTGTTTTGATCTTTTGTTAAAAATTCCCATAATATTACCTCATAATAAAAATATATTTTCATTATAGCATATTGTTATAATAATTTTGCTATTTTTAATGAAAATTTAACAAAAAAATGATAATATAGAAATAATTAAATATCTATTAGTTTTTTATTGAATAAAAAAATTAGTAAAACAAATAATAATATAGATTGAAAAATAAGGAGATTTTAGATGATAGAAGAAATTATTGAATTAAAAGAGGGAATTAAAGCTCATTTAATAAAAAATGATATTTTTAAAACGAATTTGATTTGTGTAATGTTAACAGTTCCACTAAAAAAAGAAAATGTAACTAAAAATTCGTTAATTCCTTTTTTACTAAAAAGAGGTACAATGAATTATAAATCACAAGAAGAAATTAATATTAAATTAGAAGAATTATATGGGGCAGGACTTGACTGTGGCATTGATAAAATAGGTGACAATCAAGCAATTAAGTTTTATATAGAAAGCATTGACAATAATTATACGTTAAATGGGGAGGACCTTTTAAAAGACTCAATTGATTTAATTTTAGATATTACTTTTAATCCATTACTAAAGAATAATGAATTTGAAGAAAGCTTTTTAGAAACTGAAAAAAATAATCTAAAAAAAATAATTGAAGGAAAAATAAATAATAAAGATTTGTATGCATTTAATAGATGTATTGAAAATATGTATGATTCAAAGGGCTTTGGGATTTATAAATATGGATACTTAGAGGATTTAGAAAAAATTACAAATCAAGAAATATCTAAACATTATTTAAAATTAATTAATGAAGCCAAAATAGATATTTATATTTCTGGTAATTTTGAGATTTCAAGTGTAAATAATATTTTGAAAGATAATTTGAATTTAACTAAATTAAAAGGTAGAAAAGAAAACTATGTAATTAATAATCCATCCACAGAAATTGCAAAAAAAGTGGATAAACCTAAAGAAGTTTTTGAAAAATTGAATGTTAATCAAGGAAAATTAGTAATTGGATTAGATGTATTAAACAATATTGAAAATCTTACAAATATTGGCATTATAACAAATAGTATTTTAGGAGATGGAGCAAACTCAATGCTTTTCCAAAATGTTAGAGAAAAAGCGGGTTTAGCTTATACTGCAAAATCTACCTTTAATAAACTAAAAAACAATATTTTTATTAGATGTGGAATTGAAATTCCAAATTATGAAAAAGCTGTAAAATTAATTAATGAACAAATTGAAAACATAAAACAAGGAAATTTCACTGAAAAAGATTTGCAAAATGCTAAAAACTATATAGTTTCAGGTATTAAGACAATTGAAACAGAGCAAGATACACAAATAGTTTTTTATATAGGACAAGAGATTTCAAAAATTAGATATTCAATTAATGAATATATTAATTCTATTAATAGTGTAACCAAGGATCAAGTAATAGAATTTGCTAAAAATCTACAAGTAAATACGATATATTTTTTGACAAATCAAGAGGAAACAAAAAAAGTGCAAAATGATGAAGATATATAAATTATGTTTTTAAATTGGAGGAAAAGCATGCAAATAATTGAGAACAATAAAATTAAAGAAAAGATGTATATTGAAAAGCTAGATAATGGACTTACTATTATTATAATACCAAAAAAAGGTGTGCAAAAAAAGTATATTACATGGGGTGTAAACTTTGGATCCGTAGATAATAAATTTATAATTGGAGATGACAAAGAAATAACTCATATTCCAGACGGAATAGCACATTATTTAGAGCATAAAATGTTTGAACAAAGAAATGGTATAAATAGTTTAGATGTATTGTCTAGTATAGGTGTTGATGCAAATGCTTATACAACGAATAATTATACGGCTTATTTATATGAGTGCACAGATAATTTTTATGAGGCTTTAGATGAATTTATGGACTATGTACAAAATCCTTATTATACTGCAGAAAATGTAGAAAAAGAAAGAGGCATCATTGAACAAGAAATTTCTATGTATGATGATGATCCGGCCTGGGCAATGTATATGAACGCATTAAAGTTAATGTATTATAATAATCCTATAAGAATAGATATTGCAGGTACGAAGGAATCTATTGCTAAAATAGACGAAAAAATGTTATATACTATTTATAATAATTTTTATGTGCCAGATAACATGGCGATTGTTGTTTGTGGAGATTTTGAAGTAAATAAATTACTAGAAGAAATAAAAAAAAGAGTTATACTAAAAAAAGCTGATAAAAAAATTACTAGAATATATGAAAATGAGCCAGAAGAAATTAAAGATAAGCAAAAAATAGTACAAATGGAAATTAGTATTCCTATATTTATGATAGCATATAAAGATAAAATAACTAATGAAAATATGATAAAAAAATATTTGGCTCTTCAAATTTTATCAGAGATTATTATGGGAAGTAGCTCAAAATTATATAAACGATTATATGAGCAAGGATTAATTTCATCTGAGCTTGAGTTTGATTATGAATTTGCAAGAGATTATGCACATTGTATTATTCAAGGAACTTCAAATAATCCTGAAAAAGTAATAGAAGAATTGAAAAATGAAATAAATTTTTATAAAAATCAAGGTATATCAGATGCAGATTTTGAAAGACAAAAAAAGAAATTATATGGCGAATTTGTAAAAGACTATAATGATGTTTCAACTATTGGACATATGGTTATTTCTGATTGTTTTAAAAATTTAAATTCATTTATGTATTTTGAAGAATTTGATTGCTTAACAAAAAAAGATTTGGAAGAGGTTTTAAATACAGTATTTGATGAAAATAAAAAAGTAATATCAATTGCCAAAGGAAAATGAACGTTTAAGGAACGTTTCTAAATGTTCACCTTAGTGTTCAAAAGTGGAGTAAAATATGAATTTAGTAAGATTTCCAGGATTAAATTTAGAATTTAATATATCAAGAATTGCTTTTAGTATTGGAGAAATGCATATATACAAATATGCGGTTTGTATAGTAGCGCGGCATTCTTATTGGATTGTTTTTAAGTAAATTAAGTAAAGAAAAATTTGAAATAGAATATGACTTTGTTTTAGAAATATTGATTGGATCAATTATTTTTGGAATTATAGGAGCAAGACTATATTATGTGATTTTTAATTTTTCTAATTATTTTTACAATCCTCAGAAGATTTTTGCAATAAGAGATGGAGGATTAGCTATATATGGTGCAATTATAGCTATTGCAATATTTTTAATAATATATTGTAAAATTAGAAAGAAGAATTTCTTAGATTTGGCAGACTATTTAATTCCGTATTTAGCTTTGGGGCAATCAATTGGTAGATGGGGAAATTTCTTTAATGTTGAGGCATATGGAAGTAAAACAACTTCACTTTTAAGAATGGGAATAAAAACATCTACTGGTTACATAGAAGTACATCCTGTATTTTTATATGAGTCTATAGCAACTTTTATAATATTTATTACACTAAGAATTATGCAAAAAAGGAGAAAATTTAAAGGACAAATTCTATACATGTATTTTATTATGTATGGATTTATACGTATGTTTTTAGAAGGATTAAGAGTTGATAGTTTGTGGTTTGGCCCTTTTAGGATTTCTCAAATTTTATCATTGTTGCTTTTTATCGCTTTTTTAGTTTTATTTTTAATAAATAATAGAAAAGATAATAAAAAATAGAATTGTGTCGAATTTTGAAACACGAAAAACTCTCTATTTTAAAGCATTTTATTGACTTAAATTAATCATTATGATAATTTAAAAATATACTGAAGAAAAAAATGTAAAAAAGGAGAAAATAGATATATGTTAAATGATGAAATTTGTAAATTAAGAGACAAATTAAACGATAGTATTGAAAAAGGAAAAGATTATTCTGTTATTTATGCAATTAGTGTTGAATTAGATGAATTAATTGCAAAATTTTATAGGGAAAATATAAAATTATAAAATAATGTACTAAAATAATGAAAAATAATATATACAATTTTTGAGTTTTAATATATAATGTTATAAAATCGGAAGCAAAATACATAGTTTTATAATAACACTTATCTTAGGAGGAAACGAAACAAAAGATGGATAATTTTCTTGCAAATCTATCAGGTGAAGAAATTAAAAATCTTATACATCTATTTAATGTACAGATTTCAATTGTTTTAATATTAGTTGTGTTTCTGACAAAAAGTTTTGCATCAAAAATAATATTAAGAATTATTAATTTAATATTAAAAAGAAAAGAAAAACCTCAAGAAAGTGAACTTTATAAGCCAATTAAATTAATGTATGTGGTAGTTGGAATATATTTAGCAGTAAAATTATTACCTGTTACTGGAAAGTTCACTATTGTCATGACTTCACTTTTAAAAAGTGCAATTATAATATTTATTGCAAATATTATAAATAATACAATCTTTATTAAAGATTCAATTATTTTTAAAAGAAAAAGTTCAAATGAAACATTTTCAAATTTTGTTTTTAAAATAGCTAGATTTGTAGTTTGGGTTATAGCATTTTATATAATAATTGCTGTAGTACTTGGCTTTAATCAAATAAATGGTTTAGTTACAGGCCTTGGCCTTGGAACTGTAGTTATTTCATTTGCAGCACAAGATACAGTAAAAAGCTTATTTAGTGGCTTTACAATACTAAGTGAAAAGCCTTTTGTAATTGGAGATTGGATAGCTGTTGGAGATTATTCTGGAACTGTAATTGATATTTCATTTAGAAGTACTAGAATAAAATGTTTAAATAATTCTATAGTTACAATTCCTAATTCTACTATTACTTCAGATTACGTAGAAAATTGGAGTAGATTAAAATATAGAAGATTTGACTGTGTTCTTAATCTGGAGATGAATATTACACCAGAAAAAATCAAAAAAATTATTAAGGAATTAAAAACAGTTATTAGTTCAAAAGATTATGTGAAAGTAGATACAGTATATGTTGGTTTTACAAAAATAGCCGATTATAGTATCGATATTAGAATTTTTGCAAATATAACGGAGACTGAATATGTTAAGTTTTTGAAAATTCAAGAAGATTTGAATTGTGAATTTTTAAATGTTTTGGCAAAAGAAAATGTTGGTTTAGCTTATCCAACTCAAACTGTTCATGTTAAAAATGATGTAGAAAATAACAATAACGAGACGTACGATTAGTACGTCATTTTTATAGGAGGATTATAATGAAGGCTTTAATAACAGGTGCTTCTTCTGGAATTGGAAGAGATATGGCAAGATATTTAAGTAAATTAGGATATGATTTAATAATTGTAGCTAGAAGAAATGATTTGTTAGAAGAATTAAAAAACGAATTAAAAACAAACGTAATTATAGAATGTATGGATGTCAGTAACGAAGAAAATTGTAAGCTATTATATGAAAAATATTCTGACGTTGATATTCTTATTAATAATGCTGGATTTGGAAAATTTGGAGAGTTCTTGCAAACAGATATTAATGATGAATTAAATATGATTAAAACAAATATAGTAGCTATACAAGTTTTAACAAAGTTGTTTTTAAATAAAATGCAAGAAAAAAATAAAGGATATATTTTAAATGTTGCTTCAGTTGCTGGACTTATGCCAGGAGGTCCATTAATGGCAACATATTATGCAACTAAAAGTTATGTAGTGTCTTTAACAAGAAGTATTTCAGAAGAATTAAAAATAAAAAACTCTAAAGTTAAGATATCTGCTTTATGTCCTGGACCAGTAAATACTAATTTTAATAATGTTGCGAATGTAAAATTTTCTTTACAAGGATTATCAAGTGAGTATGTAGCCAAATATGCAATAGACCAGATGCTTGCTGGAAAGAAAATAATTATACCTGGTTTTCAAATAAAAGCTTTAGCTTTTATCTCAAAAATAATACCTACAAATGTTCTTTTAAATATGACATATAAATCTCAAAAAAGAAAAGGGGATAAATAAAAAAAGAGAATAGAAAAGACACTTTGTGAACTATGCTTAAAATATAGTTCATGTAAGTGTCTTTTTTATTAAACTAATCTTCAAAAGTCTCATTTTGATATATGCTGTTAGTATTATTAGAAACAGTATTTGTAGTATTGGTTGTATTAGTAGTGTTTGAAATAACATTATTTGAAATAGTATTATTCGAAACAGAGTTTGAAATAGTATTAGTATTTGTATTTATATTATTATTTTTGTGAACACTTTTGGCTACAACTCCAGTTCCTCCATTCCAAGGATTTCTTTGATCTGGGTCTGTTGGATCCCAATTTCGTTTTGTTCTATTTGAAGAAATTTTTTGAGCAGTTGGTTTTCCTAAAGGACCAGGGTTTTTACTATCAGAATAAAATTCTACAGAGCTTCCAATTTTTGCATTATCGTAAATCCATTTTGCATCTTTTACCGCTAATCTTACACAACCAGCAGAAGCTGTAGTTCCTAACTTATCAAATTCTTCATATTCTAGAGTATCTGGATACATGTCAAGATATGGAACAGAATGGAACAAAATACTTCCATGAATTCTAACTGCATATTGTCCATAAACTCCACCTAGTAATGTTAGCCATCTATATGATGCAGATGTTTTATAAGTGCCTGATTTTGGAGTTGCTTTTCCTGTTGAACAAATCATTGCTTTTATAGGCTTAGTATATTTTCCATTTTCATCTTTATCATATACTGTTACCGTGTTTGCTGATATATTTACTTTAAAATGATATAATTTTTTTTCTACAGTTTGAGAAATAGAAGAAATCACAGCATCTGTAACAGCTTCTGATTCATTTCCAAATTCATCTGCTACTTTAATATAAATAGTATATGTATCATCGGTTGTAAGATTATTAAAAGTATAAGAGTTTTTTGAACCAGTAGAGATATAATCACTGTCTAAATCGATTTTAAAATAATATGTTAATGTTGTACTATTTAAATCGATAGCTTCGACATTTATTGTGACTGAAGAATCTGTAGGAACTGTACTAATATCAATTATTTCTGGACCTATTTTATCAATATTATCAATTTTAAAAACATAAGGAATTTCAGATAGTTTTCCAAATCTTTCATATTTTAGATAAACAACACAATTTTTATCAATTTGTAATGTATTTTTTTCTATTTTTTTGTATTCTTTATCTGCAATGTTCTTTATTTCTATTTCTTTTTTTGATGGTGTTTTCTTTTTTTCAGAGTCAATATCATCTGTGTCAAAAGTTTCTTCGTAGTATTCATCTTCTTCTTGATAATCAATAAAATAAAATATATTATAATTTGTAGTAGTAGTAATTGTTGCTTCAATACTTTTACTCGTTGGTTTAATTGTTGAAAGATTAATTCTTATATTTTCTTTTGATATATTTCTTACAGGAAGAAATATATTTAATAAGAATAATATTAAAACTATAAAGACAATAATAAATATTATTTTTTTGTTTTTTATTATATTTTTTAGTTTCATTTGTTTTTTATCCTCTCTTGAATTGCTTTTTGCTTAATTTAAAAGATTTGGTTTGTAATCAGAAACACTTAAATCTTTACTATATAATTGAGTTTTATCATCCCAAAAACCAGCCTTTAAATAGCCGTTTTCGTCTAAACCACCTGCTAAAAGAGTGACTTTATCTGTTTTTCCATCTTGAATTAATTCTAATTCTTTTTTTAATAATTTAACAAATATATCTGACATAGTTGTATCTAATTGCTGAGACATTCTATTTGTTTCAATATCCATATGATAATGTGAACAAATTTGTAATTCTGTAATTGCCTCTGATAATGTTTTAATTTTCTTTTTTTCTTGGCCATCATCTACTTTTGTTGTATATGGTCTTGTGGTTGTCATAGCATCAAAAGAATCGGCTATTGCGATTATTTTTGCTACATCTGAAAACTCTTCTTTTGAATGATAACCATTTCCGTCAATTCTTTCATGATGATTTTCTATGGCCTCTGCTAATTCTTCATCGCCTAATAGTTTTCGAATCATTTGAGCTCCAAAATCTGTATGCATTTTCACAATATCATATTCAGATTTAGTTAATATAGAATCTTTAGATAATAAGTCTGATGCTATTGAGTTTTTTCCTAGATCATGAGCCCATGCTGCAAGCATAGTTAAATTCATTTGATTAATTACATATTTATGTTTGCTTTCTTCATATATTTCTGGATTCTCAGTTTTGGTTGAACCGTATAAATCTTCAAAGTGTTGAGTAAAGTATTCTTCGGCAATGGCTAAAGAATACTTAGCAACTCTAGCTGAATGATCTTTAGTATATGGATCTTTGTTTTCTAAAATACTAACTAATTGCATAATAAATCTTAAATCTTTTTCTCTGCTACTATTACTTTGAGACTTTAAAGATAATACTAATTTGGATCTAGAAACTATTGAGTTTGATAATAATGAAAAGTCTGTAGATTTATGTGATTCTATATCAAGATCCTTAAATTGTTCTAATTGTTTTATATTTGTAATACCAAGCAATCTGCAAAATGGTTTCATTGTTTCTGTTTTTTGCAGTAATTGTGTTAATCTGTCAGATGGTTCAGAATCTATTATTAATTCATCTAGAGTTGGAAATATTAGATTTAAAGTGTCGTCTTGTAATGAGTTTATATTTATTAATTCTATAGTGATATCAAAACTTGATAAATGTTCTTTAAGTTTTTTCTCAAAATCAGAATCTGAAGAATAATATCCAATTATATATTTTTTAGATATCTTTCGTTGTTCTTTTATTGGATTAAAACCCATAAATAATTCCTCCTCCAAAAATATTATAGCAATTTTATAATATTTTTAATAAATATTCAAGAATAATTACAATAATTACTCATATTATTAGATGAAAGGGGTGAGGACATGATTCTTTTTTCAAAAATGCAAGCAACAGGAAATGATTTTGTAGTTATAAACTGTTTAAACCAATTTTTTAATTATAGTTTAAGTAGTTTTTCAAGTTTTTTATGTAATAGAAATTATAGTATTGGAGCAGATGGAGTAATTTACATATTTAAAAGTAGTGTTGCAGATTTTAAGATGAGAATATTTAACTCTGATGGAAGTGAAGCCGAAATGTGCGGTAATGGAATAAGAGCATTAGGAAAATATTTATATGAAAAAACAATTACAACAAAAAAAGAATTAAAAATAGAAACACGTTCAGGAGTTAAAAAAATAAGCTTAATCACTGAAAACAGTACTGTTACTAGTGTAAAAGTAAATATGGGAATGCCATTTTTTGAAGCAAGTAGAATTCCTGCATATTTACCTAAAGAAGAACATGACAAAAAATATCATACCATTCAAATAGAAATTGACGGATTAACATATAAATTTGATTTGGTTTCTATTGGAAATCCACATGCAGTTTGTTTTACAGATGATCTAGATAATATTGATGTTTGCAAAATAGGGAAAACTGTAGAAAATTATAAGTATTTTCCAAATAGAATAAATGTTGAATTTGTACAAATAATTGATAGTAATAGTATTAAAGTAAAAGTCTGGGAGAGAGGAGTACGGCAAAACAATTTCATGTGGTACAGGAGCTTGTGCATCAGCAATATGTTGTATAAAAAAGAAAATAGTAAACAATTTTGTGATAGTTCAACTAGATGGAGGTAAAATAATTATAAATTATGATGAGAAAGATGGTTTAATATTAACAGGAGATGCAGAATTTTGCTTTGATGGAACATTGCCTTTTTAATAAGTAGATTTAATGATTCTTTATTAAATAAAAAAATCATATATTAAAATAGTGTAGTCGAGCAGATTTGACGCATCTTTTATAATTACAAAAAAGATGTGTCAAATCGAATGGGAGGATAAAATCATGGCAATGATTTATGCCGTGATTTTACGTGCCTCCAGCGCAGGCTAACGGTTTTAATATATGATTTTCTTGACTTAAAATAATGAATTATCATTAAATCTACTATTTAAAATGACAATTATTTATGATATTTCTAACTTTTGGCAAAAGAAATCATTTCCTGCTTTGGTTTGTAAATTTAAGTTTTTATGCTTTTCTATAATTTTACTTACTTCCCATAATCCAAGCCCAGAATTTCTTGATTTAGTTGAAAAGTTTTTTTCAAAAAGCTTTTTAATAGAAACTTTTTTGTTTTGATATGTGTTCTCTACTATAACAAATTGTTTCGTATCATAAGATTGAAAAGATAGATTAATAATTTTTTGAGGCGTTTCTGAAGCTGCTTCAATAGCATTATCGAGAAGTATTCCTAAAATTCTTGTTAAGGTATAAGTGTCTATATTTAAAAGGTTTAAGTCCATAAGAATATTTAAAGACATTTTAATATTATTTTTTTCAGCAATATTATATTTTTCTGAAATAATACTATAAAGTGCTGTATTTAACATTAATTTCGAATGAAATCTATATAAATTATTTACTTTAAAACATTCTGGAACTAAGTGATTATAATATTGTTTTAAATCATATAAATTATTTGTTTGTATATATCCACCAATTGCTTGTAAAATGTTATTAAAATCATGTCTAAATGAACGGGTAGAATCACATATATAATTTAAATTTTGAATTTCTAATTTTTGTTTTTTAATAATTATTTTTTGATAAATTATTGATAATATTTGAATAACTAATAGGACAATTAAGATTATAATTATTGATGAGGTTTTTGATAATAAAAATGATATAAATAATAGTAATAAAAAATCTAATAAAAGAATAAGTAGCTTTTTCATTTGTAATATCTCCTATCTAATAATAAACTGCAATAAAAAACGAGTGCATATATAATATAAAATAAAAATCAATTAATGTCAAAAAAAATCGTTTTACAAAATTCGACAATTATCAGATTAATGCTTTTTAATTAATAATTTTATTAGAAGATAGAAAGATATCTATTTACTTTTATCATTATAATAATATATAATAATTAAGAATAAAGAATAATAAAATTTTAGAATAAAAGTAGGAGGTAAAAATGGAAGAAGAACAAGTTGAAAGTCAAAAATATCCAGAACAATTAACAGATATTAACTTAGAATATATATATATAGGATTATTATTAAACAATCCTAGAGCAATTTCAGTATATTATTTCTTAGCTGAAGATTTTTATTTTTCTGATGAGGATTTAGGTGATATTTATAAATCCATATTATTCCAAGAAGCAGATAAGTTTGCTCCTGCTATTGCTAAAGAAAACTACAATATTCCTAGAGAAAAACCAAATACATATGCAAGAAAACAGGAAATAAAAAAAACAATAGGTGCTAAAAATTATAATATTGAGTTTATTTATACTGAATTAAAGAAATTGTTTATATTAAAAAAGCATTATAGTGTAGCTGCTACGCAAAAAATAAGAGATAAAATTTTAGAAATTCAAAAATATAAATTATATGACCAAATGACAGTTGAAGAGGTTCAAGGTGCATTAGATCAAATAGGAGTTACAGCAGGATTAAGTGAAGCTGTACTTAATAATGATGCTACAACATATTTACTTTCTAAAGATAATACTTTAAGTAATGGAGCTAATCTTCCTTTTAAAATATTAACCAAAGTATTTAAAGGATTAAGAAAAGGAGAAACAATGGCATATGCTATGCCATCAAATGCTGGTAAAAGTAGATTTGCAATATGTTTAGCAGCATATTTAGCTTTTATAGAAAAGAAAAAAGTATTAATTATTTCAAATGAAATGAGCGAAGAAAAAATGAGACTTTGCTTAATAACTACAATAATTAATAATCCAGAGATTCAAAAACTTCATAAACAGAAAATTACTAAAAATGAAGGAGAATTATTAGAATTAAAATTTAGACCAGATGATCCAAATAAAGCGCCAGTAGATGAGCAAGGATTTTTAATACAATCTGAAGATGAAACAGATGAAATGTTTTATGATAGATTATATGAAGATTCAACAGAGTTTCAAAAAGTAATAAATGCTACAGACTGGCTCTCAGATCAAATGGATAATTCAATTTCATTTATTCACGTTACAGAACATACAAATGAAGATTTAAGAAAAATTATTTTAAATTATTATTATAAAGAGCAAATAGAATATGTATTTTATGATACTTTAAAAACAAGTATTGAAAATATTGGAAATGGTGAAGAAGTTAAAAAAACAGCAACTGTTCTTTCTAGTATTGCACAAAAATTTAAGATTTTTATTTGTTCTTCACTTCAATTATTAGAAAGTAACACTTTACCAGTAAATTTGACTATAAATGATATGAGTGTAAGCCGTACAGTAAAAGAAGTTCTAGATACTCTATGTTTAATTAAACAAATTAGTAATCAAAGTTTAAATAAGTATGAATATTCAGATACAGAAACATTCGATAAATGTTATGAATTAGAAAAATCTAGAGATGTAGATGTTAGATATTATGCATGTGTTGTTGATAAAAATAGAGCAGGTGCAAAACCTACAGTATTATTTAGACTAAATTTAGCTTATAACACTTGGGAAGAGCTTGGTTATTTAAGATTAAAACAAGTAGAAGAAGAAGTTTAATTAGCTAGACAAGGAGATGTTTTTTTCGGGACACTGGGACGGAGTTTTTGTCCCACCCGAGATTCCTTAGAAAACTGCGAGTTTTAGAAATTTTTGTAAGAAAAAATGGAGCGAAAAAAAGAGATGTATCAAAACTGGGAAGAGCTTGAAAATTCTATAAAAGACTGTAAAAAATGTAAGCTTTGTGAGAATAGAAAAAATATCGTTTTTGGCGTTCGGAAATAAGAATGCTAAAATCATGTTAATAGGGGAAGGGCCTGGAGCAGACGAGGATAGACAACGGAGAACCTTTTGTAGGAAAAGCAGGCCAGCTTATGAATAAAGCATTTGAATATTTGGAAATTGAAAGAAGTCAAGTTTATATTGCAAATATAGTTAAATGTAGGCCACCAGGAAATAGAGATCCAGAGCAGGATGAGGTAGAGGCATGTTTGAATTATCTAAGAAATCAAGTTATGCTAATAAAACCTAAGATTATTGTTTTACTTGGAAGAATAGCTCTTCAAACTATTCTAGGAAAAGAATATAAAATAACTGATTCACGTGGAAAATGGTTTAATAAAAAAGGAATAAAGTATATTCCAACTTGGCATCCATCAGCAGTTTTGAGAGACGAAAATAAAAAAATAGAATTTATAAGAGACTTGTGGATTGTAAAACAAGAGAGTTTAATAATATAAAAAAAGTGGCTATAGGAAGTAAACTTTTTGGAGTTCACGTCCTATGGCTCACTTTTTTTGTTAAAGATTAGAAATCTCTAATTATTATTTGGTTAACATATCCATTCTCATCATAATTTACAGAGTAATAATATTCTGTCCATTTATCAAGAATTTTTTCAAGTTCAATTATTTCTTCTTCTGTAGTATATGTTTTATCGTTATAAATTACAGAAATAATGTGATTAGGATGTGTTTTATTACTTGTTATAGCCTCATCTATACGACTATTAATTCCAGTATGAGTACCCTGCAAAGATGTATACCCCATATTAAACTTATCTGGAGTAATATCTTGTTCTTCTATATCTATATCTTTTATAGTTATTTTTGTTGTAACACCATTTCCGTCATAGTCTAGTGAAACTTGATATCTCATAATAGAATCATTTGATAAGCTATTTTTTAGTTCATCTAATTCATTTTCGGTTTTGTATGTCTTTCCATTATATACTAATTCTATAGAAGCATATTGTGATGGTTGTTTATTATTTGTTATAACATCATCGATTTTGCCTCTTAAATAAAACCCACTTTGTTCTCCTTGTAAACTTGTAAAAGATCCATAGTTATATTTGGTTCTTGTCATATTAAATAAAGAACCATTTCTCATTACATTCATTTGCTTAAGAGTAAATGTTATCATAAATATCATTAATCCAATAATTAAAATAGGAAATAGCATTGCAAAGCCAATATGAAATTTAAAATATCTTTTTGCAAACTTAGTTGCTTTTTCTTTGTTACCTAATGTTGAATCATCAACATATTTTTCTTTTTCTGGAACAAATTTATCATCTACTCCAATATAATCAACATTTTTTTTCATTTATTTATCCTCCTAAAACTTATTCTTCTTCAACTACTACAGCAGTACCTGATGCAACAACCATTAGCATTCCACCAGTTTGCCCTACAGGCTCATAATCAATTTTAATTCCTATTACTGCATTAGCTCCAATTTTTTCTGCTCTTTCCATCATTTCAGTAAGTGCATCAGCTCTAGAATTGATTAATTCTTCTTCATATTCTTTGGCTCTACCACCAATGAAATTTGTGATATTTGCTGTAAAATCTTTTATGAAATGAATACCATTTATTACTTCTCCAAATACAACGCCACGATATTCTTTGATTTTTTTTCCTTCAAGTGTTGATGTTGTTGATAATAACATTTTTATTACCTCCTTTTATAATTAATATATTTATTGGTTTTGTAAAAGAGATTCTTTTTGTTTATTATATTTATCTAGTAGTTCTTGTTGTTTTTCCTTAGCATCTTCTAAAAGAGAACTTGAATCTACATTTTCTGAAGTCAAGTTTTCATAACGATCTTTTAGTTCTTGTTGTCTTTCTAAAGCATCTTTCATTAATTCTTGTTGACTATTAATGATTTTTGCTGCATCTTCACGATTTTTTTCTTCTCTTTTTTCTTTTGATTTTTGTTCACTAAAATTAACAATTAAAACAACGGCTCCAATTATGATAGCAATTATTATTAAGGCTATTACAATTGTTTTTACATTGTTATTATTATTTTTTTCTTCCATGACAATACTTCCTTTCTTTTCGCTTACTGAATCATTATCATTTATTAATTCATCTACAGATATGCTAAATAATTTTGAAAGCTCTAATAATTTATCCATGTCTGGAGTTGTTTGACCTAATTCCCATTTAGATACTGTTTGTCTTGTAACATTTAATTCATATCCTAATTCTTCTTGTGATAATGATTTTTCTTTGCGAAGTTTAATTAATTTTTCTGAAAATTTCATTCCTAACCTTCCTTTTTTTGAAACTTCATAATTTAATTTTAATAGAAAATGCTAAAACTATCTACCAATTGGAGATGGAAGTTTGTCAACTTTTGTTAACATTTGTGTTAACTTTAGTATTCTTAGGCATTTTCGACTATGAAATCACAATTATATTATATTTATATAAATATAATATCATATATATTTTTTATTTTCAATAAACAAAGAATTAGGAACAAAAAATTAAGAACAATTTGAAAAAACATACTTGACATTGTTCCGAAAAAGGTAAAAAAAAAAATAGATTATTCCGAAAAAGGAATAATAAGCAATTTATATAATATGTACAATAAGTTGTTATTATTTCTTTTTATAAATCTAACGGAGGATAAAATGGAATTTTTAACTGCAAAACAGTTTTCAGAAAAATGGAATATAACTCAAAGAAGAATTGTAAAACTTTGTAATGAAGGAAGAATAAGCGGTGCGATAAAAAATGGAATGGTATGGATGATTCCAGAAGATACAATTAGACCATCAGATAAAAGAAAAATAGCTTCTAATTACATTAATACACAAAAAAGAATTATGATAATTAATTTTGATAATCCAATAGGGAGTCAATTAATACCAATTTTAAAAAAAGAAGGTTATCTAATTGATGGAATTTGTAGAAAAAATATAAATTTGCAAAATATAAAATATAATGACTTAAGTATTTATGAAATAGGATTTGACGAAAAAGAAGATATTTTTCAAAAAGTTAATAAATATTATGAAGGATTAGTTTTTATTGATGATGATAAAACTATAATAGATAATCAAGATGAATTTGTGTTAGAGTTTTCTAAGAAAATGAATTGTGATGCATCTATAGTTTTAGTAAACAACAATAAAAAGCTTAGTTCTAAATTAGAAGAAAATGCTTTTAAATTAAAAGGAAGTACAGGAGTAAGAATTAATGCTTTAGATTTAAAAGTAAATATGGACCAAGATTTACTTTTAAATTATGATGAAATTGCTGATGACATTTTAAAACTATTAATAGGCTTTAAAAATACAACTGGAATAACTATTGAAACTGATGGAGGAGTGGTAAAACTTGACAAAAATAAAAGATCACAAAATTTAGACACTGGAAAATTTTATAGAGTTCTTACTACTTTATTCAAAAAATTAACAAAAGAGTCAAGTATGTTTTGCACTTCTACTATGATGGATGACGAATGGACAGATGATCCTTTAGAAATGCTCTTTAGAGTAGTTAATTTTGATGCTGTAAATAGAGGAGCTAAAGTAGAGAGAATATTTATATGTGACACTAAAAATTTTAGTCCATTTAAAAATAATAAAACATTAGAAATATTGATGCAGACAAAAATGAAAATGTTAATTGTTGATTATAATGAAATAAAAGAAAAAGATCCTAAACTATTAGAAAATGTGGGTAATGGCTGGAATTTAATGAACAAAGAAATAATGACAATAGATTTAACTTCAGGTGGCGCTCAAAGGGGATATGTTAGTATAAATAAAAACGATTTAAATGAAGCTTACGATTGTTTTCAAAAGTTAAAAAAGTATTCAAAAGATTTAAGAGAAGTTTTAAAAAATAATTAAAAAGTATTTAAATATATATAAAAGCTTTGGAAAAGGATTTATAGTATTTGTATATAAAGATGGTTCAAAAGAAGCTTTTATTGATTCATATAGTGATAGTAATCATGTAGGATATGTTGTTGAAAATGAAATGATAATCGAACAACTAATAGAAAAATATAATGTGTTGTTAGAAGCGATTAAAGAAAATAAATTGAAAAAATATAGTATTGCTAATTAATAATATTTTTATTGTATAACAAGATAAATAATTATATTTCTAATAAAAAAATGAATTATTAGATAAGGAAAAGGGGGATAAGTGATGGAATTAACAGTTACATATATTTTATCACAAGTATTTACAATTATAATGTATGCTTTATTAGGAGTTACATATTATACTAAAGAAAGAAAAAAGATTTTAATAATAAGTATTTTGTCTAATGCTTCATGCGGAATTGCTTATGTATTGCTTCAAGCTTGGAGTGGCTTTGCAATGTGCTTACTTGCAATATTTAGAGAATCAGTAAATTTATTTGAAGAAAAGAAAAATGGTAAAAGAGATTATATAAATAAATTTGATATTGTATTTTTAATTATTCTATATGCAATTTGTATAATATCTGCAGTATTTACATATGAAGGATTTTTAAGCTTATTATCAATAATTGCAACTATGATTTATACATTTGCAATTTGCCAAAAAAGTACAAAAGTATACAAAATATGTGGAATCCCGATAAGTACCTTATGGATAATTTATAATGCATATGTTAAATCAATATTTGGAGTGATTTTGGAAAGTATTATTTTAATATGTTCAATAACAGGATATATATTAGAAGCTAGAAAGAAAAAGTGTGTAGAGAATTAATTTTTTATAATAAGTTAAGAAAAAATATTTGAGTATAACTTGTTCTTATAATAAATATAATTAACTTTAATTTTACTAATAGATATAAGTGTGTTACAATAATTATGTAAACAAACAATAGGTATTTGAAGAAAAATAGTAAAATAAAGGAGAAAAAATATGAAAAGAGAAGATTTTTTAGATAGTATAAGAACAGACCCAGAAGTTATTAAAAAAATTAATCAATTATCTGGTATTGAACCTAAAACTTGCAAAGAGGACCAGCCAGATGGAAAAAGCAAAAAAGACGGTGTAGATGAATATACTCAAGAACAAGTACAAGGGCAAATACAAAAACAACAGCAACAAACTGATGAACAGTATGTAGATGAGCAAGAATTTTAAAAAGTGACAAAACAGAAATTTCAGAATATTATATAAGGATTAGAAACAAAAAGTTTTTAATCCTTATTTTATTTTGAAAGGATTTAAAGTATGGCAAAAATTTTATTATATAACAATGATACAAATAGAATGATTACATTTTATAGAGATTTAAATCAACCGATGCCTTATAATTCATATGGAACTTTAACAGTAAGAGAATTTAGAGGAGGAAGTAATTCAAATACATTATGGACCTCATTAAGATGTATGGAGGCATGGAATAGTTTTAGATATTTGTATGGAAGAGGTATATTTGTTGGGTTTGCTTTTAAGCGTCCGTGGGAAGGTGGTCATTCAAGACTTTCACAGCATTATGTACGGCTTAGCATTTGATGTTGGACAAAATTTAAGTCAAACTGGAAGAACAAATTTAAGAAATCTAGCTGCAAGCTCTGGAATATGGAATTATGTTGAACCTATAAGCCTTACACCTAGGTGGGTGCATTTTGATGAGCGAGCAGTTCCTGCTGGTTATCCAACACTTCGTCAAGGGGCAAGGGGAGTTTATGTATGCGTTCTTCAAGATAGTTTAAACACTTTGCGGATTTAGAACAGGAGGACTAGATGGAATTTTTGGAGGTCAAACAAATAATGCTGTAAGAAGTTATCAACAGTCTAGGGGATTAATTGTGGATGGAATAATTGGAAATATAACTTGGAACAAAATTATGGGAGAAGTTGTAGGTAATGGTGCAAGTGGGACTACAATAAATTAATGAAATGTTTTTGGAAACACTACTAGAAAACATAATGATATAGTAGTGCTTTCTTTTTATTACATTTTAGCACTCTAATATTGACATTGCTAAACTAAAGATATATAATACTGACAGTAAAAATTATTATAAATATATTTACAGAAAGAAGGAATTTTTATGAGTAATAAAAAGTTTAAAGCAGAGTCTAAAAGACTTCTAGATTTAATGATTAATTCAATTTATACAAATAAAGAAATATTTCTTAGAGAGTTAATTTCAAATGGTAGTGATGCAATAGACAAGCTATATTTTCGTTCATTAACTGATAAAAAAATAAAAGTTAATAGAGAAGATTTAAAAATAAAAATAGATATTAATAAAGACGCAAGAACAATTACAGTTACAGATAATGGTTGCGGAATGACAGAAGAAGAACTTGATCAAAATCTTGGAACAATTGCTAAAAGTGGTTCTTTAGCTTTTAAAGAAGGTTTGGAAAATAAAGAAAACATCGATATTATTGGTCAATTTGGTGTTGGTTTTTATTCAAGTTTTATGGTAGCAGATAAGGTTACAGTAGAAAGTAAATCAATAGATTCTGATAGCGCATATAAATGGGAATCTGCTGGTGTAGAAGGCTATACAGTAGAACCATGTGAGAAAGAAGAAAATGGTACAAAAATTACACTTCATATAAAAGAAGATACTGAAGAAGAAAAATATAGTGAATTTTTGGATTCATATAAAATTCAAGCAATAATTAAAAAGTACTCAAATTATATTCATTATCCTATCCAAATGGAGCTTGAAAAGTCTAGAAAAAAAGAAGGAACAGAAGAATATGAAAAATATTTTGAAACAGAGACTATTAACTCTATGACACCTCTTTGGAAAAAAGCTAAAAAAGACATTAAAGAAGAGGAATATAATAGTTTTTATACAGAGAAATTTTATGACTTTGAAAAGCCTCTTAAAGTAATTCATACTTCTGTGGAAGGACAATACAAATACACAGCACTTTTATTTATTCCTGCTAATATTCCATTTGATTATTATAGCCAAGAGTTCAAAAAAGGATTGCAATTATATTCTAATGGCGTATTGATAATGGATAAATGTGAAGATTTATTACCAGATTATTTCGGATTTGTAAAAGGTTTGGTTGATAGTGATGATTTATCATTAAATATTTCAAGAGAGATGCTTCAAAATGATAGAGGCCTAAAAGTAATTGCTAAAAATATTGAAAATAAGATTAAATCAGAATTAGAAAATTTATTAAAAAATGATAGAGAAAATTATGAAAAATTCTTCCAAAATTTTGGATTACAACTAAAATTTGGTGCTTATAATAACTTTGGAATGGATAAAGACAAGCTAAAAGATTTATTGTTATTTTATTCATCAACAGAGAAGAAATTAGTAACATTAAAAGAATATGTTTCAAGAATGAAGGATGATCAAAAGTCTATTTATTATGCAGCTGGAGAGAGTGTAGATAAAGTTGATATGCTTCCACAAGTAGAGGCATTTAAGGAAAAAGGTTTGGAAGTATTATATTTAACAGATAATATTGATGAATTTGTACTTCAAGTATTGATGAATTACGATGAGAAAAATTTTGTCAATGTAAGTGGTGAAAATGCAGATTTAGAAACAACTGAAGAAAAGGAAGTTGTTGAAAAAATCAATGAGGATAATAAAGATTTATTAAGTTTGATGAAGGATACATTAGGACAAGAAGTAGAATCAGTACGATTTACACACAAATTAAAAAATCATCCAGTATGTTTGAGTAATGAGGGATTTATTTCAGTTGGAATGGAAAAAACTTTAAACGCTATGAAAACAAATCAAGGCGCAAAGGCTAAAATGGTATTGGAGATAAATGATAACCACGAAATAGCTAAGAAATTAAGATTTTTGTTTGAAACAGACAAGGAACAATTAAAACAATATACAAAGATTTTATATGCTCGGGGCAAGACTAATTGAAGGATTAGAACTAGATAATCCTACAGAAATAAGTAATATTATTTGTGATATAATTGCAAAATAAAAAAGGAAAACCGCCAACAGAATGCTTTAGAATATGCAAACTGTTGGCGATTTTTTCGTTAGCGAGTTACCTTGACGGCCCATCCTCCATTGTAAGGGACCACCTTATAGGTGACTCCAGGAGAATCGATTTCTCGATTATCTGTCTTTGCCCTATTCAGCCTATCATTGGCTTCCTTCTCGGTGGGGTAAGGTTTGTCGCCAATGCAAAGGAATTCTAAATGTTCATTCATTTTTTGTTTCTCCTTTTTCACGGAATAAGTGTTCCGCTTAATATTGTGTATCGCTACAATTTATTATACACCATTTTTCATTAATTTGCAATAAAAGGGTATTGAACATAAAATAAACATGTGATATATTCTAACTATAATTTTATAATAAATGAAAAGAGGAAAAAAATATGCCTAGTTTTGATAATTTGAAAATAGAAGATAAAGAAGTATTTGACGCCTTAGAAAAAGAATTAAATAGACAGCGAAACAAAATAGAATTAATAGCATCTGAAAACTTTGTATCAGATGGCGTTATGGAAGCAATGGGAAGTTATTTAACAAATAAATATGCTGAAGGCTATCCTGGACATAGATATTATGGCGGATGTGAATATGTTGATATTGTAGAAGACCTAGCAAGAGATAGAGTATGTAAATTATTTGGAGCAGATCACGCAAATGTTCAACCACATTGTGGAGCAAATGCAAATTTGGCTGTATATGGAGCTTTACTACAACCAGGAGATACAGTTCTTGGTATGAATTTATCTCATGGCGGACATTTAACACATGGTAGTCTAGTTAATGCATCACGGAAAATTATATAATTTTATTCCTTATGGTGTTAAAGAAGATACTGGTAGAATTGATTATGATGAAGTTGAAAGATTAGCTTTAGAACACAATCCAAAACTTATTTTAGCTGGTGCTAGTGCTTATCCAAGAGAAATAGATTTTAAAAGATTTAGAGAAATTGCAGATAAAGTAGGAGCAATATTTATGGTAGATATGGCTCACATTGCAGGTTTAGTTGCAGCAGGATTACACCAAAACCCAGTAAAATACGCAGATGTTGTTACATCAACAACACATAAAACATTAAGAGGTCCAAGAGGAGGATTAATTCTTTGCAAAGAAGAGTATGCAAAAGCAATAGATAAAGCAATATTCCCAGGATATCAAGGTGGACCATTAATGCATGTTATTGCTGCAAAAGCTGTATGTTTTGGAGAAGCATTAAAACCAGAGTTTAAGAAATATCAAGAGCAAGTAGTAAAAAATGCAAAAGCTTTAGCTAATGAATTATTAAAATTAGGATTTAATTTAGTTTCTGGTGGCACAGATAATCATTTAATTTTAGTAGATTTGAGAAATAAAAAGATTACTGGTAAAGAACTAGAAACTAGATTAGATGAAATTGGAATTACATTAAATAAAAATTCTGTTCCTTTTGATACTGAAAAACCAACAGTTACAAGTGGAGTAAGAATTGGGACACCTGCTGTTACTACAAGAGGACTAAAAGAAGAAGATATGAAGGAAATAGCTCAAATAATAAATATGGCAGTAGAAGAATTTGATTCTAAACAAGAAGAAATGAAGTCAAGAGTAAATGCAATTTGTAAAAAATATCCGCTTTATTAAAACGGATATTTGAACAAATGGTGAACAAATGGGACGTTTCTTAAATGTTCATTTTTGAACATTTAAGAAACGTCCCATTTGTTCACTTTGTTAATTGATTTTCTTGAATTTTTTCTTTTTCGGCCTCTGTAAGATAACCACAGTCAACCATTTTTTTCAAAACAACATCTTGACGTTTTTCTGCTAAATATAAGTTTACCTTTGGAGAATAAACACTTGGAGCATTTGGAACTCCAGCTAAAAGAGTTGCTTCATAATCTGATAATTCTATTGGTTCTTTTTCATAGTATCCGCATTGATGCATCATAAATGCCATAATATCCTGAACCATAAAAATTTGTATTTATATAAATTTCTAAAATTTGATCTTTAGAATACTGTTTTTCTATATCAGATGCTACAAAAACTTCTGCAATTTTCCTAGTAAAATGCTTTTCTTGAGTGAAGTATAAGTTTTTGGCAATTTGTTGAGTAATTGTACTTCCGCCTTCAGTTAAATCATGTGTTTTTAAATCTGTAAAAACAGCTCTTGTTATTGAAAATAGATCTACACCTCTGTGAGAATAGAATCTTTTGTCTTCTACAGATATTATAGCATTCACAAAAATCGAAGGAACATCATCAATAGTTATAAAGTTTTCGTCTTCTTGTATTTGTGAAATTTTATCTTTTATGCTTTCGGTAGCAATTGCTTTTTTATACATTTTGTAACCTTTGGAAAAGATATACCCAAAAACTATTAAAAAGGAAATTATAATAATTAGTAATATAGATAAAATAATTTTCTTGAATTTTTTCATTACTTTTGTGTCCTTTCAAGTTGAAATAAATATAATTAATTATATATTAAATAATATTTTTTTCAACTAGAAAACATAAAATATTTCAATAATATTTCAAAATTGTTAAAATATCAAAAAAAATAAGAATTATGTTCGAAAAATGTTGACATATAGCTAAAATCTAAATATAATAGGCGTATAAACAACGGCTGGAGGTACAATAGAGAAAATGCAAAATAGTTTTCTTGAAACCCAATATGATAATATGAGTGATGACAAAGTTGTTCAATTGATTCAAGCAGGGGATGAAAAGGCTTTGAATTTCATTATGGATAAATATAATAACATAGTGAATATGAAAGCTAGCAAATTTTTTGCGGTTGGTATAGAAAAAGAAGATATTGTGCAGGAAGGATTAATTGGATTATATAAAGCAACTCAAAGTTATAATGGGGAAAAGCAAAATTCTTTTAAGAGTTTTGCAAATATGTGTATAGAACGTCAATTAATTACAGTTATTAAAAGTGCGAATAGACAAAAAAATATTCCGCTTAATTCAGCATTTTCTTTAAATACTCCTATTTATGATGATAGTGATACAGATGCAATAGATGTGTTAGATACTAATTTTGCAGAAGATCCATTAGATACAATAGCAAATAAAGAATATTTTAATCAAATGGAAACAAAAATTGATGAAAACTTAAGTGATTTTGAAAGAAAAGTTTTAAAGCATTATAAGCAAGGCAAATCTTATAACGATATTGCTAAAGACACAAACAGCAAAGTAAAATCTGTAGATACTGCAATTCAAAGAATCAAGAAAAAAGCAAATAAAGTTAAAAATCAAATAGATGGAAAACAATAGATTATACATAAAAAATGAAAACCTCTGTATTGTCAGAGGTTTTCATTTTGCACTTTTTCGATATAAAGCTCGCCACTTTGTGCATAAATAACGAACAGTTGCCCTTTTGTGAAGTATTGAGATGGAAGAAAAAGTCTTCCATTTTCGTCAAATTGCTTGATGTCTACAATCTTGCATTCAGAGGAATTGCTAAATTGCCTTAAAAAGAAACGGTTTGTACCTACTTTTTCAATGCAAATAGCAACTTTTGTCGGCTCGGTAAAACCACAAATTTTTCTCAACTCTTTAGGGACAACAATCCGGTTTTGGGTATCAGCTTTAACGCTAAACATTTTTATTGCCTCCCAGCAATTATTTTTTTGTTCCTTTTATATTATAACATAAAAAAGCAGTTAAAACAACTGTTTTAACTGCTTTTGATGTATAAATTTTATATAAATACAAAGTTGTGTGTTTAAAACTTTTCTTAAAAATTAATAATTTTGTGCAATTAAATCAAAATTTGCAAGTAATGAATCTTCTGTAATTTTTTCTTCCTTTTCATTAGAAATAGTTCCATCTAGCTCTATAAAAACAAAATATGGTAATTTTTCAAATTGATATTCTTCTATAGCGGTGTTATCTTTATCAAAATACATAGGTATTTTGAAATTGGCATTATTAACATGATCTATAATGTCATTATCAGGTTCATTTGTATTTATTACTAATAGATTAATTTTTTCTGAATAATCATTATAATATTTTTCGAATAAACTAATGTAGTCTAAAACATTTTCTGCATCAGATCTCCAAAATAAGATTGCAATAGGTTTGTCAGAATAATCATTTAAAGTGTATTTATTATCGTTAGAATCATAAAAATTTAATTCTTTAATTTTATTTTCGCTAGGTAATACTTGTGTTTGAGAAGTATTATTAGCTTTATTGTCAGTGCTTTTCACTGATTTTTGATTTTTGGCAAAAATCAAAATTGCAATTGCAATAATAAAGAAAATAATTGCACATATTAAAATATTTATATTTTTTTTATTCATTTGTATATTCCTCCATTTATTAAACTATCTTTGAAGGGCATCCCTAAAACACCCATAAACAAGTGACATTAAGTATAGCATATAGATAGCTATTTATCAACTAGTTTATAATTATTATTTAGTGTCAGTCTAAAACAAATTTTAGAGTAGTATGGCAAAAATATTAAATCACAAATTGGTTTAGCATACACAAAACAATTCGTTTTATATTTAATATAAAATAATCCTCCTAAAAGTAGAAAAACAGTAAGTTTAAATAGAATGAATATTATTGGAGTTTTATAATATTTTAATTCATTAAAGTATTGAATTATTGTAATTTCGAGCCCAATAAATGGGGCAGAAATAAACCAGATTTTTGATGCAAAAACAATGTAATTTATTAATCCAGTTTTTAAGTTAAAGATAGATAAAATATTTTTAAGAAAACCATATAAAATAATTGCTATAAAAATTGAAATAATAGAGCTTGTTACAAAGGAATTTGATATGACAATTTTTAAGAATTTTTTATACTCTTCATTATTATTTAATTTTTCCTTTTTAAAAATGTTTTTAATAGTTAAAAAGCATATTAATGAAATCATAAAATTAATAAAAATAATTATATTTATTCCTATTATATGATTTATGTCTGAATTTATTTTAAAAAACAAATTAAAAATAAAAATAAATATGAAAAATGTAATTGATAATACTAAATAAAATGCTTTTTTCATTATAAACTCCTTATTGATATATTAAATTTTATCATTGATTTTTATTATCGTCAATTAAAGTCTTGTGGATAAAAAATAAAAAATTTTAAAAAAGGTATTGCAAAATAAAATGTTATATATTAAAATTTAAATGAAAGTGGAGAGAAGTGGAATAAAGTGGTAGAAAAAGAAAGGAGGAAGTATCTATTGCTAATTGGTGAATATGCTCATTCTCTAGATGTTAAAGGAAGAATTATTATGCCTTCAAAATTTAGAGAAGATATAGGAGAAAAATTCATAGTAACTAAAGGTTTAGATGGATGCTTGTTTGCTTTTTCTATAGAAGAATGGAAAAAATTTGAAGAGAAATTAGCCACTTTACCAATTTCTAATAAAGATGCTAGAACATTTAGTAGATTTTTCTTTGCAGGTGCAATAGACTGCGAATTAGATAAACAAGGTAGATTTTTAATATCAAGTAATCTAAGAGAATTCGCAGGATTTGTTAAAGATGTAGTAATTGTTGGAATGAATTCAAGAATTGAAATCTGGAGTAAAGAAAAATGGGAAGACTGTAGTAATAATCTTTCTGCAGATGAAATTGCAGAAAAAATGGAAATGCTAGGTATATAATTTATATATATTTAGGTTGTAGAAGAAGTGCTTTTGTACTTCAGCTACTGCAGGTCCGAAAAAGACTTGCATTATACAAAAGAGAGGCTTGCCTCAAAATATACAAAAGATAAAGCTTATGCAAATTTTACAAATGATTTGTAATGTACAGATGATTTGTAAATACAAAAGAAAAAATGTTATAGTACATATGATTTACAAAGATACAAATGACGCTTACAAAAGACAAACATAAAAGATACTAGTGAATTATATGATACAAAAGAATTTTAAAAAAACAAATGAAAAAATGGCGGATAATGTTGAGCCTAAAGCTAATGTTACCCGCCTTTTAGCCAATTTAAAAATCAGAGGTAAAATTTTGGAATTTAATCATAAGCCTGTTTTGCTTGAAGAGTGTATAGAAGGGTTAAATATTAATCCAGAAGGAATATATGTTGATGGAACTTTAGGTGGAGCAGGTCACAGTAAAGAAATTGCAAAAAGAATAAATGAAAAAGGGCTTCTTATCGGAATTGATAGAGATGAAGAAGCTATTTGTGTTGCAAAGGAAAGACTATCTGAATTTTCAAATGTTAAATTTGTTCATGATAATCATGATAATATTAAAGAAATATTAAGAGATTTAGACATTGAAGCAGCTGATGGAATTTTGCTAGATTTAGGAGTTTCTTCATATCAGCTTGATGAAAAAAATAGAGGTTTTAGTTATATGCAAGAAGCCAAGCTAGATATGAGAATGGATAAATCACAAAGACTAGATGCACAAACTGTTGTAAATACATATTCAGAAGAAGAATTAGCTAGAATAATTTTTGAATATGGTGAAGAAAAGTTTAGTAGGCAAATTGCAAAAAATATTTGCTTAGAAAGAAAAAACAGAAGAATTGAGACTACATCTCAATTGGTAGAGATTATAGAAAAATCTATTCATTTAAAAGGTGACGGACATCCTGCTAAAAGAACATTTCAAGCAATAAGAATAGAAGTAAATGACGAAATAAAGCCATTATATAATTGCATTAAAAATGCTATAGATTGCTTAAAACCAGGAGGAAGATTATGTGTAATAACATTTCATTCTCTCGAAGATAGAGCAGTTAAAAATGCAATGATTGATTGTGAAGGAAGATGTATTTGTCCACCAGGAATACCAGTATGTAGATGTGGAAGAGTATCTTTAGGAAAAATGATTACCAAAAAACCAATTCTTCCAAATTTAGAAGAACAAAATTCAAATACAAGAAGTAGAAGTGCAAAATTAAGAATATTTGAAAAAATAAAATAGAAGAAAGGAAACTGTTAGTATGGGTTATGCATACCAATACGAAACAAGTCCTAGGAAACTAAAGCCAGAATATGATGCACCGAAAAAGAAGAAAAAAACAACTACAAAAGCTAAGAATGTCAATAATAAAACTAAAAAAACTAATGCAAAAATAAAAAAAGAAAGCGAGAGAAAAAAAGCTAAAGAAGTAGTTGTTGCAAGGGTTAATTTTACAATATTAACTGCAATTGCTTTAGGTTGTATCTTACTTACAATGTATAGAAGTGTAAAGATTAATGAATCATTTACTGAAGTACAGGCTTTAAGTAGGACTGTTTCAAGTTTAGAAAAAGAAAATAGTCAAATAGCTGTTAATATTCAAAACAATTTAAATTTGAGTAATATTGAAAGTACCGCTTCTTCAGTATTGGGTATGCAAAAGCTTTCAAGCAAACAGACCTATTACATAAATTTAGATACAAAAGATTATGTTGAAGTTACTACTAAAAAGGCAGTCAAAGAAGAAAAACCAGGCTTCTTTAAATCACTTATTAATAAAATAATTAATTTCTTTTAAAATGAACTTTGGAAAATAAATCCCAGAGTTCATTTTTGTTTGCAATCATAAAATTTAATATTTCAAATAAAATTAATTAGGTGATTGTTATGATAAATAATAATTTAAAAATGAAAAAAAGAATGATGCTAGAACTGATCTTATTTTGCATAGGTTTTCTTATAATCAGTATTAAATTAGCTTTTGTTCAATTTATAAAGGGATCAGAATATAGAAAAGCAGCAATTGAACAATTAAATGCAAGTAGAACAATAAGTGCAAATCGTGGAACTATTTATGATAATAATCGGTGTTGTTTTAGCACAAAGCAGTACAGTATATACTGTTTCTATAAATCCAATTAAAATTTCAAAAGATAAAAAAGAAAAAGTTGCAAAAGCTCTTTCTGATATTTTTGGATTAGATTATGAAGATGTTTTAAAAAAAACAAATCAAAATGTTTCAATTGTAAATATTGTAAAAAAGGTAGACAAAGAAAACACAAATAAGTTAAGAAGCTGGATGGAAGAAACCGGAATAGATAGTGGAATAAATATAGATGAAGATACTAAAAGATATTATCCATTTGGAAAATTAGCTTCTCATATTATTGGCTTTTGTGGAAGTGATAATCAAGGATTAGATGGAATAGAAGCTAAATATGACGATATTTTAAAAGGGGAGAATGGGTATATTAATAGAGCACAAAATGGAAAAGGTGAAGATGTTGGAACAGATGGAGAAGAACATATTGATCCAGTTCAAGGTGATAGTATAGTTTTAACTATTGATAGCAATATTCAATCTATTGTAGAAAAATACATTGAAGAGGCTTGTATAGATAATGTATGTACAGATGGAGCTTCTATTATTTTAATGAATCCCAAAAATGGTAATATATGGGCCTTAGCAAATTATCCAAATTACGATTTAAACAATCCTTATACTGTTACAGATCAAGAATTATTGGATAATTGGAGTTCATTAGATCAAAAAGAAAAAACTGCCAAGTTGCAATCAATGTGGAGAAACAAAGCAATTTCAGATACATACGAGCCTGGTTCCTGTTTTAAATTAGTAACAGCATCAGCTAGTTTAGAAGAGAAAATTGTGTCTGGACCAGACAATAGCGGAGAATTTTGCTGTACAGGAGGAATTGAAATTGCAGGGGTTAGAATAAAATGCTGGAGATATTATAGACCACATGGAGCAGAATCTTTAAGGCAAGCATTAATGAATTCTTGTAATCCAGTTTTTATTGGATTAGGTCAGAAAATAGGGGTATCTAAATATTATGAATATTTAAATAAATTTGGATTTTTAAGAAAAACTGGTATTGATATTTTTGGTGAGGCTGGAAGCATTTTTTTAAAAGAAGAAAAGGTTGGACCAGTAGAACTTGCAACAATTTCTTTTGGTCAAAGATTTGAAGTTACTCCAATACAAATGATAACTATGGTATCAACAATAGCAAATAATGGAAAATATGTTTATCCAAGATTAGTGCAAGCAACTATTGATAGTAAAACTGGTGAAAGAATTGATATAGAACCAAAATTTGGAGATCAAGTGATTTCTGAAAAAACAGCGCAAACTGTTTTAAGTATGATGAATTCTGTGGTATCTGAAGGCACAGGAAAAAACGCAAGGGTGACAGGTTATTCTATAGGTGGAAAAACAGGAACATCTGAAGATGGGGTAAATACAGGAAAGTATGTTACTTCTTTTATAGGAGTTGCACCTATTGAGGATCCACAAGTGGCAATATTAGTTACTTTATATAATCCAACAGGTGAAGGTGGTCATCAAGGAGGTGGAGTTGCAGCTCCTGTTGCAGGTCAAATTTTAGGAGAAGTATTACCATATTTAGAAATAGAAAAAAAAGAATAAAAAAATACCTGGGAGCGCTAACGCATGCGCTCCCGGGTAGCGAGGTTTCCAGTTAGGAGAAGCTTAGTCTGCCATAAGAGGTTTCACAGTCACCTCGACACTGGCATTGAATCTCTTTGCCATGTATTCGGTGAAGAAAGTAATTACGGCTTCAGCTTCGGGAGCAATCTCGATGAAGAGATCGGTGACTTCGGGATTGGTCTCAACTTTGGGATCAACCTCAGGTTCGGGCTGGGAAAGAGACTGCTGAGTAGTCTTGAGATCGATTTTGCTCGACTCACAGAGTACTTTGAGCATATGCGCGACATGTGTCCCTAACGGATAGATGTCTTCAGGATTGCAGGCGTTCAGCCCAAGGGACAGCATTCCTTGAATAATGCTGCCCTTATCCTCAGAAACGAGATTAAGGTATGCACTGCTGAGAGAATCGGCAGTGATCTGCCGAATAATCCACTTCAACTTGTAGAAGATGAAGGCCGCAGCAGAAACTTCATCCCTTTCGGGATGGAGGTGCTTGAAAGCACCTTTGATCATGTCGAAAGGCTGTGCTGCGGCAGCGCCTGCCGGAATCTTCGGAATAATGGTGTCAGGATCACATTCCTGGAATTTTTCCCGAAGAACCTTGACATAGAGGTGCAGCGCTTCTTTGGAAATGTCGTCCATGCTTCTGAGATAGGAAAGCTTTTCATCGGCGGAAACTTCTTTTCGAAGAACGTTGAGTCTGATCAGTGTTTTCTCAGCAAAGATGTTCTCGAAGACCAGAGCTGCCAATGCATTGATTGCATTGTTGTTGGCTTCCGGATCGTAGAAGACGTCGCTGGTGAAGACTTCAACTCCACGCATGAGGGCAGCATAGATGTCGGGAGACACCATCTGCTCTAATGCGAGAAGATCCCGGGTCAATTTAGACTTACTCATTTTTTTTTACCTCGCTTTTCATTTTTTTTTGTTTTTTTCAAGGTGCGATGGTTTGAGCGTCAGCCCAAAAACCTAATTTAATTATACCATAATAATATTTGTAAATCAAATTTTCGAAATATTATTTATATATCATTTTAATTTCATTTATGTAATATATTTTTAAAAAGAATAATTGACATAGAAGTGCTCGTAAATGTGTAAAAATTAATATGTAAAGACTGTTTATAAAAGTTCTCAAAAAATGAAACTAAAAAACAGTAGACAGTTTTTTTGTTTTAATATATAATACCTTTGAAAAAATATTTCGTTTGGAGGAATCTAATAATGGAACTTAAAAAAATTTTAAATGGAATTGAAAACTACAAATCAAAAGGTGATTTGGAAATTGACGTTTTGTCAATTGAGGATAATTCTAAAAATGTAAAACCTGGTAGCTTATTTGTAGCAATAAAAGGATACGATTTTGACGGTCATGATTTTGTAGAAGATGCAATTTCAAATGGTGCTACAGCAGTTATTTTAGATATGGGAGCAAATTTAAAGGGAAAGAAAATTCCTGAAGATGTAACTGTAATTTTAGCACCAGACTCAAGAATTGCTCTTTCAATAGTTGCTTGTAATTTTTATTCAAACCCATCTAAGAAATTTACTTTAATTGGTATTACTGGTACAAAAGGCAAGACAACAACTTCATATATGATAAAATCAATTTTAGAAAAAGCCGGAAAGAAAGTTGGATTAATAGGGACAATAGCAAATTATATTGGAGATGAATGCTTAGGAGAAAGTGCAAGAACTACTCCTGGTAGTGTTGAATTACAAAGAACATTTTATCAAATGGCAAAAGAAAAAGTTGATGTTGTTGTAATGGAGGTTTCTTCTCAAAGCTTAAAACTAAATAGAGTATTAGGTTCATATTTTGATATAGGAATTTTTACTAATTTTAGTGCAGATCATATTAGTGAAAAAGAACATAAAGATATGGATGAATATTTCGCGTCAAAAGAAAAACTATTTGCAATGTGCAAAAAGGCATATGTTAATGCAGATGATTTTAAAACATCAAAACTAATAAAAGATTCTCCAAAATGCGAGTTTAAAACATATGGAATAGATAATACTTGTGATTTACTAGCAAAAGATGTTACTATTACAAATGTTAGTGTAGATTATAAAGTTAAAATAGGAACAAGAAATGAAAGAGTAAAAGTAAATATTCCAGGCAGATTTAGCGTTTATAACAGTTTAGCTGCAATTTCTGTTTGCCAAGAGTTGGGAGCTAGTGTTGAAAATATTAAAGAAGCATTAGAAACTATAGCAGTTCCAGGAAGAAGTGAGTTAGTAGTAAACAACAGTGATTATCCAATAATGATAGATTATGCTCATACTCCAAATAGTTTATCAAGTATTTTACAATCAGTAAAAGCATATACAAAAGGAAGAGTTATTTGTGTATTTGGTTGTGGTGGAGATAGAGATAGGGAAAAAAGACCACAAATGGGTGAAATTGCAGGAAAGATTGCTGACTATACAATAGTTACAACCGATAATCCTAGAACTGAAAAACCAGAAGATATCATTAAAGAAATAGAAGAAGGTATTTCTAAGACAAAAGGAAAATATGAAATAGTAGTTGACAGAAAAGAAGCAATAAAAAAAGCAATTAAAATGATGAATAAAAAAGATATAGTTGTTTTGGCAGGAAAAGGTCATGAAACATATCAAGAAATAAATGGTGAAAAATTGCCATTTGATGAAAGAGAAATAATAAAAGAAATATTAGGTGAAAATAAAAAATAAGTAATAATTGTAAGGTTTAGAAGTCAGAAAATGTTTTATCTGACTTCTTTGAACGATAAATATAAAGGATGGTTTTATAATGTTAACAGAAATTATATTCCTTATAGTTTCATTTATTGCAACTGCAATTGTAGGAAGACTATTAATACCAATTTTAAAGAAACTTAAGGTAGCACAAAGTGAGAGATTAGATGGACCTAAAAGTCATTTAAAAAAGCAAGGAACTCCAACTATGGGTGGAATAATGATGATTGCTGTTATTATTGCATTAACAATAGCATCTTCAATTTCTAACCGTGAATTTTCAAATCAAATTTTACCTGTTGCGTTAGCATCACTTGGATTTGGTTTAGTTGGATTTATAGATGACTTTAAAAAGGTTGTTTTAAAGAATACAGATGGATTAAGTCCTAAATTAAAATTATTAGGTCAATTAATAGTTTCAGTTGTATTTTTAGTTTATTTAATGAATTATACAAACATTGGAACACAAATAAAAATACCATTTACAGGTAATATTCTTGCTTTACCTACTTGGATTTATATTGTATTAATGGTATTTGTAATGCTTGGAACAACAAATGCAATTAATTTAACAGACGGTGTAGATGGATTAGCAGGAAGTGTTGTTGCAATAATAGTAGGTGCTTTATCAGTTATGGCATATAGAACTCAGTTATTTGGAATTTCTGTATATGGAGCAATTGTTATTGGAACATGTATGGGATTTTTAATATATAATTTTCATAAGGCTAAAGTAATGATGGGAGATACAGGCTCATTATTACTAGGTGGCGTTGTATCATCTATGGCGATATATATGCAAAACCCATTAATACTAATAATTATAGCAATTATTCCAATAATTGAAACGCTTTCTGTAATTTTACAAGTGTTGTCAGGATTTTTTAGAGGAAAATTATTATTCAAAATGGCTCCGATACATCACCATTTTGAATTATCTGGATGGAGAGAAAATAAAGTTGTTGTAGTATTTTCTATTATAACTTTAATTGCTTCAATTATAGGAGTTTTAGCATAATTTTTATTTTTTATAAAAGGGATTGATAAAATGGCAAAAGCAAAACAAAAAAATTCAATTACATTATTTACAAAAGGTTCAAGTGATTATATCATTTGGATTGTTGTTGGCATGCTTCTTGCCTTAGGTTTAATAATGGTTTTATCTGCAAGTTCTGCAACTGCACTTTCAGAATCAGGGAATAGTTATAAATATTTTAAAAAACAATTTATTGCAGCAGTAATAGGAATTGTTCGGAATGGTTTTTCTATCAAAAATAGATTATAGAATATATAGAAAATTTAAATGGATAATTTATGTAATAATAGTTGCATTATTATTTGCTGTAAAATTCGTTGGTATGAGTGCGGGTCGGTGCTAAACGTTGGATAAACATTGCAGGCTTTAATTTTCAGCCATCAGAGGTTGCAAAACTTGGATTAATTATCTTTTTTGCAAGTTTGCTTACAGATATAAAAGAAAAAGATAAAATTAAACATTTTTGGTGGGGATTAGGATTTCCATTAATGTTTTTAATTCCAATCGCTATTGCTGTATATGTTTTTCAAAATCATTTTAGTGCAACTTTTATTATTGGAGCTGTAACAGTAGTTCAAATGCTCATTGCTGGAACAAGATTTAGCCATTTTGTTATTCTTGGAATTGCAGGAATAGCAGGACTTGGAATGATAATTAATATGAAAAATGGTAATTCACAAGCTTCTGGTTCTAGTTCTGGTTCTTTCAGAATGACAAGAGTTCAAACATGGTTAAATCCTTGGACAGATATTACAGGAGAAGGCTGGCAAATTATTCAAAGTTTATATGCAATTGGTTCTGGTGGAATATTTGGAGCAGGCCTTGGTCAAAGCAAGCAAAAATATTTATATTTGCCAGAACCACAAAATGATTTTATATTTGCAGTTTTAGCTGAAGAGTTAGGGTACATAGGATGTTTAGCAGTTATTGTTTTATTCTTAGTATTTATTTGGAGAGGCATTGTTATTTCGATGAGAGCTAAAGATACTTTTGGTAGTTTAATAGCAATTGGAATAGTTACACTAATAGGTCTTCAATCTATAATAAATATAGCAGTTGTAACGAATACTATGCCAGTAACAGGTATGGAATTGCCATTTTTTAGTTATGGAGGTACTGCTATAATTGTAAACTTGCTTGCTGTAGGAATATTATTAAATATTTCAAGAACAGCTAGTAAAAATTAGTTATTTTAATTGTTTTTTATTTGATTATTTATATTTACATATAAAGTGAAACATAAATATACTTCGACGAATCGAGAGAATTGAGAATTCCAGCTATTTAGTTTAAAAAAACTATTTATGAATTATATAAAAAAGTATTAATCGCAGAATGTCGATTTCGAACAGTGAGGAGAAGTATATTTATGTTTCTAAAAATGTGATATATATAACATTAAATAAAAAATAATTAAAATAAAAAGGAAGGTTTTTATGAAAGTTGTTATTTCAGCTGCCGGAACTGGTGGACACATAAATCCAGCAATAGCAATAGCTAATTTAATAAAAAAAGAAGAACCTGGTTCAGAAATTGTATTTATTGGGACAAATAGAGGATTAGAAAATGATTTAGTTCCTAGAGCTGGTTATCAATTAAAAACAATTGAAGCATATGGATTTCAAAAAGAGATTTCTATAAAAAATTTTAAAAATGCTTTTAAAACATTTGCAAGTAAAAAAACAGTAATAAATTTTTTTAAGGAGTTTAAGCCGGATCTTGTAATCCGGAACAGGTGGATATATTTGTGTACCAGTATTTGGTGCTGCAATAAAAATGAATATTCCTACAATTTTACATGAATCTAATGCTTATCCTCGGTAGAAGTGTGAATATGTATGCAAAAAAGGTGTCAAGAGTTTTAGTAGCTTTCGATGATACCAAAAAAAGATTAAATAATACGGAAAATGTTGTTGTTACCGGAACACCAACAAAAATTAAAAGATTAAATATTACATATACTGAAAAAAACAGAATATTGCAAGCATTAGGTATTAAGAACGATTTGCCAATTGTATTGATATTTGGTGGAAGCCAAGGTGCACAAAAAATAAATGATGCTGTTTATAATTTGATAAAAAATGAAAAAAATAAAGGATATCAAATTATTTGGGCAACAGGACCAAAGCAATTTGACATTATTAAAAACAATTTTGAACAAGATAAGAAAAACATAAATAATCTAAAAAATGTTAAAATATTACCTTATATATATAATATGGATGAAATGATGAATATTTCAGATTTGCTTATTTGTAGAAGTGGTGCAATGACTATTACAGAGATTTCTATTGTTGGAAAACCAGCAATTTTTGTACCATTACCTAGTAAAATGGCAAATAGACAAGAAGACAACGCTAAAGTTTTAGAAAATGCTGGTGCTGCTAAGATTATATCTAATGAAATAATTAATTATAGTAATTTGAGTGATAGTATTGATAGCATAATATATGATAAAATACTATTAGATGAAATGGGAAAAAACGCTCTAAGTCTTTCTCCCAAAAATGTAGAAGAAAAGATATATAAGGAAATAAAAGAAGTTTTAAATAGTAAAAGATATAAAAAAATATGAAATAAAATGCTATTAATTATTAGTTATTTCGAAAAAGGAGATTAATAATATGGCTAAAGATGAACGAAAGCATAACCAATTTGTGGAAAATGAAAAAATTGTTAGACTTGCCAAGCAAACTAATCAAACTGATTTAGAAAGAATTGCAAATGGTAGAGTAAATAATGAAGATAAATATGATAAACTTCCTGAATTTTTGTTTAATAATCAAGAAAGAAAAGAAGTATTTGATAAATTATTGACACTGTTAAAACGCAGATTTTCTTTATTAGCCATTGCTGATGTTTTGGAATTTGGACAATATGATAGGGTTGATGCTTTATTAAATGAAAGAAAAGAACTATTTGAAGTTTTAAGTGGATATAGAAATGATGATGGTACAAGTATTAAAATGTTTTTGGATTTTAAAGAAAAAATAGGACCTGAAAATTCTAAAGTATATGCTGGTCAAGCTGATGTAATGAGGGCTGCTCTTACAGTTATCTCTTTAGGTGATTTTTTAAAAACTAAAGAAAGGCCAGAAATTGCTTTTAAAGATATAATATCTAGAGTTATAGATAATCCGGATTTTTCATATGCTTGTAAATTAGAAATAACTTTTATAAATTATGAAATTGATAGAATTGTAGAGATAATTGAAAAAAATAAAAAAAGGGAAGAACTATCAAATTTAGTTAGTAATTTAAGAAGTTTGCAAGAAACACTTTCGACTAGAAAAGAAGCATACGATTTAATGGAAGCTTTGATTCAAGGAAAGCCAAAAAATGATGATGAAAAAAATAGTAGTGACAAAACTTATTTACATGGAAATCCAAAAATACCATATGAAAAGAAAAGAAGAGCACCAATTCCGTTAGAGTCATCAATAAAACAGCCAGATGAAGATGATATACAAACATTGTAAACAAAGGATTAATAAAGGTTAAAATTATGGATATTTTAGTTATTGAAAAAAATTTAATCGATAATAAAATGTCAGTTGATGAATTATCTGATATTGAAGTTGATTTTTTAATTAATTTAATAAAAAATGATATATTGAAGAAAACAAAAGAATTAGAAGAGTTAAACCAAAAAATTAGAAATTTAAAAATAAAAATCGATAATTGGGAAAATTAATTTTAAATTCACAATAAATAATAAGGAGTTTAAAAATGATAGACAAGTTAGTTATAGTGGAATCTCCTGCTAAAGCAAATACAATAAAGAAATTTCTAGGAGGAAACAGTAAAGTTGTTGCTTCTATGGGACATATTCGAGATTTACCAAAATCAAAATTAGGAGTAGATATAGAGCATGATTTTGAACCTGAATATATTAATATTAGGGGAAAGAGTGCTCTAATAAATTCTTTAAAAAAAGATGCAAAAGAAGCTCAAAATATATATTTAGCAACCGACCCTGACCGTGAAGGAGAAGCAATTGCATGGCATTTAGCATATGTTTTAGGATTAGATCCTAAAAAAGCTCAAAGAGTTACATTTAATGAAATAACAAAAAATGCTGTTCAAAAAGGTATTTCAAATCCTAGACATATAGATCTTAATTTAACAGATGCTCAACAAGCAAGAAGAGTAATGGATAGAATTGTTGGTTATAAGATTAGTCCAGTATTATGGAAAAAAGTTCAAAAAGGATTATCAGCAGGTCGTGTACAGTCAGTTGCTGTAAGATTGATAGTCGAAAGAGAAGAAGAAATTGAGAATTTTAAACCAGAAGAATACTGGAATATTACTTTAGTAGCATCAGATTTAGAAACAAAAACAAAATTTGAGGCTAAATTTATAGGTAAAGATGGAAAGAAGATAGAGCTTCATAAAAAAGAAGATGTTGATAAAGTATTAACTGAACTAGAAGGCGCTAAATATATAGTAAAAGAGATTAAGCGAGGAGAAAAGAAGAGAAATCCAGCTCCTCCATTTACAACTAGCACAATGCAACAAGAAGCTTCAAGAAAATTAAATTTTGCAATAAAAAAGACAATGCAAGTAGCTCAACGGTTTATATGAAGGTGTTAGACTTCCAGATCAAGGCTTAACTGGTTTAATTACATATATGAGAACAGATTCTACTAGAATTTCAGATGAAGCTAGAGCTGCTGCAAAAATAGTAGTAACAGAAAAATTTGGCGAAGAGTATTACGAAAATAGATTTTATAAAACTAAAGCAGATAGTCAAGATGCACACGAGGCTATTAGACCAGCTCATATAGAAATTTCACCAGACTCTATTAAAGATTTTTTGGAACCAGATCAATATAAGCTTTATAGATTAATATACAATAGATTTATTGCAAGTCAGATGGCAACAGCAATATATGATACCCTAACAGTTAATATTGATGGAAATAATTATAATTTTAGGGCAAATGGGCAAAATCTTAAATTTAAAGGATTTATGGCTTTATATGTTGAAGATGAAGATAATAAAAAAGATGATGAAGAATTTACTAATATTCCAGTTCTTAAAGAAAACGAAGAAGTGAAAAAAGAGGACTTAAAATCAAAACAAAGCTTTACAGAGCCACCACCAAGATATACAGAAGCTAGTTTAGTAAAAGCTTTAGAAGAAAAAGGAATAGGAAGGCCTTCAACTTATGCTCCAACAATTACTACAATACTTGCTAGGCGTTATATAGAAAAAAATCAAAAGCAACTTGTTCCAACGGAATTAGGAAAGAGTGTAAATAAATACTTAGTTGCAAATTTTCCAGATATAATAGATGTTACATTTACTGCAAAAATTGAAGAGCAATTTGATAAAATTGCTGAGCGGGCAAGAAAATTGGAAACAAGTAATGAGAGAGTTTTATGGACCGTTTGCTAAAACACTAAAAAAGGCAGATGCCGATTCTGATAGAGTACAAGTTGAAGCAGAAGTTACTGATATTCCATGTGATAAATGTGGAAGAATGATGGTTATAAAATTTGGTAGATTTGGAAAGTTTTTAGCTTGTCCAGGATACCCAGAATGTAAAAATGCAAAACCAATAATTGAAACTGTTGAAGTACCTTGCCCTGTATGTGGCGGAAAAGTTCAAATAAGAAAATCAAAGGCTGGTAAGAAGTATTATATTTGCGAGAATAATACTGGAATAGGTAAGGGCTGTAATTATATTTCTTGGAACCCTCCAGTAGTTGGAGAAAAATTTGTTCCAAGCCCTGGAAATGAAGTAGTAGACTTAGAAGGAATTTCTGATAAAGAAGAAAAAACAACAAAAAAACAAACAAAGAAAGCTACCAAAAAAAATAAATAAATAAAATCTTTTAAAAAGCCAATTAAGAATATATATTTTTAATTGGCTTTTTTGACTTCCAAATTACTATATGATATAATTATACATAAGTTCACATTGAGGAATCATGTGAATGTCCGGCTATATAGCCGAGAAAAAATATAGAGGTGCTAAAAATGGTATCAGAAAATTACTTTGCACTTGGGGCAAGAGGTATCAAAGAAGATACTCTTGAGTGGATGGAAGGCCAAATGGCCCACGCACTCAAAGTTTTCAACTCTGGCGATAACCTGCCCTATACACAAGATGTCTGCAGAGCTTTTGGGATTCGGAAGGAAACTTCTCCCATTTTGTGGAAGCTTGTGCATACGGTTAGAGTGTATGCTAAGCATAAGGACTTTGATATCAACAAGATATCCCTTAAGTGGGTTATTAAAACTCTTCCCCAGGAATCGGTATTCTGCATGTATGCAGATTTTGCAAATTGGAGCGGTGACCGCTTTGAGGGGCGGTTCATTGGCCCCGTGAAATTTGCAAAGTTTCTGTTTGCAGCGATGTATTAATAGCATCTAAAAGAGAAGGGCCAGAATGCTACACGGCATATCTTGGCTCTTTTCAATTTTTTATAAAAGAGTATTAATCATAAAACATCTTGATTTTTCTTTTTTATTAACTTAAAATATTTTATAGAAATAAAGTAAAGGAATAATTAGAATGATAGATTATATTACAGTAATTGGTGGAGGTTTAGCTGGAAGTGAGGCTGCACTTCAAATAGCTAAAAATGGTATAAAAGTAAAGTTATATGAGATGAAACCAAAAAAATATTCTCCTGCTCATTCAAATCAAAATCTTGCTGAAATAGTTTGTAGCAATTCATTTAAATCTAATTTACTAACTAATGCGTGTGGACTATTAAAAGAAGAATTAAGAATTTTAGGTTCTGAATTAATAAAAGTTGCAGACAAAGTTAAGGTCCCAGCAGGGCAAGCTTTAGCTGTAGATAGAGAAGCTTTTTCAGAAGAAGTTACAAAGCTTATTAAATCTAATGAATTAATTGAAGTAATAAATGAAGAAGTAACAAAAATTCCAGAAGAAGGTATAGTTATTATTGCTACAGGGCCATTAACTTCAGATACCCTTTCAAAAGAAATATCTAAATTAATTGATGCTAAGCAATTACATTTTTATGATGCTGCAGCTCCAATAATTGAAAAAGATTCAATAGACATGGAGATAGCTTTTTATGGTAATAGATACGAACAAGAACGTGGATTAGATGAGGATATTGAATCTTGGAATGATAGAATTAAGAATCAAGAAAAAAGCTATATAAATCTTCCAATGAATAAAGAAGAATATGAAATATTTGTAGAAGAAATTGTTAATGCACAAACTGTAGTATTACATGATTTTGAGAAAAAAGAAATATTTGAAGGATGTATGCCTATAGAAATAATGGCTAAACGAGGAAAAGATACTTTAAGATTTGGTCCATTAAAACCAGTAGGCTTTACAGATAAAAGAACTGGTCGTAGACCTTATGCTGTTGTGCAATTAAGGCAAGATAATCAAGAAGCATCATTATATAATATAGTAGGATTTCAAACAAATTTAAAATATGGAGAACAAAAAAGAGTTTTTTCAATGATTCCTGGGCTTGAAAATGCTGAAATAATAAAATATGGAGTAATGCATAGAAATACATATATTAATTCAGTAGATTTATTAGATGAAACATATAACTTAAAAAAAGATAAAAGGATATTTTTTGCAGGACAGCTTACGGGAGTTGAAGGATATGTTGAGTCAATTTCTTCTGGAATGATAGCTCGGAATTAATGCAATTCAAAAATTTTTAAATAACGAAAAAATTATTTTTGATGATAATACAATGATTGGAGCTTTAGCTAAATATATTTCTAGTCCAAAAGACAATTTTCAACCAATGAATGCAAATTTTGGAATATTACCGGAATTAAACAAAAAGATTCAAGACAAAAAAGAAAGATATCAAGCTTTAGCAGATAGAAGTTTAGAAATAATAAAAAAATCTAAATATTTGTTAGATGCGTAGACTTTAAAGAAAAAATAAGAATAGTTTTAAGATTAATAAAAATATGTAATAAAAATTAAATTTTTCTTACGGAAACTTATAAAAAACAGTTGACTTTATAATTTAAAAATGGTAAAATATTATCCGTTAAATAGTAAAAAGTGATATTGGCTATTTTAACGGATATTTTATTTATAGGAGGTGAATACAGTAAAATGCCAACAATTAATCAATTAGTTAGAAAAGGTAGAAAAACTTCTGAAACTAAATCTACAGCACCAGCTCTTCAAAAAGGTTACAACTCTAAGAAAAAAGTACAAACTAATAATAGAGCACCACAAAAAAGAGGTGTATGTACAGTAGTTAAAACAGTAACACCTAAAAAACCTAACTCAGCTTTAAGAAAAGTTGCTAGGGTTAAACTTTCTAATGGTTATGAAGTTACATCTTACATTCCTGGTGAAGGACATAGCTTACAAGAGCATAGCGTTGTTCTAATCAGAGGTGGAAGGGTAAAAGATTTACCAGGTGTTAGATACCACATTATTAGAGGTACTTTAGATACAGCAGGCGTTAAAGATAGAATGCAAGCTAGATCTAAATACGGAGCTAAAAGACCTAAAAAATAAAATTTGATTTAATTATTTAAAAGATTTTATTTTTAAAAGAAGTGTTAATAAAGAGATGAAATAATATTGAATCAATATTTAATATAGATATAAATAAAGTTTTAACTTCTTTGTTAGCACATACGTGGAATTGAAATATTATTCCAAGAGTAACTTTGAATATTATTTAATATTCAGTACTTAAAATAATTTTAGAATTTAATTCTAAATACGAAATTATAGAAAAGGAGTGAAGAATAGTGCCAAGAAGAGGAGTTATAGCTAAAAGAGATGTTTTACCAGATCCATTATATAATAGCAAAGTTGTTACTAAACTTGTTAACCAAATAATGTTAGATGGTAAAAAGACAGTTGCTCAAAGCATAGTTTATGGAGCTTTTGATATTATTAAAGAAAAAGAAAATAAAGATCCATTAGAAGTATTTGAAGCAGCATTAGAAAATATAATGCCAGTTCTAGAAGTAAAAGCTAGACGTGTTGGTGGAGCTACATATCAAGTTCCATTAGAAATTAGACCTGAAAGACGTCAAACTTTAGGTTTAAGATGGTTAGTATTATATGCTAGAAAAAGACATGAAAAAACTATGTCTGAAAAATTAGCAGGTGAAATTCTTGATGCAGTAGCTGGAAACGGTGGAGCATTCAAGAAGAAAGAAGATACACATAAAATGGCAGAGGCAAATAAAGCATTTGCACATTATAAGTTCTAAAATGAATTTATTTTTCTTCGTAGAATGCTCGTGGGAAAATTACACGAAGTGGAATTTTCACTAGATTAATTCAAGAAGAAAGAAGATACACATAAAA
>JAEEGL013689219.1_pt1 | contig 107517 bp, 98 predicted proteins | sample 9134231 | NCBI WGS metagenome assembly JAEEGL01 (sample SAMN16246548, study PRJNA631951) | gut metagenome | biome: gut microbiome; feature: rumen; material: fiber-attached | host: Bos | place: Iran: Karaj | collected 2018-10
ATCCCATATTTGTTCATCTGTAACTTTCTTTTTATTATAACGAATATTATCACGAATTGTACCATCAAATAACCATGTATCTTGCAATACCATCACAAATAGATCATGGATATTATTTCTTTTCAAATCATGAATAGATACTCCATCAATTAAAATATCTCCATCATTAATTTCATAAAACTTCATCAAAAGATTAACCATAGTAGTCTTTCCTGCTCCTGTAGGCCCAACAATCGCAATCTTTTGTCCAGATTTAACATTAGCACTAAAGTCTTTAATAATAGTTTTCTTATCTACATAACCAAACTTAACATGTTTAAATTCAATATTTCCAGTAGCTTCCTTAGGATTTAATTTACCAGTAAGATGAGACTCATCAGTTAATTCAACCTCATCCATAAATTCAAATACCCTTTCAGCTGAAGCTGCAATAGATTGCATAGTCGTCATATTTTGCGCAATCCTTGAAAGTGGATTAGTAAATAAACGAACATATATCATAAACGCAACAATTACTCCAAAAGATATTTTATTATTCATAACTAGTAAAGCTCCTACTACACATACAGAAACATAACCAAAGTTTCCAATAAAATGCATAATAGGTTGCATAATACCAGATAAAAATTGACTCTTACGATTACATTGATATAAACGATCATTTATCATATCAAACTCTTTTAAAGCTTCCTCTTCCCCATTATAAGCTTTTACAACATTATGTCCAGAGTAAATCTCTTCAATATGACCATTTAAGTCTCCAAGTTCTTTTTGACGTTGTACAAAGTATTTCTGGCTCTTTTTTAGTAATAAGAAAGATAAAAAGAAACCAACTACACTTGCTAAAATAGCTGTAATAGCCATCATCCAATTTGTAACAAACATCATTACTACAGAACCAATAAATAATGTAACATTCGCAACAAAAGAAGTTATTGTATTACTAATATTAATACCAATTGTATCAACATCATTTGTAACTCTAGATAAAACGTCCCCAGTCTCATGAGAATCAAAATAACGTAATGGTAAGCGATTAATCTTTAAACTAATATCTTCTCTTAATTTCTTAGAATAACCAATCCCAACATAAGCCATTATAAGTCCTTCAAAATATCCAAATAAAGAATTAAGCAAATAGATAATACCAAGTAATATTGCTCGTTTTTTTAGTTCTTTCTGATCAAGTTTTGGTTCTACTAAACTCTTAATAGAATTAGGTATTTTATCTAACATTTCTAGTAGATCTTCTGTAACCATAGAAGAATCCAATTTTTGAATCATCGAAAGATATTCTTTTTGATCATCACTAGTAATTAAAACTCCCTCATAAGTAAACTCTTGCATATTATGCTTATAAATTTCTTCCGTAATACTCTGTAATTTAACTACATCAGGTTTAATTCCTTCACTAATAACATCCGTAACATCAGCTAATTTATTAGGTGCAATTGTTGCTAAAACTGCTGCCAGTAAAGCTAATACAACTCCAACAATTAAAGAAATACGCCAACGATCTAAATTCTTAAATAAGCGAAGCATAGAGCCTTTAAAATCTTTTGACTTTTCTTCATAGTTCATTCCATGTCTAGGCATTTTCTAACTCCTCCTCACTCAACTGCGATAAAGCAATTTCTTTATAAACTTCACAGTTCTTTAATAATTCTGAATGAGTACCAATACCTACACATTCTCCCTTATCAAGAACTACTATCTTATCTGCATTCATAATTGTACCAATTCTTTGGGCAACTATCATACTAGTAGCATCTTTAGTATATTTTTTTAACTCACTACGTAGTTTAGCATCAGTTTGATAATCTAAGGCGCTAAAAGAATCATCAAAAATATATATTTCAGGGTCTCTCGCAATAGCTCTCGCAATAGAAAGTCTTTGCTTTTGACCACCACTTACATTAGTGCCACCACGAGCAATATGCGAATCATACCCTTTATCCATTTTCTCCACAAAACTCTTAGCTTGCGCTACTTTAACTGCTTCTTTTACTTTAGCAAGACTAGGCTTTTCCTTACCATTATCACCATAAGTAACATTATCAAATACACTACCAGTAAACATAACTGCTGTTTGTGGAATATAACCAATTTTGTTATTTAATTCTTTTAATTTATATTCTTTAACATTAATACCATCTACAAATACATCTCCATCAGTCGCATCATAAAGTCTTGGTACTAAATTAATTAAAGTAGATTTACCACTACCAGTAGATCCTATAAACGCAATTGTTTCACCTTGGTTTACTTTAAAACTAATATTCTTTAATAAATATTCATCTGCATCCGGATATTTAAAACTAACATTTCTAAACTCAACTGTTCCTCTCTCGGCCGTATCTCCCTCAAATGTTCCCGAAATAATAGAAATATCTTCATCTAAAACAGCATTAATACGTAGAGCTGATACTTTAGCTCTAGGCCATATCATAAATATCATCGTAAGCATTAAGAAAGACATAATTACTTGAATACCATAACTAGAAAAAACTACCATATTACTAAACATTGTAATCTTATCCATCATACCACTACGAACAATTAAATAAGCACCTACCATATAAATACCAAGATGTTGGAAATGCATAACAAAATTCATAATTGGTTCCATAACTGCAAAAGTTTTAGTAACAGTTAAATGCGTACTAGAAATATCATCATTTACATCAGCAAAACGCTTCTCTTCAAACTTTTCAGCATTAAAAGCATGGACAACTCTAATACCAGTAATGTTTTCTCTAGTAACCCCATTAACTTTATCTGTTAAAGCTTGAATCTTAGCAAATCTAGGTGAAACAATTCTAATTATAGTTAAATTAGTAACTACTATAATTACTACCCCAATTCCCGTAACAGCACTAAGTTCTCCACTCTTACCAAGAATCTTTAATAAAGCCCATATAGCCATAACAGGTGACTTAATAAGCATTTGTAACCCCATTGCTAAAAGAGTTTCTATTTGTGTAACATCATTAGTCGTACGTGTAATTAAACTACTAGTAGAAAACTTCTTCATTTCAGCCAAACCAAAATCTTCAACTTTATAAAATATCTTTCTCCTAGTATTTCTAGAAAATCTCGCAGCCAAAAGAGAAGTAAAGAATCCAACACAAATAGTACAAATCAAACTACCTACAGCACATACAAGCATATGACCACCTGCATTTAATATTTCTCTCATAGTACTATCTTCTGTTTGCACAAGCATAGTAATCTTACTCATATATTCTGGTGTTCTTAAATCTAAAAATACTGAAAAAACAACTAAAAATGTAACAACCAAAAATAGTAGATAATCTTTCTTTTCAAAATTACGAAATAACTTAATCATATATCTTCCTCCTAAATTAATTATTTATTACTTACAAAATATCGATTCATAGTAACAATATCTAATGGTAATATTTCATTATTATCTTTTTTCTTAATAGAATTAATAAAATAACCATCTGCTCTTAATTGATCTTTCATACAAGTAATCTCATCATAAGTAAACCATTTTGCCTCAGCAATTTCTTTGTCATCAAAACTAATATTTTCATCTTTTAATTTCATATCAAAAAGAAAAGAAACAATATTCATATCATCATAAATTCTATTTAATATATCAACAATACCTACCGCCTCTGCAGAGCACCATGTCTCTTCAAACACTTCACGACAAGCCCCTTCTATAATAGATTCTTGATCTTCTAAACATCCTGCCGGTATATTCCAAGTACCCTTCCAACGACCTCTATTTTCCTTAACAAGTAAATATTTACCATCTTTTTCAATAATACCACCTACAACAATAATGTTCATTATAAAACCTCCAGACCTATTAACTTTATTAATAATAGTTCAAAACAAACAATTAGTCAAGAATAAGGCCATCTAATATAAATTTCTTACTTTAAAATAAAGTAAAATAGTATATAAAAAAAGTCTTCATAAAAGACTTTTTTTATTTAAAATCACAATCTAAATCATGATCATTAATAATGCCAATTGCTTGCAGATAAGAATAAATAATTGTAGTACCTACAAAACTCATTCCTCTTCTTTTTAAATCTAAAGAAATATTATCAGATAATTCATTAGAAAAAATATTATCAATACTAGTTCTTTTAATTACTTTATTATTAGTAAAAGACCAAATATAATTACTAAAACTACCATATTCTTTTTGTATATCTAAAAATACTTTAGCATTCCTTATACTAGCAAGTATCTTCCTTTTGTTACGAACAATATCTTTATTATTATATAACTCTTCTATTTTAGAGATATCATAATTAGATACTTTTAAAACATCAAAATTATCAAATGCTTTTTTAAATGCTTCTCTTTTATTTAGGATACATTCCCAGGAAAGACCTGCTTGAAATGATTCTAATACTAACATTTCAAATAAATGTCTATCATCATAACTAGGTCTTCCCCATTCTGTATCATGATATCTAACATATAATGAATTATTTAAATTTACCCAAAAACATCTATTCACTTCTAAGAGCCTCTACTGGATCTTTCTTAGAAGCAATCTTAGCTGGAATAAATCCTGCTATTACAGTTAAGAAAACACTAATTAATATTAAAGCAATTGCCCCATCTACAGGTAAAACAGATATATTACTAATATTAACTACATTTTTAATAATAATATTAATTGGAATATTCAATACTATTGTCACCACAATTCCTAATACTCCAGCTGCTAAACCTTCAATTAGTGTTTCAGCATTAAATACCCTAGAAATATCTCTTTTACTAGCACCAATACTTCTTAAAATACCAATTTCTTTAGTTCTTTCAATAACAGAAATATAAGTAATAATTGCAATCATAATACTAGATACAATTAAACTAATAGCCACAAATGCAATTAAAACACTACTAATAACATTAACAATAGTGGATACACTACTCATCATAATACCAACTACATCAGTATACTCAATTTTATCAGCTTCATCTTTACCTTTATTATAATTATCTATAATCTTAACAATCTCTTTCTTAGCATCAAAATCTTTCGGATAAATATATACGTAATCTGGATTATCTAGATCAGCAACCCCAATTTTACGAAGATTTTCAGCATAAGAAGAAGTCATATTTTCAGAATAACTTTTCATAAAGCTAGCCATTTCTTCTTGCGACATACCTTGAATAGCCAACATTTGTTCAGGAGTTAAAGAGTCTAAATCAAAACTAGAATTAGTTGAAAATTCTCTTCCTGTAAATACATTAGTATTCTCATCAGCTAATTGTTCTTTAGCAATATCAGTATCCCTAATTTGTTCTACTAAATGATTCATCAACTCTTCTTTATAACCAACTAAACCATAGTCTCTACCAGTATTAACAGCTTCTTCATTCTGACGAATAATACCAACAATCTTAACTTCTTCAGCGTTAGAAATAACATTTTTCATATATTCATCGTCATTACTTTTATCAACCCAAATACCATTTTCTTTAACATAATAACTAGAATTAGGTACTACTTTAAAAGTAAGTCCAATAAAATCACTTGTATCATAATCATGATCTTCAAAATTAACTTCTTTTCCCCCTACCATATTATTAAATTGTTCTTTTAAATCATCTTGGGATAATATTCCTAAACTATACAAAGTATAATCACTTACTCCATTATTTTCTCCAACATTAAGAACTAATTCATGATAATCTTCTGGCCATCTACCATCTACTAAATCATATTGTTTTTTTAATAATTCATCATTGTTTAACAATTGATAAAACACATCATAATTTGTTAATAGACTACTATACATAATAGAAGATCCACTAGAATTTAAACCAATCGTATCTAATACAGTAGTAGGATTAACTCTAACTATTTTTTCACTATCATTCTTATATAAATTCAAAGTAACATTATAAGAATATGAAATATCAGTAGTATAATCATTAATTTCTGAATGGTTATCTAAATATTCTTTGAAACTCTTAATATCATTATGTTTAACTTCCTTAGACATAGTTTCAAACATATCACCCATAATATTAATAGTATGAATCTTGCCATCTTCTCTTTCCTCTTTATCATTATTACCTGCAAAAGATTGAAGCATACTAGACATATCTACAGACTCTTTTTCAACAGTCAAAGGATAAGCACTTAAAGTATCCTCTTCTGTTTTAGAAATAAATAAATTAATACCATTAGATAAAGACATTATAAGAGCAATTCCAATAATACCAATAGAACCAGCAAAAGCCGTAAGCATAGTTCTACCTTTTTTAGTCATTAAGTTATTTAATGATAAAGATAAAGCAGTTTTATAATTCATCGAAGTTTTCTTACTCTTTTTCTCAGTCTCAATTAAATCTAATTTAGTATCTTCTAAACCATCATAAGGATTAGAATCCCCAATAATTTTACCATCTTTTAATTTAACGATACGTGTAGAATACTCCTCTGCCAATTCACTATTATGTGTAACCATAATAACTAATTTTTCAGCAGCAATTTCTTTTAATAAATCCATTACTTGTTTACTAGTTGCAGTATCAAGTGCTCCTGTAGGTTCATCAGCAAGTAATATTTCAGGATCATTTACCAAAGCTCTTGCGATAGCAACTCTTTGCATCTGACCACCTGATAATTGGGAAGGTCTTTTATTAATATGATTCTTTAAACCTACTCGTTCCAAAGCTTTTTTAGCTCTTTTTGTACGTTCTTTTTTAGAAACTCCAGATAATGTAAGGGCTAACTCAACATTAGCTAGAACAGATTGATGAGAAATTAAATTATAATTCTGAAAAACAAAACCAACCCGATGATTACGATAAGTATCCCAATCTCTACTAGAATACTCTTTTGTACTAGTTTCATTGATAACTAAGTCACCAGAATCGTAATGATCTAATCCCCCAATTATATTTAATAAAGTAGTCTTTCCAGATCCACTAGGACCTAAAATAGAAGCAAATTCACATTTACGAAAATTGATGCTTACCTTATCTAATGCTTTTTGTAAAAAATCTTCCGTCTTATAAACTTTAGTAATATTTTTTAACTCTAACATAAAGCCCTCCTATTAATACGATATTATTTTACTATTTTCTATTAAAAAAAACAATTATTTTAAAGAAAAAAGAATCATAAATGATTCCTATTAATTCTGCTCTTTAGCAATTTTTTCAAATTGTAATCCCTTATCTTCTAAATCTTGAATAGTAACTAATCCAGTATTTAAAGCATTAATTAAAGGCGTTCTAGTAGCTTCCTTACCTCTTACTGCTGGAGTAGTAATAAAAACATATGAACTTTTTGGAATATCGAACTGATACCAATAAAGTTGATCTTCAAAGAATGTTTCAAAAATAGTATTTCCTAGTTCATCAACAACAGGTACAATACCTTCAGGCGTTTCATCTGCAATTTCATATATAAAAGAAAAGTCATCATCTTTATAAGTACAAAAATCAGGTTGAAACTCCATTGACTTAGGCCCAATATAAACATCATTAACTTGAAAAGAATTACATTGATAAAGCTTTAAACCTAAAGCCGCCAAATCACCTTCATCAGCTTGAAAAGTCATCGTAGAACCATCTTTTTCAATTCCTAAAAAACTCATAGAATCTTCAATATTATTAATTATAAGCGAATCACTAGCAAGAAGAGAAGATAAAGACTCCTTCTTTTGTTTTTGAATAACATCTATATCAGAAATACAATATAAATAAACTTTCTGATTTAAATCAGCATAATAAAGCTTAGAAGCCTCCAAACATTCTTTTTCTTGGGTAGATACTATTTGAAAATCAACTTCCTTTGTTTTCTCTATTTCTGGAAGTGGTAATAAAAAAGAAGAAAATAAATAAAAATGAATATTACTAGAATCTTCTAATGGTTCTCTAGGGCTTCCATAATAAACTCTATTAGCAGTATAAAAAATACCTTTATAAACTTGGACTCTTGTTTTACTAGAGTAATAAGTATTATTAAAAACAGGAACTTCTCCAATTCTCATACGATAATAATCAATTCCCGTCATCAAGGCAATTATAAATAAAACTAAAAAAATAATTTTAAAAATACTCTTAAACAATCTTTTCATACAAGACCCTCTTTATCATTCCCATTATAACAAAAAATAAAATATAAGAAAAGAGAATTTAAAAAATTCTCTCTTCTAATTAAAAACTAATATATTATCCTTCAGCACCTTCAGTAATATCTTCACATTCACTTGAATTATGATTTTGCATATTATTACATTTCATTGCTTGTTGATTTGGATAAACAGCATGACCAACTAACACATTACGAATTAGTCCACTATAGCAATGATCAGCACTACCTTTTATTAAAAAAAAAGAAAAATAATTAGAAAAAAATCCAACAAATGTAGTAAATCTTTACAAATTGAAAGGAACTAATTATAATAAAATTGGTGATTAAAATGAAAGAAGACTTACGTATTCGTAAAACAAAAGCTACTCTTTATAAATCTTATTTAGATTTAATCGCAACCAAAGAACAAAATCAAATAAAAATATCTGACTTATGTAAAAAAGCCCATATCAATCGTTCTACCTTTTATGATCATTTTAAAGATAAAGAAGAATTAGTAAATTCACTATTAAGAGATACTAAAAATGATCTAATAAAAGAATTATCAGAAATACCCCAAACTTCTTTTAATGAATATATTTTAGAAATAATAAAGAAATTAAAAGAGAATATTAATGATAATGAAATTATTAAAAAATTACAAAATAGTAATCCTACCCTAGTCCATAAAATGATTTCAAATACTTTAAAAAATGTCATAAAAAAAGCTATTCAAAAAGATCAAAATATAAAAATATCAGCAAATGCTTATGCTTTATTCTATAGTGAAGGTCTAACTGCTCTTTTATTAAACCAAGAAGAAAACTCACTAGAATTAGATGGTTTTAAATCATTATTACCAATGAAAAAATAATAGGTCACCCCTATTATTTTTTTCCAAACAATTGATTAAATAAACCTTTTAAATAGATTAAACTATCAATCTCGTTAGTATCCCAAATACATTTTAAAGCAGTTTGTAAAATATCATTTGTCTCTCCAGGTCTTAAACCATATTTACTCCTAGGATAAGAATAATCAAAGAAGAAAATAGGTATTTGCATCTCATAATCAATAGTAACCATTTCACTATTATACTGAGCTAGAGGAAGACATTTTTTTATACCATATAAAGAAGATATAAGTAAAGAATGCTTATTAACACATAAATTACCAACTAAACCAAGTATTACATCAATATGATTCAATTGTTCTTTCAAATCATTTATCGTTTTAGAAACATCCATCTGAAAATCAAAGATTATTAAATCATAAGGACTATGATCTATAATATTTTGAATATTCTCAACAGAACTTAAATAAGTCTCATCTAACTTCATAAATTGAATATTAGGATTATTAACATAGTTCATGCCATTAGCTAAAAAATTAACAAAACGAATATTTTTCTCTAAAGAAATAATCAAGGACTTCTTATTAGCCTTCGCAAGTAAATTAGCTAAATTCTTCTCATAGAAAATACTTTCTGCAATAAAAGGTATCTCATATTGGCTATCCAAGTGAACCAAAGAATAAAAAGATAAATTGACTTGATCTGTTTTAAATATTTCTTTCTCTTGGTCAACAATACTTTTAATTATAGAATCATAACTAGTACATTTAGAATTAAAGAATAAAATGGTATCTCCATTCTTTAAAGCACAACTATTAGTTGCACAAAAGCCAGGTACTTCACATGGTCTAATATTACTATCTTTCAAAGCTAATAATTTTTGTTGAGTATCAGCCCATCTTTCTACCGAACAAAAGAAGAATAAACGTTTAGCCATATCATATTCTTCTTTTTTTAATTCATCAGGAAAAGTTTCTTTACCTAAAATAAAACCAACATTAATACCAGAAAACACATGATATTTAATATAATTAATAACTTTAACTAAATTAGGATACTCGTTTGTTGTCTGTTGTGTAAGCAATAAATGAAGATATACTTCACGTTTTTCACCTAAAGCCAATGTTTTTACAAAAGAATTAACTTCATCAACAATTTTTTCATTAGTAGGTTCAACAAATATATGTAAACGTGACTCAGGATTTTGCAATTGATTTTTTAAAGTATTATAAGTAGAATTAGAAGCTAAATTTTCACCAAGGATATTATCATTAATATATTGTAATTCTCTTCGATAAGTATCCCCTAGAAAAAAAGCTTCGTAGGCACTTCTATATTCTATTGAATTAATAATAGCTGTCGTAAAAAAAGAAGTTTCTTTTATCTTTGATAGATTAGGCATACATTGATCAATAGAAATACTATAACTACCAGCCTTTTCAATTCCTAAACCATTAATTAAAAACAATACACTTTTTTTCATAGTATCACCTAACTATAGTGTACAACAAAAGGAAAAAGAAAATCAAAAAAAAACGTAAAAACAAAATATTTTACGTTAATCAAGTCTAGGAGTTAATATTTCATATCCCTCTTCTGTAACTAAAACCGTATGTTCATAATGAGCTGCTGGAGAACCATCTTCTGTCACAACAGTCCAATCATCATCTAAAAACGAAACATAGCGTTTTCCAAAAGTTAACATAGGTTCTATACAAATAACCATCCCAGGTTTTAAACGTGGTCCGGTATTAGCAATTCCAAAATTAGGAACTTCAGGATCTTCATGCATCTCCACCCCAATTCCATGACCACACAATTCATGAACAATACCTAAATGATGTTTTGTAGCATATTCTTGAATAGCAAATGAAATATCACCTATTCTATTACCTGGTTTTACCATTCTTAAACCTTCATATAAAGCTTTTTCCGTATGCTCCATAAGATATTTTTTATCATCATCAATACAACCAACAGCATAAGTCCAAGCAGCATCTCCCTGATATCCTTTATAACCAATAACAACATCTATAGTAACAATATCTCCATCTTTTAATACTCTTTCAGATGGAATTCCATGAACAACTTCATCATTAACAGAAACACATAAAGCTGCTGGAAAACCTTGATATCCTTTACAACTAGGTACTCCACCATTTTTTAAAATAAATTCTTCACATAAACGATCTAATTCCGCAGTAGTAATTCCCTCTTTTATAAAAGGCCTAATATATTGATGCATCAATGATACTAGCATTCCAGCTTTTCTCATCAATTCAATTTCTCTTTCACTTTTTATTGTTATCATAATATTCCTCCAAACAAAAAGATTATACACCAAAAAAAGAAAAAAAGCTATTCTGAGCTTTCTTCTGGTAATTTAGTATATACTTTTTCCCCTGCAGAAATATTCGGATAAACAACATCATAACTAGCATAAACTACATGATTTTCCATCATTTTCAACAATGATTTGATAAGACCAATATATTGTGGATCAGGTGACTCCTCATAAATATCACTTCGTTGAAGCATGTAAGTATAAACAGTCCCAATTACGTCAACACCATCTACAATTAATGCATAAGATTTAGATAATACATCAATTAATAAACTCTTTTTTAATTTAGCCATAGACTCACTACTAGGTATTGAGTAATTTCCTATATTACCATTAATAGTAACACCTACTAAAAGTTGATTAAAAATCGGATTATCCGTTGACAAATCATCTACACTATAAATCTTAGACAACTTAGAATTAATGGACTTTAATTCATCTACACACAAATAAATAGAATGCTTCATTGCCTTTTTACCAAGCAATTCATCAGTCGGATAACCAAATTTTTCAAAATGTTTCCAATATCTAGTAACTAACATATCAAAGTCAATTTGAGAGTCTAAAATATCTGCTAAAGTAATTTCACTCTTTGGTTTTTCAGCCAAAGCACCTACTTTCTCCTGTAGTTCAGCTACATCCTGTTGTAATATTCCTAAATTTTCTCTTCTATATTTTTCAATACGTGGTTTTAAAACAGGAAGTAATTCCCCTATATTTTCAAGTGAAAACATCAAAATCACCTCAATATTTAAAATTATAATATCATACAAATAATTATATATCAAACAAAAAAAGCTCTAAAAGCTTTTATTTTCTTATAATACCATAAGTTTTAGGAGTAGGATTTTGATCAAACATACTACCAAATGCTTCTGCAAAAGTAATATTTTTCTCAATTCTCATTATTAAATATCCAAGTTTTGTTTTAAACTGTGTATTAATAGCTTCACTATAAAATTCATAATCTTCCATAATTCTATTATAATTAGCTACATCTATGTTATCTCCATATTCAACAACCGAATAAACAGCTGACATAGTATCACAAATCAATCTCTTTTTACGAAGCGTCATAGCACCATTTTCTGGAATAATATACTCTCCTTTAGCCCCACACTGTTCTATATCATCTAATAATCCATCAAAAAAAGGCTTACCGATTTTCAAATCAGCAATTTTATAAGTCATACTTCTAATACAATCTATATTAATTAAATCTTGCACCTCGCTACGAATAATATCTTTATGACAACCAATATCATCATAGTACTTAGCATATTTAGTAGTTAACACTGCAAAATCAATTTCTAAACCCAAAACATCTGAAACAGTTCTTTCTTTTTTTGGTTTATGATATAAATTACAATAACGCTCAAGTAATTCTTTCGCTTCAGCATGTAACTTTTCTTCTCTTGATTTTGGTAAAAATTTACTTAATAAATCGATAAATGAATAATACATAATAATCCCCCTTCAATATTTACTGAATTATATCACAAAACTCAAATAAAATCAACAAAAATAGCTATTTCTAGCTATTTAGAAAAAATCTTATCACAATCAACAACAGCTGTAGTATCAAAAGAAACATAATGATAAATAATACCAAGTAATTGAGCTATCTGTTCAAAATATTGAGGATTAGATAAACCTTTATAATAATGGAATAAACTATTTAATGATAAATAATCTTCCATAGATACCTTCTTCTGATTAACAATTACTTCATAAGAAGTAGTTAAAACATCAATTAATAGTTTTCTTTTAACATTAAGCATAGATCTTTCTTTAGGAATAGCAAAATCACCCATATCTCCATCAAAGACAATTCTTTGAACCAATAAATCATATTGCCCATTTCCAGTAGTTAAAGCAGGTATTATGTTTGTACGCATTTCCATAACTAAATCTAAAAATCCACCAATAGAAACTTCTAACAAACAATCAGCATGTTCACATAAATCATTTGGCTTCTTATAAACTTCTATAGATAAATCTAATAATTTATCTTCAGGTAGAAAACCAACGTAATCAACAAAAGGACCAAAAGAAACCACTTGTTCAGGATTACTTTGTGTATTACCAAACATCTTCATAGATAATGCTAATAAATCTTCATCAGATAAAGTATCAAGAGAATCAATATGATGAGGAAAATCATTACTTTTACTATATGTACTCAACAACATAGGATTACAAAATGCATTTTCCATAGAATTAATATCAGGAATACTTAAACCATTAAAAAAATCACTTTGTAACTTACTATCTTCTTTTTTATATAATATCATCCTAAGAGAATCAATCTCATCTAAAGTAGGAATTATAGTTCGTAAATCAGCTCTAGAATATATGGTAGATCTTTTTTTATAATAATAAGCATATTTAGCTGTAAGAATAGCAAAATCAATCTCTAATTCAATAATATCTGCAGCCTTTAATTTTTCAGGTTCTTTTATAAATCTATAATATTTTGTATACAACTCATCAGCTTCTGGTTTTAATAACTTATCTTCATCTTTAATAAAAAGCATAATACTCACCCCAAATGTGCAAATATAATATCATAAAAACCTTATAAAATCAAGAAATGCCATTAATAAAATAATCTTGGATAGTAGTTTTTCTAGAATCATCACTATCATTATTGCAAGCATATTCTAAAGCTTTCCAATCTCCTACAATATAAAGTTTCTTTTTAGCCCGCGTAACAGCAGTATATAAAAGGCGTTGGTAAAGCATCTTATGATAACCTTTAACAATTGGAATAACCACAACTTCAAACTCAGATCCTTGAGATTTATGAATACTAATCGCATAAGCTAAACGAAATTGTTGAAAAGTAGAAGGTGTATACTTAATCACATTACCATCATAATCTATATATATTTCCTTTTTTTGTGAATTAATCAGACTAATAATTCCAATATCACCATTATAAACATTATCATCAGGTAAATTTGTAAGTTGGATTACTTTATCTCCTTCTTGAAAAACTATATCTCCTACTTTTAAAGAACCTAAATGATGATTAGAAGGATTATAGATTGCCTTTACCTTTTGATTCAAAATATCAATTCCATTCATTCCTTTATACATAGGAACAAGTATTTGAAAATCATGATAATTTAAATCCTGATATGTCTCACATAATTCCCCAACTTTATTTCCAACCTCTAAATCACTGCATTCTATATATGTTAAATCTTCTTCATTATTAAAAATATCCTTTTCAAGAGTTTTTTTCCGTATATCATAAGCTAAAGTAATAATATTTGAATCTCTCCCTTGACGATATAATTCAGTTAATTCAATAACATCTAACATCTCACATTGAATGACATCTCTTAAAACTTGTCCAGCTCCAACAGAAGGTAATTGATGATCATCACCTACTAATACAATTTTACAATTACTAGAAATACCCTTTAATAAATGATTCATTAAAATAGTATCAATCATACTAGCTTCATCAATAATTACAAATTCAACTTTACTTTTATGATATTCATTTACTTGAAAACGATTAGTCTCCTTTTGCCATTTTAAAAAGCGATGAATCGTACTTGCCGGAAAAGAAGTAGCTTCACTCATTCTCTTTGCCGCTCTCCCAGTAGGCGCTAATAAAGCAACTTTATCTAATAAATCATGAAAAGAATAATGATTCATCATTCTAAACAATTCTAATATTCCTCGCATAATAGTAGTTTTACCAGTGCCAGGGCCACCTGTAATAATTAAGAAGTCTTTACAATAACTATTTATAATAGCTTCTAATTGCTTATCATTATAATGAACTCCTAAATATTCCTCTAATTGATGAATAGCTTCATCTGCTAGTAAAGAATCTTTATCTTTCTTATGACTTAATAGTCGAAAACGCTTAACAATAAACACTTCAGCATCATACATATCTTTTAAATAATACCTATTATCTCTAATAACAATTTTTAAATCTTTTTCCAATTCTAAAATAGCTTCATCTAACTGTACATCAGAAATAGAACAACCTAATACTCTTGGTAATAATAAAGATATTTCATCTAAAGAATAATAGCAATGTCCATAAGTATTACTAATCTCACTCATAATATATAAAATCGCAGCCTTTACTCGACAAAAATCATCTTTTAAAATTCCATTTCTTAACGCAATCATATCAATTTTTTTAAAATAAAAATCAGGAAATTCTCCAATTACTTGATAAATATTATCTTCAATTACTTTTTTAGTCTGTTTATTAAATTTATGATATAAAACCATAGAATCTTTAGTAGAAAAACCAAGTTCTGTTAAATACAAAATAATCTCATAACTTTCTTCATATTCTTTTAATTTAGAATGTAAAACATTAATATTAGCTTGACTAATACCAGGAATAAGTATTAAATTATCTGGATTTTCCAAAATTACTTTTAAAGTATCTTTACCCAAAACATCTACAATAGATTTTGCCTTCTTCTCTCCAATTCCTTTAAATAGTCCACTCGTTAAAAAATCAATTATCGCATCTTTCTCAACTGGTTTAGATCTTTCATAATTATCAACTTGAAATTGTTCACCATATTTATCATGTTTTACATATTTACCATAAAATATATAAGTATCTATATTATTTAACTCATGAAAATATCCAGTAAAAGTTATAGTCTTACCAACATAATTATTATTATCAGCTTCTACAACTCTAAAAAGACCTACAAGATAGCCTGTATTACTCTCATATATAGTTTTTGTATAATTACCCTTAATAAAACTCATAGATCCTCCTATATATAATTATATTATAACAAAAAAAATAAGAGTTACACTCTTATTTTATGAAACCTTCTACGTTACTTTGATAATTACCTGCAACCTGATTTAATCCAGTATTAGTAGCTCCACCAGCTAATGCAGCAATACCCATTTCTACTAACTCATCATCAGTAAAAGCACCAGTTGATTTTAAATAATTTAAACAATCTATAATTTGACTAGAAAATGGTTGAATAGGATCTTTTTTTTCAGTATTAAGTAATCTATGAAGATCAATAAGTGTAATAGGTAATTCATCTTTCATATAATATCCCCCTAAATAAGTGAATAAATTATACCACAATTGCTGCTGGTTGTCAAATTCTAAAATTATATATGTTACTTAAAGACTTAAATGCAATTTATTCCTAACCAAAAGGTTTAAGTTGCATTTAGTCTTTTAATCCTTTTTAATATCTTTTATCAATTGTTTTCTTTATGGTGATATAGAAAGGTAAGATTACATTGAAAAAAGAAAGATTGTCTATTGAAAATAGAATGTTAATTGAAGAATTATTAAGGGAAAATTATAAACTTAAGGATATGGCTAGAGTTATTGGTGTTCATCCTTCTACTATTTCAAGAGAAATTAAGTACCGTAGAATGTCTGATAATAGAAATACAGAATGTTCTAAAACCTCTAGGTTTCCTTTTATATGCTATAACTGCTCTAAAAAAGTCCACTGTAGTAAAAATAGATATTACTATAACTATAAGGAAGCACAAAAAGATTATGAAAAAAAACTCAAATATTCTAGAATCGGAATTGATATGTCAATTGATGAAATTGAATATTGGAATGATTTCTTTAGAGAACATATAAAAGATAAAAATCAACCAATATTACATATTTTTAAAAATATAGAAAATGAATTTCCAAAATCAATTCAGTCTTTTTATAAATATGTTCATAAAGGCTATTTTTCTAGTATTAATGATGAAATGCTTGCTAGATCATTTAATTATAAGCCCAGGAATAAAAAAGATACTATAAAAACAATTTCTAAGGATAATATTATAAAAAAAGGAAGAAGATTTTCCGACTTTGAAAAGTATGTTAAAGAACATCCTGATTGTAATATAGTTGAAATGGATACTGTTATAGGAAAGTTTGAGGATAAGAAATGCATTTTGACATTATATTTTAGAGATTCTAAGTTAATGCTAATGTTTTTAATAAAAAAATATAATCCCTCCGAAGTGACTAATATTTTTGTTTCAATCAGAAAGTCAATTGGTGAAGAGCTATATAAAAAACTTTTTGAGGTCATTTTAACTGACAATGGCTGGGGGTTTTCAAGACCTGAAGATATAGAAATAAATTATGATACTGGCGAAAAACTGATTAATGTTTTTTATACAGATCCATACTCTTCTTGGCAAAAAGGCGGGATTGAAAGGAATCATGAATTCATCAGATATATAATTCCAAAAGGAATATCATTTGATAATTTAAATAAAAAGAACATTACTGACATGATGAACCATATCAATAATGTTCAGCGAAAAAGCCTAGATTATCAAACCCCATGTTCATTATTTGTAAGAAAATACGGGGAAGATATTTCTAACATATTTCATCTAAAATTTATCCCAAAAGATGAAATAAATTTAAGCTATAAGCTACTAAGCAAGTAGATTATTAAAAAAGAAAACAATTGATAACATTTAATAAAATAAGTTGCATTTAATTTTTGAAAAAATTATCAAAAATTTTTTTGGTGTGCAATTATTTCCCTTTTCACTAATAATTTATAATAAAAATCAAGAAAAAACAAGAGAAAAAATTGCATTCTCTCTTGTAATATCAATATTTTCAACAAAATTGCATTTTACTATTTAACTAACCTCTAAAATTATATAAAGATTCAAATATACTTTAACATGCCAATCTATTTATTAATAACACCTATACAATATGGATATTCAACATTTTGAATAGTAACATTAACAAATTCATTATGAGGATATTCGCCCTTAATTTTAACCTCTAGATAATTACCAGTATGTCCATAACTATAACCATCTTTTACTTCTTCAATTAATACTTCAACTTCTTTATTTAAATATTTTTTCATATACTTAATTTCTAATTCTTTTGATAATTCTATTAATCTTCTTGCCCTATCTTTCTTTTCAGAACCAGAAACAGGATTAGGTAAACTAGCAGAAGCCGTACCTTTTCTCTCACTATAAGGAAAAACATGAATCTTACTAAAACCTACTTTTCTACAAGTATCTAATGTTTTTTGAAACTCTTCTTCTCTTTCTCCAGGAAAGCCAACAATAACGTCTGTACTTATCGCAATATCAGGTCTAATATTTCTTATTTCTTCAATCTTTTTAAAATAAAAATCTAAATCATATTTTCTCTTCATATCCTTTAATATTTTATCAGACCCAGCCTGTAAAGGAATATGAAGATGATCTACTAAAACATTAGATTCTTTTAATAACACTAAAACCTCATCATTTAATTCTGTAACTTCAATAGAAGATATTCTAAGTCTATTTAGATTTGGTATTTGAACAAGTCTTCTTAAAAGATGAGCAAAATTAGTCTCTAAATCAACTCCATAACTACCAGTATGAATACCAGTTAAAACAACTTCATGATAACCATTATCTATTAAAGTAGTAATCTCCTCTACTACTTTATCTTCTTCCTTACTTCTACATCTACCCCTTACAAAAGGAATAATACAATAACTACAGAAATTATCACATCCATCCTGTATTTTAACGAAAGCTCTTGTTCTACCAGGAAATTCTTCAATATACATATCTTCAAATTCTTTTAAACGTCCAGTGTATTGTTTATTAATAATCTCTTTTTTTTCAAAATACTCATCAAGTAGTGAAACAATATTAGATTTGTCTTTATTACCTATCACAATATCTAATCCTTCTTCTTGATAATCAAAATTAGCCGCTATAAAACAGCCCATCGCCACAACACAAGCCATAGGATTTCTCCTAATAGCTTGCCTTATCATTTTCTTAGATTTTGCATCACTAGAATTAGTAACCGTACAAGTATTAATAATATATACATCACAAATATCATTAAAATCTTTAATTTCATAAGAAGCTTTTTTTAACTCATTAATAATATATTCAGATTCATAAGTATTGACTTTACAACCTAAAGTACATATTCCTACACTTTTCAATTAAAACCACCTCAAAATCTCTCTATATTATACAGAAAAAAATATATAAATCAAATAATATTATAAAACAAAAAGTGAATATAAAAAACTATATTCACTTTTAATCCAACTTTTTCTGTAAATCCTTTAAAGTCATTAAGAATTCATTTGTTCTTTTAATCTCAGCATCTAATTTTTCATAATTAGCTGTATTCTCTAACTCAATATCATTCTTCTCAATTCCATAAATTGGAGAAATAATAGGGCTACTTTTAAATTTCTTAGAATTAACAATTACTTCATTATCTGGTTTAACTGTATTAAAGTCATCTAATTTAATAGTTTGAGGAGTATTATTACTTTCTTCCAATATTTCTTCTTTAGGAACTACTTCAGCAATAGAAAAATTCTCTTGAAAACTAGGTGTAGATAAAACAGATTTTTCTTCTAATTCTTTCAAGCTAATAGGTTCATTACCTTCATCTGCATATTGAGTAAGTTCATTTTTAGCATACATGTTTTTACCTTTTTGAACTAATTCTTCTAAACTAATAATTGCATTCTCTTCTTGTTCTTCTTCATAATTAGATAAATCATGATTTTCTATTTCACTTGAAACTAATTCCTCCTGTTTCTTTAACTCTTCAGTTAATTTCTTTAATTCTCTTTGAGCAGTTTCAATATCAGGTTCAATTGAAGTATATTGTAATTCAGCTGATGAATCAATAGAATTACTTAAAGGTTCAACAATAATATCATCACGAACACTTTGAACATCAGTAATAACAGGAGTACTTTCTTCCACAGCATACAATACTGGTTTCTCTGTAATAACTTCTTCATCCTCTATATTAGCTTCTTCTCGAACTTGTTCTACTAATTTATTAAGTTCTCGAGTATTATGTCGTTGTTTAAATTTAACATTATTTTTCTCAACAAAATAAAACAATAAACATAAAAGACAAGCTACTCCTGCCACAACATAAATAACAATAGCTTCTTGAGAAGTTAAAAATTCTAATAATTCACTCATTTGGTTACACCTCTAATTTTAGTTTAACATAAAACATTTTTATAGAAACAAAGATGCATAAGAAAAATCGTTCATTGACAATTATTTTTACAAAAATAACTGTATGTTCGATTTACAAGATATTTGACACTACAATTCAAATACCTTTCTAAAAAAATAATAACATAAATTAATATATAATGATACTTTTTTTTTATTATTTTTAAATATTTTCATAATTTCATATTATTTTCACAATTATAGTATAATGTAAATACAGGAGGCATATATGAAAATATTAATTGTAGATGATGAATCAGGGATTCGTTCCATTATAAAAGAATATTGTGAAGAAGAAGGATATGAGGTAGAAGAAGCTGAAACAGGCAAAAAAGCTCTAGAAAAATTAAAAATAAAAGATTATGACATAATGATTCTAGATATTATGATGCCAGAAATGGATGGATATACTATGTTAAAAGAATGTCCAAAATCTAGACGAATACCTACTATTGTCCTATCCGCAAGAGGCGAAGAATATGATAAACTATCAGGCTTTGAATTAGGTATAGATGACTATGTAACTAAACCATTTTCTCCTAAAGAATTAATTGCGAGAGTAAAAGCCTTAAAAAATAGGATTAATCATGATATTACCGATATATATACCTATAAAGAATTAGAAATAAACTTTCTTTCTCATACTATAAAAATAAAACAACAATTAGTTGAAGTAACACCTAAAGAGTTTGAAATATTAACCTACTTAATCCGTAATAAAGATATTGCTATTTCTAGAGAACAATTGTTATCAAACGTCTGGGGTTATGATTATTATGGGGATGATAGAACAGTTGACACTCATATAAAAATGTTAAGAAATAACTTAGGAATATATCGAAATAACATTCAAACAGTAAGAGGAATTGGATACAAATATGTGGAAGAATAATTTAAAAACAGAAATATTAAAATACTTTCTAATATTTTCTATAGTTATATTAAGCTTTTTATGGGTTTTTCAAGTATTCTCATTTCGCTCATTTTATAAAGAACAAAGAAAAAATGATTTAGAAAATGTAGCTAAAAAAATAGATAAAAATAAAACAAGCTCTAATTTATATGAAACAATTAATAATCTAGCTCTAGAAAAAAGTGTTTGCGTAGAAATAGATAATAGTAATTATTATTCCCTATTTAATTCAACCTATTTTGGTAGAGGATGTGCTACAAGTCAACAAGAAACATATCAATACAAATTTGATTTTATAAATAGTAATCAAAAAGAAAAAACCTATGAGCAAAGAAATCAAAGAGATCAAACAGATACAATGATATATGCCCTAAAACTAGACAATAATAATTATATTTTTATAAGTACATCTTTAGATCCAACTGATAGTTTTACTTTATTAATATTAAAACAAATATCTATAATCACAATTCTAATCATAATACTTTCAGTATTTTTAGCCCAAATAATAGCAAATCATATTTCTAAACCAATAAAAACAATCAATGAAGATGCTAAAAAATTAGCTAAAAAAGATTTTTCAAATACATTTCAAAATAAAAGTAATATTTTAGAAATAAAAGAATTATCAGATACCTTACAATATGCTCAACAAGAACTAAGCAAAACAGATGAATTAAGAAGAGATTTAATGGCTAATATCTCCCATGATTTAAAAACACCTTTAACAATGATTAAAGCTAATGCTGAAATATGTAAAGATCTTCATCAAAACAACAAAGAAAAAAGAGAAAAAGACATGGACACTATTATTACTGAAGTTAATCGTTTAACTATTTTAGTAAATGATATATTATCATTATCAAAAATGGAATCACTTACCGAAGAACTAAAAATAGAAAATATAAATCTAAAAGAACTAATAAATGATATTATCAAACAATATTCAATATTAGAAGAAACAGAAAAATATACTTTTGAATGTATATATCCTAAAGAAGAAATAATTATAAAAGCCGATCATAAAAAACTAGAGCAAGTACTATATAATTTAATTAATAATGCTATTAATTATACTGGAGAAGACAATAAAGTAATCATAAAAGCAACCAATAAAGAAAAAATAAAAATAGAAATTATTGATTCTGGTAAAGGTATCAAGGAAGAAGAAATTCCTTATATATGGGATAAATACTATAAAAACCAAAAGAACCATAAAAGAAATTTAGTTGGAACAGGCCTAGGTTTAAGTATAGTTAAAAAAATACTAGAAGAACATAAATTCCAATATGGTGTACAATCAAAAGAAGGCAAAGGAACAACATTCTTCTTTGAAATACCAAAAGAAAAAGAGAAATAATTCTCTTTTTTACTTACCATTAATTCCTTTCTCAAAATATTCACTAGCAGGCAACATATAGGTACATACCATCACCGCAAAAGCAAAACCCCCTATTACAAAAAACAAGAACCATATAAAAATAAGTCAATAACTAGTTATAAATATAAAGTTCATGTTGAGCTCTTGTACAAGCTACATATAATAAATGTCTTTCATTTTTTCTATAAGAATTATCTCTATTATTATAAAGAACAACACTATCAAATTCTAATCCTTTAGCCATATAAGCAGGAATCAAAATAAAATCTTTTTTAAATTTAGTACTAAAAGAATCAACTAATGAAACATCAGCCTCTTCATGAATCAAATCATAAAGAATATTAGCTTCTCTATCATCTTTTGTAATAATCGCAACACTTTTATATTTTTCTCTTAAAGTCTGAATATCTTCTAATAAAGAATCCTTTAAAGAAACAATATTTTTACGTATAACTACTGGTTTATTAGTACTCTTTCTAATAGCATTAACATGTTTTAAATTTAATATCTTATTTGTATATTCAATAATCTCTGGTGAAGAACGATAAGTCTTTAATAATTCTAAATAACGAGCATCCAAAAAAATATCTTGCAAAGATTCCAAAGAATCATAATGATAGTATGGATTAATATTTTGATTAATATCTCCTAAAATAGTAAAATCAGCTCTTTGAAATATCTGTTTAATAATTAAGTATTGAAGTCGATTATAATCCTGTGCTTCATCAATAACTACTTGTTTAATATTAGCTTCATATAAAAATCCTTCTAAATTTCCTTTTATATAAGCAAATATTAAAGCATCTTCATAATGTAAAATATCCGTTTGGATAGAATTTTTAATTTCCTTCTCAGTAGGTTTTAAAGAACAAAAAGAACTACCAAAAAACTCTTTTAAAATAGCTTTGTAATCTTTCTTAAAATTACTATTTTCATATAACAACTTTTCATAAGTTTTAATCTTTTTACGACTACCTTTATAATTATTAGTACAAAGTTTATCAGCGATTTCCTTAACTCTTTCAAATAAAGGAAATCTACTATACTTATTATGTAAATAATCATTAATTTCATCCTTATCAATTAAATGAACTTCTCCTTCTTTAAAAGAAGAAACAAATTGACAATTCTTAATATAATCATCTATAAATAAATCTAAATCATGAATAATTTGATCACTTTGTTTATACTCTACTAACATAGGATTAGTTTCTTGATAAGAATAATATCTAGAAACAAAATCAGGAAATGATTCAATACCTTTATATTCAGTAATAAAAGATTCTAAATAATCAGCAAAAGTAGTTTGTAATGTATTAGCTTCTCCCAAAGAAGGTAATACTCCAGATATGTATTCAGTAAAAATTTGGTTAGGTGAAAATACTAAAATATTATTACTATTTAAATTAGGTAATCTATAAAGTAAAAAAGCAATTCTATGAAGCGCCACAGTAGTTTTACCACTCCCCGCAATACCTTGTACAATAATATGATGATCATCTAAATTACGAATAACTTTATTTTGTTCTTGCTGAATAGTATTAACAACATTCTTCATCTTATCACTAGACTCAGTCGCTAAAACATCTTGTAATACTTCATCATCAATATTCAGCGAATTATCAAAGACTCCTAATAATTGCTTGTTTTCAATCTTATATTGTCTTTTTCTTTTTAAAGTACCAGTTATAATACCTCCAGGAGCACTATAACTACAAGGACCTATTTCATAATCATAAAATAAACTACATATTGGACTTCTCCAATCATATAAAATATTATTACCATTATCATCTTTTAAATAAGTTAAAGACATATAGATATTATAAAAAATTCCTTCAGAATCTTGAAAGACAATAGATGCAAAATAAGGTTTATCTTGAATTTGTCTTAGTCTTCTAAAATATCTTTGCTTTTGAAATACTTTATCAGCTTCTAGGCTAGTTGCCGCCATAACTTGTTGTATTTCCCCTTCATCAAAAGCATGTGAATCAGACCACATCATCTTTTTAAATTCAACTAATTCCTCTTCTTCTTGAAATACATCTTCTCCTAAACTAACTATAGTATCATTTAATAAAGATAATACTTTCCCAAATATCTTTTTTTCCTTTTTAAATTCACTCTCTGAAATAGCCATAATCATCATCCTAACTACTTACCATAATAACATAAAACAATAAAAAACTAATCATATGAATCTTAATTTAACGTCAACTAAAAAGTAGTAGAAATCTACTACTTTATTTATTAAACTGTTGAATAACACTCATAAACTCGTCTTGTAAGGATTGTAATCTTTCTTCACTAATAGCTTCAAATCTAGCTGTTATATTAGGACCAGTATTAGAATATCTTACCAAAGCCCAACCATCACTAAAATTAACTCTTACACCATCTATATCATTATAAGAATAACCTTTATCTTTTACATAATTAATTACTTTATCAACAACTTCTACTTTCTTCTGGTCAGTAGAAGTTATTTTTATCTCTTCTGTAGAATAATAATGGTTAATACCCTCTAATAACTCTCCAATATTACAATTAGTTTGAGATAGTATTTCTAATAGACGTAATCCAGCATAAAGTCCACTATCAAACCCAGGCCAACGATCATTAAAATAAACATGACCAGATAATTCTCCACCAAAAGGTAAATTGTCCTCTCTTACCTTGGCTTTTGTATAAGAATTTCCTGTTCTATAGCAAACTCCTTCTCCCCCTAATCTTTCTATTTCATCACTTAAACTCTTAGAGCACTTTACATCATATAAAAATCTTTTATTAGAAACTTTATTAATAATATCCCTGATAATAATAATCATATAAATATCAGTAGGAATAAATTTACCAGTATTAGAAACAATTCCTAAACGATCTCCATCCCCATCAAAAGATATCCCAACATCAGCTTTAACTTCTAAGACCTTTTCTTTCAATTGCTCTAAATTAGCTTCAATACAAGGATCTGGATGATGATTTGGAAAATGTCCATCACTTTCCTCATTAATAATTACTAAATCCAAAGGAAATTTCTCATATATTTTACGACATATAATAGAAGTTGTTCCATTTGCTGGATCTAAAACTACCTTTAATCTTCTAGCCCCAAAAGAAAGGCTCTTTTTATATAATTCTAAATATTCAGGTTCAATATTATATTCTGAAACACTACCTGTACCTTGCAAAAAATCTCTTTGTAATAATTCTTGTAAAAAATCTTGTATTTCTTGTCCTTTACAATTACCACTTTCATCAAGCGCAAACTTAATTCCATTATCGTCTTTAGGATTATGAGAAGCCGTAACCATTGCTCCACTAGGGATTCCAAGTTTAATACAAGCATAATAATACATAGGTGTTGTACATAAGCCTAATGAAATTACATCTACTCCAGTCTCTACAATTCCCGTTATCATAGCATCATACAAAGCTGGAGATGAAAGACGATTATCATGACCTACAACACATTTTTTCTTCCCATTTTTTTGAATATGTGTACCAAAACATAAACCAAATGTATAAGCTGTATCTTCATCAATTGTAGTAGGATAAACTCCCCTAATATCATAAGCTCTAAAAATACTATGATCAATATTATCTTTATATTTATAATCCATATAATTCCTCCTATCATTATCATAACATTAAAATACCTATTTAGTCACTTTTCTTTATACTTTTCTCAACTATTCTTTGTAATTCAACTACATACTTATTTCTGGTAATATTAGGAAATGCTTTGAATAAACGTTTATGAAAAAACTGATATTTTAAAATAGAATCCATAATTTCCTTTTTTATTCTAATAGTACAATCCTTTTCCTTAAAGAAGGATAAATCTAATTTTAATTGTAAAATTGTATAATTAGAAATAATAAAATCAGTTATCATAATAATACTTATAATAACTCCTAAAATAATAACTATCTTATAAGGAATTAAAGATAAAATACTAATTAATATAGGATTAAAAAATTTAACAATAATAATACCACCTAAGCCAAATTTAACACCAGTTTCCAAACAAACTCTACCATTAATATTAAATCTCATATCAGAATAATCCCACCAACGTAATTTAAATATCTTTTCCATAATTAAACTAGTAAAATATTCCAATAAACAACAAATTACTAAACCTAATACAAATAAAACAACATAATCGTTTTTATAAGGTTCTAAAATATAAATCATTAAAACAGCCCCAAAACCAAAAATAGGTAAATAAGGCCCTATTAAAAACCCTCTACTAAAAACAATAGAATGGCTAACTCGATAGACTTCTATTACTTCCAATATATAACCTATAAAAGAATAACAAAAAAATAAAAGAATAAAAAAACAAAATGAATAAGACATCGGTATCATTAAATCACCTAACCTATTATCATTATAACAAAAAAAGGATCCTAAGATCCAATAATTTGTTTTAAAACTCCAAAAGAAACAATCATCATAATAATACTAGCTAAAAAAATTCCTATCATAGCCGCCAAAAAAGCTTTTTTACGATTCATATGTAATACCGCTGCTATCAAACAACCAGTCCAAGCACCAGTTCCAGGTAAAGGAATACCAACAAATAAAACCATTCCCCAAAAACCATATTGTTCAATTTGTTTTTTATGTTTAGCAACCTTTTTATCTAACCATTTCGCAACTTTAGAAAAACGTTTACTATTTCTCATATAATCTAATATAGAATTAATAAACCATAAAATAAATGGCACCGGTATAATATTACCAATAACCGAAATAATATAACTAGAAAGAGGTGAAAGACCCAACAAAGAAGCTGCAATTAAGCCACCTCTCAATTCCAAAATAGGCATTAAAGAAATAATAAAAACAATTAATTCTTTTCCAAAAGGAATATCTAATAATCCACCAAATAAAGAAACTAAAAAACCAACAATTCCTTCTACCATAATACCTCCTAATTTTCAAGCACTTCCATAATATCAGGAACAATATGTTTTTTTCTAGAAAGACAACCTTCTATAAAATATCCCTCTTCAACAACATCTTGATAAATAAGATTCATAATACCACTACTCTTACGATTAAACATAACATAACTACCATTTTTAATAATATCTGTAACATATAAACACACTAAAACATAATGGTTAGTTTCTGCAACTCTATCTAATACATCAACATATGACTCTAAATCTTTTTCAATTTCATCAAAATTAGTCGTAAAGAACTGACCAATCGCAAAGTTCTTATCATTGACAGAATATAACTTATAATCATTATATAAAACGTCTTCCTGATTCATACCTTCTAATGAAGTACCAGATTTAAATAAATTCATACCATATTCTTCATAATTAACTCCAGCAATTTTAGAAAGAAATCCAACACAATCCCTATCTCTTACTGTAGTAGTTGGACTTTTCAAAATAAGAGTATCAGATAAAATCCCCGAAATCAAAGCTCCAGCAATTTCCTTAGGTATAGGAACATTTCTCTCTCGAAACATCATAGTAACAATAGTACAAGTAGATCCAACTGACATATTACGGAAATTAATAGGATGATTAGTTGTAATACTACCTAAATTGTGATGATCAAAAATCTCAATAATTTCTGCTTCATCCAACCCTTCAACGCTTTGTAATTTTTCATTATGATCTACTAAAATAACTTTTTTAGGTGTTTTTTCACTTAAATCAGTTATTTTTAATAATCCTAAGCACCTATTATTCTTATTAACAACAGGATAATTAGTATGTTTTAATTTATTATTAATATCTAAAACATCCGAAACAAAATCAGTTTCCATAAAAAGAACAGGTTTAATAATAGAAACCATTGTTTTAATATAATTAGTTAAACCTAATAAACGCGAAACATGATAAGTATCAAAAGGAGTTCTAATAATACTAACATTTTTCATCTTAGCTAATTTTATATGTCCATCTTTAATAAAAGAGTTTCCTGAAATAATAATTAATTTTACACCTGACTTAATCGCATACTCTATAACACTATGACGATCACCAACAATTAAAATATCATTTGGAGTCAATTCAACATTTGCCATAAAAGTAGTACTACGAAAAGCCGCAACTAATATTTTTCCAAAGACCTCATCTAAACAACGAGAAATTTCTTCGCCATGTAAAACACTTAATAAATTATCATAAGAAGTATATAAATCATCAACATTCTCATTAACTAAAATATGACTTAAATCCTTTAAAGTAACTAATCCCTTAAATTGCCCATCTTCCCCTGTTAAAGGTAATCCAGTTAATTCTTCTCTTAACATAGCTTGATATCCATCATAAATACTAGAATTTTCAGAAATAAAAAAGCCTTTATGATAACGAACATCTTTTATTTGTAACTTAACATCATTTAAGTATTTAGGTTCTGGAATATGAAAATAATCTAAAGCATATTTACTCTCTTTATTAATAGTACCTAATACTCTAGGTTCCGTACAATCACCAATTTGATTCTTATAATAAGAAAGACCTATCGCAGACATAACAGAATCAGTATCTGGTTTTTTATGCCCAAAAATAAAAGTTTTCTTCATCTACCCATCCTTCTTTCTTGACAAGTATAACATATAATCAAAAAAAAAAAAAAGAGGCTACACCTCTTTATACTAACTCTTTTAAAATAGAATCCATCTCTTCTAATTCTTCATCAGTTGTGGCCGTAACAGATTGCTCTTGATTAAACCAAGCTGGTAAAGCTTCTTCTTTTTCTTTAGGTTTAGAAATACTAGTTTGTTTAGCCACAAGCTTATTAAGTTTCTTATGTTCTTTCTCGGTATATTTCATCGCCTCTTCAACAGTTTCTATATTAAGACGTTTCCATTGCCCTGCAATAGTTTCTACATAACTCTTCTTTAATTGTTCATGATTAACTTTTAAAACATAACTAATCAATACATTAACAACCCCTGGAGCTAATTTCTGATCAATTAATAAACTCTCAATTAATCTCTTATCTCTTTCAGTTGGTTCAGCCCCTTTATATTTTGCCTTTAATAATTGATAAGGAGTTATATTTTCAAAAGTATAAACCATTTTAGCCCACTTAGAAGAATCCCCCATTGGTTTTTTCAAAAACTCAGGTTGTTTATTATAAATTAAAGTAGGTAAATTTCCTGCATGATCAAACTGATAATATTCTCGACAACTTTTTCTCAAAATTGTCTTATCAATCATACCCTTCTCATTTAAAGAGTTGCGAATTAAACCTAACATTGCTACCTTATCTAATTGATAAATATAACTTAATTGTTGAATTAACTCTTTAACATCATCACTAAAACATCTTTCATGTCTTTGACTTTCAGGAATGCCCTCAATAAAATAATCAAAGTCATATTCATCGTTAAATGTAATAGAATTCTCACTTTTATCACGAATATCCATATTCATTTCCCTAATAGTACCTAAAACAGGAGAAAAAACTTCATCAAAAGCAGCAGTAACCTCTTGAAATTCTTTTAATATAACTTTAGGTACTTTGAAATAAGAAAGAACTTTTTCATATTCTTTTTTCCCTAAATTATTATATAAAACAATATTTAAAATAGGATGATTAAAAAACTCTTGTGGTAAAATAGGTGAATATAATAAATAAACATATTGTTGAACTTGATCCTTCTTTAAATAACTTCTAAGTAATCCCACCGCTTCTAGCTTCTTTCTAGCAACTACAATATCTTCTAGTTTTAACTGCATAGTAGAAATTAAATGATAATGTGTTAAATCTTCACTCATTAATTCTTGCTTATCTAAATCATTACATAAAGTATTATATAAACTAACAGCAGTATACCCTATAATAGGTTGATATAACATAGATAATACTTTCTTATCCATATCCGTTAAGATTGTTTTATTAATAACCGTATAAGTATCTGCTGGTAAAACAGTAATTGAATTCAAGGCCCTCACCACCTAAAATAATCATAACATAAATAATTTAAAAAAAACTACTAAAGTAGTTTTAAATAATCTATAATCATTGAAATATCTATTCTAGTAAAGAATATAAATGCAAAACTAATCAATAAGAAAGGCCCAAAAGGAACAATTCGTTGGTTCTTTTTCATCATTAAAAAAAATGATACCGGTAAAGCTAACAAACTACCTAAGAAGATTGTAAATAAACCTAATAAAGGATGCAGAACAATACCAAAGACAAACATCATCTTAATATCTCCCCCACCTAAAGTTTCTTTTTTAAATAAGAAGTTTCCAAACAACATAATTGCATACATACATAAAAATAATATTACACCACTAACAATAGAAAAAAGAAAAGCTTCAAATCCACTCTTAAATAAAATAATAACTAAAAAGTAAAGAGCAAAGAATATTAATAATTCATCTGGAATAATAAAATATTTAATATCAGAAACAGATACAATAATCAACATTGTAACAATTCCTAATGCCAATAATAAATCAAAAGAAAAACCAAAAACAAAATAACTTAAAGCAAATAAAACACCCGTAAAGAATTCCATATAAGTAGATAAATCATCAATTTTAGTTTTACAATAACGACATCTTTTTCCTAAAAGTAAAAATGATAATATAGGAACCATATCTAAAAATGATAATGTATGATGACAAGTATCACAATAACTACGATTAGAAATAAAATTTTCATGATTAGGAAGTCTTAAACCAATAACTGTATAAAAAGACCCCATAAATAATCCAAAAACAAAAAAGATAATCAGAAAGACCAAATTCATATCTGTATTACCTCCTTTATTTAACTTGACTATACATTGAGAACATAGGCTCAACAATTGCCATTAATATAACACCAACCACAACCGCTAAGAAACAAATCAATAACGGTTCAACTAAACTCTTCATTTGATCAATAACACTTTTATGAAGAACTTGGAAGTGTCCCGCAACTTTTTCCATCATTTGTCCTAATTGACCAGTACTTTCACCAGTAACAATCATTTCATAGGCAACTACCGGAATAGCCCATTCTCCTTTAAATGCTGAAGAAATAGAATCTCCTTTTCCTAAATTCTCCATAGTTTTATTAATAATACGTATCATTACTTCATTATTAGTAATCTTGGAGAGGATTTCCATACTATCTGTAATAAATACACCATGGTTTAATAAAGAAGCAAATGTCTTCGTAAAATTAGCTATTTCATTATATATAATAATATTCTTAATAACTGGAAGATGCATCAATATTATTTGAACAATCTCCCTAAACTTTTGAATCTTTTTGTAAAGTAAAACAAAAATTACAACTACCACAACAACACCTAGTATTAATAGATACCAATAATTCTTAATAAAATCACTAACAGCTAAAATTGTTCTAGTAATAACAGGAAGTTCTGCTCCATTCTCTTTAAACATAGAAGAGAATTGAGGAACTAAGTAAGTCAACATAAAGATTAAAACACCAAAAGCAATAATTAATACAACAACAGGATAAGTCATGGCAGATTTCATCTGTTTACGAGTTTGATCCATTGAAGTATAATACTCTGACATATCATCCAAAATAGAAGGTAAATCACCAGTCATTTCAGCTGTCTTAATCATATTAATCAATAACTTTGGATAAACTTTATCTTGCTTTAACATAGCTTCTGATAAACTTTCACCACGTAATAATTCATAAACTAATTGATAAAAACTTTTCTTAATTCCAGGTTTTCTAGATTGTTTAGCTAAAATTCGTACTGAATCTGCTAGAGGAATACCTGCTTTTAAGTAAGTAGATAACTGTGTAAGTGAAAATGCTAAATCATTAGCACCCAATTTAGTACCACCAATTTCAACATCCATGATACCCCTTGGTTTGATATCCAAAACTTGATAATCTAAAGATGTTAAGAAATTACGAACGTCATCTTCACTTTCAGCATCAAACATTCCTGTTTCTTTTTTACCAACACCATTAATAATAGTATATTTAAAATTAAGTAATGGGCGATCAATTTTACTATGTTCAGCAGTCTCATTAGTAGAATCAGATAACTGATTTGTATTTGGTTGAGTAGAACCACTAGCTCCAGGAATTGTATTATTATAATTAACCTCTGGTTGTACCAAAGTAGCTGAACTACTAAGTGCGGGATTAGGTACTGCTTCTACAGCTGAACCAGTAGACACAACAGTAGAATCTAAAACTTCAGGAGAAACAACAGGTGCTTGTTGTACTGCAGGAGTAGAAGGTACATTAGATACATTAGGATCGTTAGAAACTACAGTAACCCCAGTAACATTATTAGGTGCTGGAGTATCTAAAACAGCTACTTCACCTGGTTTATCATTTTTATTTTTAGAACCAAATAAACCCATATAATAACCTTCCTTTTTACCTTATCCTAAGATATATTTTAACACATACTTTTTTAATTGAAAATAACAAATTAAACTTTTTAGAAATTTGACAAAAAAAGACTATATAAAATAGTCTAATTCTTATAATAACGTTCCTTAAAAGAATCTCGATATTCTAGTAGTCGATCTTCTCGAATAGCTTCTCGAATCTCCTCTGTTAAACGAATTAGAAAGCGTATATTATGAATAGATAATAAACGTTGCCCAAACGTTTCTTCTGCTCTAATTAAGTGATGAATATACGCTCTAGAATAATGTTTACAAGCATAACAATCACATTCTTCCTCTAAAGAAGAAAAATCTTCTTTAAACCTAGAATTTTTAATATTAAACTTTCCATCCATACTCATAAAATGACCATGTCTAGCAAGTCTAGTTGGAGATACACAATCAAAAATATCAACTCCACGAATAACATTTTCTATAATATCAATAGGATCTCCTACTCCCATTAAATAACGAACTTTATCCTTTGGTAAATACTTACAAGAATACTCAACTTGTAGATATTGTAAATCTTTAGGTTCCCCTACAGCTGTTCCCCCAATACTATAACCATCAAAATCCATTTTAACAAGCTCTTCAACACAATGTTTTCTTAAATCTTCGTATTCAGCTCCCTGTACTATTCCAAATAAAGATTGCTGCTCATTAGAAAAAACATCTTTTCCTCTCTTTGCCCACCGTAAAGTTCTCTCAACACTCTCTTCAACATATTTACGAGTATGAGGAAAACCAACACATTCATCAAAACTCATCGCAATATCACTATCAAGTTTATTTTGTATTTCAATAGACTTTTCAGGAGTTAATAATAAAGAATCTCCATTATAAATATTTTTAAAATGAACACCTTCTTCAGTAATATCTTTAGGTTTAGCCAAAGAAAACACTTGGAAACCACCTGAATCAGTAAGAATAGGCCCATCCCAATTCATAAATTTATGAAGCCCACCAGCTTTAAATACAACATCTTCCCCTGGTCTTAACCATAAATGATAAGTATTAGCTAAAATAATACCTGAACCACATTCTTTTAATTCTTCTGGAGATAAAGTTTTTACTGTAGCTTGTGTCCCAACAGGCATAAACATAGGAGTATCATAAGTACCATAATTAGTTTCTATTTTACCAAGTCTAGCAAGTGTATTCTTCTCTTCTTTAATTAAATAATATTTAACTTTCATAAAATCCCCTCAACTTCTATCCTATTATATCATAAAACAAAAAAAATAGAGCTTACACTCTATTAATTATTTTCCACCATAACCAGTACTTGATTCTTTAGTATTTGTTAAAGCAGAATCAATAATTGCTTGTACATAAGGAACAGAATGTGTCTTTAGCCATTCAAAAGCAGGTTTTGCCAATTGTTGTAATTCTGCACTAGCCTCACTATACCATCCGGCCATCTCCCTAATTTCACCAGAACCATTAAATAAATAATTAGGTTCTGCCATAGCACGATTTGTTTTTTCATCGGTTGTAATGTCACAGTCCCCACGACGAATAAGATTATAAACATAAAAAGAAACAGACATACACTTTTGAGCAAGTGAGAACTCACTAGCAGAAGTTGGAACTAAAGATCCATTTACTGCTGCTTCATAAAGCCCCATAGTTTCAGGTACAAAAGTAAAATAATCAGCAATACAATCTTTTTTAGAATCCAATATCAGTTGAATCATTTCATCAGTAGTATATGTTTTATCAGGATATGGTCCATACATAGCCCATTTATATGTTGCATATTTAGGTAACTTTATCTCCACAGTTTTAAGAACATTACGTGCTAATACTAACTCCATAATCTGAAAAAAATTAGGATTTCCTACTTCTTCATGCTCTACACACCAATTAGTTACATTCTGTAAATTACCTTCAATTATATCTTTAGAAGTTGCTATTAACTTTCCTAAAGACTTCATTCTTTCCATTTCGTTTTCATTTTTTTCCATTATTATCCCTCCATAACTGTGTCTTATTATAACACAAATAAATCAAAAAGTATATATATGAGTTAAATTTAATAAATAATCATAGCATCCCCAAAGGAAAAGAAACGATATTTTTCTTCTACTGCTACTCTATAAGCATTTAGAATATTATCTTTACCAGCTAAAGCACTAACTAACATAACTAATGTTGATTTAGGTAAATGAAAATTAGTTATTAAAACATCAATTGCTTGAAATTGAAACCCTGGATAAATAAAAATTTTAGTCCACCCAGATGTTTCTATAAAAGTATGGTGTTCATGATAAATAGTTTCTAAAGTTCTAGTAGTTGTTGTCCCAACTGCCACAATTCTTTTTCCTTTTCTTTTTGCCTCATTTAATATATCAGCCACTTCTTTTTTCATTGAATAGAATTCACTATGCATTTCATGTTCTTCTACATTAGAAACTGTAACTGGTCTAAAAGTACCTAATCCAACATGTAAAGTTATCTTACAAATATTAACTCCTTTTTTTTCTATTCTATCAAGTAATTCATTCGTAAAATGAAGCCCTGCTGTAGGAGCAGCTGCACTTCCTACTTCTTTAGCATAAACGGTTTGATACCTATTCTGGTCTTTTAATTTTTCATGTATATAAGGGGGAAGTGGCATCGTACCTAACTTCTCTAATATTTCTAGTAATATTCCCCCATAAAGTAATTCAAAATGTCGAATACCTTCATCTAACTCTTTAGTACAACGAGCTTTTAATTCACCATTCCCAAAAGAAACAATTGTTCCAACTTTTATTCTCCGAGCAGGTTTTACTAAACATTCCCATAAATCATTTTCCATATTTTTTAATAAAAGAAGTTCAATAACAGCTCCAGTATCTTCCTTAACACCAATTATTCTAGCAGGCAACACTTTTGTATCATTTAATACTAAAACATCCCCTTCTTCTAAATAATCAATGATATCAGTAAAATGTTTATGAGTAATATTTCCTGTCTTTTTATCTAACGCTAATAAACGAGAAGAGTCTCGAACTTCTAGTGGTGTTTGCGCAATTAACTCTTCAGGTAAATAATAATCAAAATCATCTGTAGACATCCTACTCCTCCTTTTTAGTGTACTACTTTTTATCTTTTGTTTTTTTCTCTATACCTAATACTTCATAGGCTTTATCAGTAACAACTCTACCCCGTGCAGTACGTTTTAATAAACCCATCTGTAATAGATATGGTTCATAAACATCTTCAATCGTTGTAACTTCTTCTCCAATAGAACTACTAAGAGCTTCTACTCCTACTGGACCACCATTAAAACGATTAATAATCGCTAATAATAAATCTCTATCAGTATTATCTAGACCCATTTTATCAACTTTTAAACGATTTAATGCTTCATTAGTTATATCTAAAGTAATAGTACCATTTCCTTCTACCATTGCAAAGTCTCTTACTCTTTTAAATAACCGATTCGCAATACGTGGTGTTCCCCTACTTCTCTTCGCAAGTTCTAAAGCAGCATCATCATCAATTGGAATATCTAAAACTCTAGCAGTTCTTTTTACAATATCTGTTAATTCTTCTACAGAATAAAACTGTAATTTATTAATAATTCCAAAACGATCCCTTAAAGGAGCGCTTAAATCCCCCGCTCTAGTTGTTGCCCCTACTAAAGTAAATGGTGGTAATTCAATTTTAATATTACGACTATTTCCTTCACTGCCAACAATAATATCTAATGAAAAATCTTCCATTGCAGGATATAATATTTCTTCAATATAACGGGGCATTCTATGAATTTCATCAATAAATAAAACATCTCCCTTTTCTAAAGAAGATAAAATAGCTGCTAAATCTCCACTCTTCTCAATACTAGGGCCACTAGCCGTTTTAATATTAACTCCTAATTCATGGGCAATAATAAAAGCTAAAGTTGTTTTACCCAGTCCTGGAGGGCCATATAGCAAAACATGATCTAATGACTCATCTCTCATCTTAGCTGCTTTAACAAATACTTTAATATTTTCTTTTACATCAGTTTGCCCAATATATTCTTCAATTGTCTCAGGCCTAATAGTATTATCTAAAGTATTATCATCAAATAATTCATAATTCTTAACAATACTCTCTTCTCTCATAAATCCCCCTTATCATTTTAATAATAATTTCAAAGCATCTTTTACTTGTTCCTCAATTGTTAAACTAGTATCTACTCTAGCAAGTACTGGTTTAATTTCTTTTTCTTTATAACCAAGACCAATTAATACTTCTTTTAATTCATTTTCTGTATCAACAATATCATCAGAAATACCAACACCTATAAACTCCAATTTTCCTTTTAAATCTAATATTATTTGTTTAGCTAATTTATCTCCAATCTTTGGAAATTTCTTCAAATACAAAACATTTTCTCTCTCAATTGCATCCATTATACCACTAGTAGAACCAACTGCTAAGATAGGTAAAGCCATTTTACATCCTAAACCTTTTACACTAATAAGTTTCAAAAACAAATCTTTTTCTTCAATTGTTTTAAAACCATATAGGGCATGCTCATCTTCCATTATTTGTTGATAAACAAATACTTTATATTCATTACCAATTTCAAAAGAATAAGGATTAGATACATGTATTAAATAACCAATACCATTATTATCAACAACAATTGCATTATTCAAAATTCTAGTAACAATACCTTTTATATAATCATACATCTTATCAACTCCATAATTATTATAAAACAAAAAAGTAAGAGAAGCAATTACTTATCGAACAAATTTTTGAAACTAACTTACATTCAACTTTTCTCTTTTGTATTTCTGAAAAGCGCTTTTAACTTCCCCATATAATTCAGGACAATCAGTTTGCATTAACCCTTCTATTTTTTCTACTTTTCCTAAAGTCTGTCTTTCTTTTACCCTCTGCAAATAATTTTGCATTTTTTCTTTTGTCTCAAGAGAACACTTTTCATAATTATCACAATAATAATATAGTGCCTTCATTTTCTTCCCTACCGAACCATATAGCCTCCCACTAGGAGATTTTTCAATCATAATTTTTGATAAAACTAAAGCTATAAAACATTTATCATCACTCTCAGGTTGTGAATCAAAAAAATTATAAACTGCCGAATAATCAAAGCCAGAAAGGCTTGAAATATTTACCAAACGAGACAACATATCTTGAATACTAACTGTTTTTTTATTATTTTCTTCCATAATACCACCTACTAAGATTTTTCTTTTTCTTCTTCCTCTTCTACTTGTTCTAATATTTCTTCATTATAATCTATTTTATTTTTACCATTTTTCATTTTTTCCTCATGAATTAAAACATTATAAGCTATTTTACCAACCAATGTTTTAGGGAGTTCACTTCTAAACTCATAATCATATGGCCATGAAAAACGGGCTAAATTTTTCTCTACTAATTCTTTAATAGAATCTAGTAATTCTTCACTTTCTCCTACTCCATCCTTTAATACAATAAATGCTTTCGCCACCGTAACTTTATAAGGATGCGGAATCCCAATTACACAACTCATTTTAACATCAGGATGAGAATCTATAACATCCTCGATTATTTTAGGATAAACACAATAACCTGAAGTAATAATCATTCTTTTTAAACGACCTTTAAAATAAACAAAACCATCTTCATCCATGCTACCTTCATCCCCAGTATGAAGCCAAATACGACCATCTTTATGTTTTCTTAAAGTTTGTTTTGTTTCCTTATGATTTCTAATATATCCTTGCATAACTGTTGGACCATGAATTACAATTTCACCACTCATTCCATAAGGTAATTCTTTATCTGTTCCCTCTTGTACAATCTTAAAATAAGTATCTGGATAAGGAATACCAATACTACCAGGACGATATTCATGTAACGGTGTAAAACAACTAGCCGCACAACATTCTGTTAAACCATATCCTTCCCTAATAGTAGTTGGTGAATGATGTTTACTAAGCCATTCATCAAATCTACTTTTTAAATCTGTCGATAAAGTATCTCCTCCTGAAATAACACATGTTAAAAATGATAAATTCATATGAGCTAATCCTTTATTTGTTAATAATCCTTCAAATAATGTCGGAACTCCTACAATAACATTTGGTTGATATCTCTTCATTATCTTATCAAAAGTTTTAGCGTTAAACTGCGGAAGTAAAATACTAGTCCCTCCAAAATATTGTACGCAATGGATACATACACTAAGACCAAAACCATGAAAAATTGGCATAATAGCTAATACTTTATCATTTGCTCGTAAACAACCAACATGTTCAAAGTTTTGCATCGCTGAAGCATTCAAATTTAAATTAGTTAGTTTAACACCTTTAGGAGTACCAGTAGTACCTCCTGAATATAGGATGGTTGCTAAATCTTTACCTCTATATTCATCTTCTATTTCTTTTGTATAATCCTTTCCTAATCTAATAAAGTCTTTCCAATTTATTTTTATATTACTATTAGAATTATTAATATAAGTTACAGGATTTAATGTTTTAATAGTTTTAGGAATAATATTTTTAGGAATAGTAAAAGTAGCATATAAAGACTTACTAATCGGAGGCATAGATTCTCCTACCCCCACATATATTACTTTCTTAACTTTAGTATCCCGAATAATCTTATCTATCTTAGGTACAGCAAAATCAATTGTAATTAACCATTCCGTTCTCGATAAATTCAAATATTTCTTAATCTCATTTTCAGCTGATAAAGGATGTATCATCGAAGAAATAGCTCCTATTTTATTTACTGCATAAAAAGAAATAATACCTTCCGGAGTATTAGGCATACAAATAGAAACAACATCTTTATGCTTAACTCCTATTGCTTTTAAAGATCTTGCTACTTCATCAATCTGTTTCAAAAACTCATGATATGTTTTTAGGTTACCATAATAATTATAACTAATATTATTAAGATGCTTAGAAGCTGTATATTCAATTAATTTATAAGCTGAAAAATCTGGATACTCTAAATGTTCTTTCTCATCACGATAATACTTTCTCCATGGGGCATGAATAGTTTTGCTCATAATACTCACCTTTTTTTATTATACTATAGAAAAAAATAGAAAACAAATTTAATAAAGCAAGTGACTAATAATCACTTGCTATAATTAATCCATTCTCCATAATTTCCATTCCAGAGTATTTACCAATAGATAAAGCTAAATGCCCAATTACATTTAACGCTACTACTGGATCAACATTAGAAGCAATAATTCCAACTATTTTTTTATCTTTATAAATCATTTTCGAGAACTTCTATCTTAGCCCATTACTTATTTTTCTTAAACACACTTCTTAAATAATCTTTAGCCATAATAATACGATTTTGTAAACTATTCTTAATTTTAGGAACAATCGCTGGTACTATAAAAAATAAGAACCACAAACAATCAAAATATTCCCCTCGCAATAAAGCAATGAATCCTAAAATAAAAATACCAATCGCTGCTAAAAACAAAAATATAATAAATAATAAATTAGTTAAATTATTAAGATTTCTACGTGAATCAAAATCAACCTCTTTTTTCTTAATTAAGCGATCTGCCTTTTCTTGAAAACGATGATACTTTTCTTCTAATTCTTCAATAGAAGAAATAGCTTCATCTGGAATATATACATCTTCTCGATAAGAAATAGTAAAATCATCCAATATAGATAAATCTACATTTTGATATCTATCTATATCTAATGAAACTTTAAATTCTTCTTCAAAAAAATGTAAAACTTGATTACGACATTTCTGAGAAATAAAACTTGATTCATTAATATATACTTTTAATTCTTTATTAATTTGATTTAGTTTCTTTTGATTATCTTTATCCATATAATCATTCCTCTTTTAAATTATAATAAACATCTTGAACATCATCTAATTCTTCTAAAGCATCAACTAATTTTAAAACCTTCTCTGTTCCTTCTTCATCTAAAGTAACTTCCATAGTAGGAACATAAGTCAATTCACATTCTAAAAATTCTAATACACCATTTTCTTCTAAAGCATCACGTACAGCTGAAAAACTATTTTGATCAGTAGAAATAACATAAGTATTATCAACTTTTTCAAAATCACTAGCCCCAGCATCTAAAGCAGCCATCATCATAGTTTCTTCATCATATTCAGCCGGAATAACAATAGAACCAATTCTTTCAAATAAATAACTAACTGAACCATCTGTTCCTAAATTACCACCAGCTTTGGTAAAGCAACTACGTACTTGAGAAGCTGTACGATTTCTATTATCAGTTAAACAATCAACCATAAAAGCAACTCCACCATGACCATACCCTTCATAACGTACTGTTTCATAGTTTGCTCCATCTGCTCCTCCAGTTGCCTTTTCAATAGCTTTTTGAATATTATCCTTTGGCATATTTTGAGCCTTAGCTTTATCTACTGCTAATCTAAGAGCAGCATTTTGATTCGGATCAGGACTTCCTCCTTTAGCAGCAACCATAATTTCTTTTGCTAACTTTTGAAAAACTTTACCTCGTTGTTGGTCTAATAATCCTTTCTTTCTATGAATTGTAGCCCATTTAGAATGTCCACTCATACTATTCCTCCTCACATTCGTATTTATAATATCATATTTTTCAAAAAGTTCCAAGTCATAATCTTTTCAAATAACAAATGTTTTGATACACTTATATAGGTGATTATAATGTATTTAAAATGTCCCAAAAAAGAAATAGAAATAAAAGAATTAAACTCCATCAAAGAACAATACAAATCTCTAAAATTTGTCTTAGAGCCAATTACTTATGGTATAAAAATACCAAATAAAAGATCATGGTCAACCTACTTTTTCTGTCAAAGAGTAGATATTATTATTACTAATCAAGAAGAGGAAATTATAAAAATAATTGAAAAAATAAAATCCGAAAAAAGAGGTATTCTATGGAAAAAATATAATATATATTATTTACCTCTAAATACCGCTAAAAACTATAAAGTAGGAGAAAAACTTAAATTCAAAGAAAAAGACCTTAAATAGGTCTTTTAATTAGTATCTTTACCACTATATATTAAAGTCTTTTCAACAACAGCTTTTACATTTTGTTCATTGAAAGGTTTACCTAACATATCAACAATTTCATATTGGAAAGCTTTATCAATAGTTTCTTTAGAAGAATCTCCAGAAATAATAGAAACTGGTATCTTACGGAATAAATGATTATCTCTCATATAATCAAGCACCGCAAAACCATCTACTTTAGGCATATTTAAATCAAGTAAAATCATTTCAATAAATTCATTATCTTGATTAGCTTTTATAATCTTAATAGCTTCTTCCCCATCTTCTGCAGTTGCTACATAATATTTATCACTAAAGATTCTCTTAACAAAATTACGAATAATATTTGAATCATCTGCTACTAAGATAGTTTTTCTAGTAAAGACATTTTCATCAACAATCTCTTCACTCTCTTTTTCAGGAGTTTTTTCTTCGCCACCTTCACCCATATAATCTTTAATTAATAAAATAGCCTTATTAGTTTCTTTAATTAAATCATTAATATGAGTAGTTATATAATAAAAATCTCCTGCTTTACTTTTAAGTTCATGTTCAAAAGCAATATCTGCTAGAGTAGTAAAACCAAATGTTTTAGCATCACTCTTCAAAGAATGAACTGTTACAGAATAATTAGCAAAATCTTTAGCATTCATTTGATTAATCAATTGATTAATTTTAGAATGAATACCTACTAAAAACTCTCCAATAGTTTCATTATAAGTATCTGCATCTCCAAATAATTCTAAACTTTTTGTTATATCAACACCATTTTCTTCTAAATAATGAATATCTTTCATAGTCGCACCTCTACTCTAAAAACAATTATATAATAAAAAAAAAGAAAATACAATTGAATTTTCTTTTTTATTCATAATCTTTATAATCAAAATAGAAATCTAAAATACGTACTTGATCCCCATCTTTAGCACCTAATTCTTTTAATTTATCATCAATTCCCATTAGACGAAGTTTTTTAGAAAAACGATAAACTGCTTCATCACTAGAAAACTTAGTCATTTTAAAGATTCGTTCTACTTCTTCACCTTGAATTGCCCATAAATCATCTGCTTCACGCGTAATAGTAAAAGGTTCCTCTTTTTTAAACCGATAAAGAACATGACTCTCTATTTGATTATCTTCATATAATGGTTGGTATGGAATTGTATCCAATAAATCTGCTAAGTAATCAACAACTACTTGTAATCCCATATTAGTAGCTGCACTTACTTCAAAAATCTTACAATCTACTTTCTTTTTAAATTCTATTAGATTATCTTTAGCCCCATCTAAATCCATTTTATTAGCAATAACAATCATGGGTTTTTCTAAAAGTTTAGGATTAAATTCTTCTAATTCTTTATTGATTAATAAATAATCTTCATAAGGATCTCTCATCTCACTACCAGCCATATCAACAACATGAGCAATTACTCTAGTTCTTTCAATATGTCTTAAAAATTTATCTCCTAAACCTTCACCTTTACTAGCACCTTCAATAAGGCCAGGTAAATCAGCCATTACAAAGCTACGACCATCACTAGATTTTACAACCCCCAAATTTGGGTTAAGAGTAGTAAAATGATAAGCCGCTATTTTAGGTTTAGATTTAGAGATACAAGAAATAATAGTACTTTTACCAACACTAGGTAAACCAACCAATCCAACATCAGCCAACATTTTAACTTCAACTTTTAAATGTTTGTGTTCTCCTTCTTCTCCTTTTTCAGAATAATCAGGAGCCGTATTAGTCTGCGTTTTAAAAGCTGTATTACCTCTACCACCACGACCACCTTTAGCGATCACTTCTTCTTGATCTTTATGAGATAAATCAGCTAAAACAAAGCCTGTATCTAAATCAGTTACTACTGTTCCTAATGGAACCCTAACAACCAAAGGAGTAGCACCCTTACCATGTTGATTCTTACCCCGACCATTTTCTCCGTTAGAACCTTTAATCAGTTTTTGATATCGTAAATCTAACAAAGTATGTAATCCTTCATCAACTTTGAAAATAATGTCTCCACCATGACCACCATTACCTCCATAAGGACCACCCATCTCAATATATTTTTCACGACGAAAAGCGGTGCAACCATCGCCGCCTTTCCCTGCTTCTACTTGAATTTCTACCTCATCAACGAACATGGCTACACCACCTTTTATTAAATAGCAATAGGAGCAACTCCTGCTTGATTTTGATTACGATTCATCATACTTCTAAACTGGTTAACAATATTTTTATTGATGTAATATCCATTACCACCAGCATTAGTAACAGTTCCACCTCTTAAGGCATCAAGAACTTCTTGATTAAAATCAGCTCTTTTTTTATAGACACCTGCATTTAAATCATACCAAAAAGATTTAATTCCCTTAAACATTCCGCCAAACTTTCTTTCTGTAACTGCCATCTCTTTAAATCCATCAGCTTTAGTATTAAACACTTCTTGTTTAGCATCATAATGTCTAGCAATAATTCCTTTTCTTCTTTTTAACCAAGTTTTAGGAACCATTAATTTCTGTTGTTGCCCTACAATCTTTACTTGAGATGCTTTTAGTTTATTAATTTTCTTAGTTCTAACACTAATTTTAGCATCGATAAGCTTTTGATATAAAGCCATACTATTATTAGCTTTTTGAGCATTTAATTGATTTATTTCTTTTTGTAATGCAATAATCTTCTCTGTTTTTTTATTATAACTTTCATCAAGATGATTTATTAAAAAATTACTTTCACCTTGTGAGTATAAAGAATCCATTTGCTCTATTTGTTTCCCTATAGCAGCAGCTTTAACAGCATGATGATCACCAGTAATAAAGTTATCACTTTTAGAAGCATGTTTAGATTGTTCACCACTTAATTTACTTTTCATATTATCAACAACAGATACATATGCTAAAGTATGACGATTACTAAATATTGCATAAGGACTATCTGCAAAATCTTTTTTAAATCTTTCTAAAAGATCAGTATTTCTAATATTAGAAAAACATTTATTAATAGCCTCTACTTTATCAACATCAGAAATATTTTTTGAAATATTCTTTTTAACAAAATTATAATATTTATTTTTAATACTCTCTTCTAAAGAATGATAGTTAACATCTAAGTAACGCATAACTCTTTGAAGTTCATTATCTTTTAATTCTAATGATAGATCAGTAAGTCCCGAAAGCTTATTAGTTAAATCATTTCTTAATAAATAATTACTAGCATCAACTGCTTGGATAGCTCGTTTTAAACCATCACGATTTGCTTCCACTTTATATAATTCTTTAACACTCGTACCAAGTAATTCTAAATATTCATTATATTTAGGAGAATCAACTGTAAGATTAGCAAGTGCCCCTACTAAACCTGTAACTCCCCCAACAGTTAATTTAATTTCCTCATTTGGATATTGAGCTTTTAAATCAGAAGCAAACTCATAATTAGAAATACCAGCAAATAATTGTTTCTTTGCTTCTTCTCCAATAAGATGATCATTTTTAACGATAAAATCAAAATACTGAGACTTTAGACCTGGATAAGATGCACTATTAGCAGAATCTAATTTTCTAAATGCATCATTATATAACCCAATAATTTCACTAGAAATATTAACATAACGAGTAGTATCTTTAGAGTTCCCCTTTAATTGATTTACTAAATCATTAAATAATCTAATTTGTTCATCAGATAAGCCATACTTAGTCATCGTAGGATCAATATCTTCAACACCTTTTACACTATTTAAATCAACAGAATCCTTCTTTTCTGGATATAAAATACAAAAAAGTTTCTTTCTAATTCTAAAATTTTCAAGTTGCTCAGAAGGAAGATTAGCTAAACACTGATTATATTGATTAAGCTCATCAGCACTTAAATTAAATTTAGAAACATCTTCTTCTTCAATACCTAAAAGATCAGGTCCAGCACATAAAAAACCTTCTTCGACTTTTAATAGTCTAGCCATTTCTCCACGATTCATTGCTGCCTCTAAATAATTAACTTCTTCAGTTAATTGATCAATTTGATCTTGGTCAACATTTAAAGATCGTTTTAAAACATCTAACTTATCTTTTCTTTCTTGAATTAATAATTTAATTGAATCAATATCAAACATATGAATCCCCCTATTCTTCTGATAATAATTCTAAATCTTCTTTTAGTTTTAGTTCAACTTTACGTAACTCTTCTTCATCCGTAATTTTCTCAAAACGATATTTACCCTCTTCTACTTCAACTATAATAGAAATATAAGTAACAACATCGTCACCCACTTCTTCATTCTTTGTATAGAATGCATATTCATGGTCATATTCTTCTAATTGTAAAAAATCTAATATCTCAATTTCTTCCAATTCATTATTTTCATTATAAACCATTAATTTATTATCCATATAATCACATTCCCTAAAAGTAATTATACCATAAAACACTTATTTTTTCCATACCATAACAAAAAAAGAGCCATATGGCCCTGAACTATTCTCCTACAGGATAAACAGAAGCTTGGGTTCTATCTCTTCCTAAACGTTCAAATTTTACAATTCCATCAGTAGTAGAATAAATAGTATCATCGCTTCCACGACGTACATTTAATCCTGGAAAAATTTTTGTTCCTCTTTGACGATATATAATAGAACCTGCTGTTATGAATTCACCATCAGCAGCTTTAGCACCTAAACGTCTACCTGCAGAATCACGACCATTAGATGTAGATCCTTGCCCTTTATGATGAGCAAATAATTGAATATCTAATTTTAAAAACTTCATAATTCTCCTCCTTACTTAACTTCAATATTATCTGGATAGTTTCCTTCTAATTCTTTCAAAAGTTTTACCATGTTATGGATTAGTATTTGAGTAGTCTCATCATCACTTTTAATATCGATAGTCATACCACTTTTACCAACCATATAACTTAGACTTCCTTTATGTAATGCCAAAATTCCATTTACAGTAGTTGTAACAATACTACTACATGCACTACATACAATATCTTTTCCATAATCATCATACATTGCATGACCTAATATAGAAATTTTTTTATATTTTGAATTTTCTTTTACAATACTAACTTTAATCATAATTAACCAGCAATTTTTGTAATTTTGATTTTTGTATAAGGTTGTCTATGTCCTTGTTTAACACGGTTAGAACGATCTTTACACTTATATTTGAAAATACTAATTTTCTTATTTTTACCATTCTTAATAACTTTTCCTTGAACAGTAACATTAGTAAGGTAAGGATTTCCAACTTTAGAATCAAGCATTAATACTTGATCAAAATGAACAGTATCACCAACTGAGCAATTTAGTTTTTCAACAAATATTTCAGAACCTTCTGTAACATAGTATTGTTTTCCACCAACTTTAACAACTGCGTTCATTTTTATACCTCCTTTTTTAACTAAGACTCGCTCTTAAGGTACGTAAAACGTTTTTACCTTTTCAATGCGGTTTGAGCATGAGGCGTCAAACATCTAGATTATAACATAAGTAAAAGAAAAAAGTCAAGGAACTTTAAATAAACAAATAGGAATAAAAACAAAAAGTAAGTGCATTTACACTTACTATTATTATTTATGAAAAACATTTCCTTTGATTTCTTCTTTAACAGCTTGAACATCAGCTAAAGATAATTTACAACCATGGAATAAAGCATATTCAATAGCTTTTTCTCTCTCTAATCCAATAGGGAAATTTCTTAATACCCTATTAATAGATATCTTAACTCCATTAATAACATAAACTCGTGGATTCATAATATCAATATAAGGATCTAATTCTGGAATACTTTCAACCTCTGTAACATCACATTCTGAGAATTGAGGAGTATAAAGATATCCTTGGATCATATCATCTGAAATAAAGAAATTATCATCTCTTAAATAATTAAATATTTCTTCATCTTCAAAAGAATTAATATCATTATTCATCATACTTAATACTTGTAATCTATCAAAATGATTCTCATTTAAGAACGCTAAATCAGCTAATAATAATTTTTCTAATCCTAATTCTAATATAGTATCAATTTTAGTACTTAAATCAGGTTCCATTAAAAACTGATAACTTGCTTTTCCACTAGTCAAACCTTTTATTAATTGATATTTCTCTAATATAGCTATATTTTGTTTTAAATAAGGGTTTTCAAACACTATTTCAGGCTCATTAGCAAAATTTGCCATATTAAAGTGAATTGGTTCAAGTTCATCCATTCTATTTATTAAAGTCCGGTATGAATCACTATTAGGTATAAATAAATCAGTATAAAGTTCAAGAGTTTTCTCAACTAATATTCCTTTATTAAGTAAATTAGCTAATTCTGAAACGTGTTTTAAATTACTAACTACTAAAGCATATTTTATTAAATCTTTATTATTAAGAATTGCTAACGTTTGTAGCATAGTAGAAACATCATCATAAGAATTTCTCATCACAAGAGAAATCATAACACTCTCTTTAGAAATACCATAATCATTTAATAAAGCTATATAACGTGACTCTGAATTTTCTGAAAGGGATTTATGTTCTTTATCAAGCTCTTTGTAATACTTTTCATTATGCTGATAAACAAGACTAATAAACTCAAGACGTAACTCTTCCTCTTCTGCAGGAATTTTATCTAATATTTTTTTATAATCTCTAATTTCATCTTCTTTAAATAAAGAAGGAATATCTTCCAACAACTTAGCATAAAGTCTTTCACGTTTAAAGAGTTTTTTATTTTCATCTCTTAGTTTATCATAATAATCACCAATAATCTTTAGTTTACCTGGTATATCACATTCCCCATATGTTAGTTTAAATCCAAAACTATAACTCATGTTAAAACTTTGTTTTTGCCTTTTTTTATTTAAGTCAAAAAATGCAGAACTTGCTTCAACAGTTTTCGCAACATGTGACTTATATCGAGAAACATTAAATAGTAGATATATTAAATATAACAAATCTCCAATAATATGATGATCACCATCCGTATAATCAAAATAATCAATAAATCTATCTAAATCATATCCTTCGAAATTGAGAGTATTAAAAGTTTTAGCGGCTATAATTAAGTCAACTGACAAAGGAGATAACATAGGATTAAATAAATTTTTCAATTCTTCTAACTTACCTTCGCTTATCATTTTCTTAGAAAGAGCTCTATAGTTTGCAAATGTTTTTTTAAATTTATCAACTTTATTATTTCTTTTCAAATTTAAAACAAAATCCATAGCGCCATCATTATAATCATAATCATCAGCCCGAAACAATATTTCAATAAAGGACTTAACATCAGAATCAATTTGATCAAGAGATAATTCAGGTATTCTAGCATTTAAGTATGCCTTAGAAATAATTTCAACATAAGAATATGATAGTGCGACTTGTTCTATAAAATCATCACATTTATCATATTTAAAAAGACATCCATCAACAGTAAAATCACCATTAAAATATTCATCATAGAATTCTAGTTCTTTTTGTTTTTCATTATATTTTTTATTATATTCATCATACTTATCTTCTAAATTTTTAAGAAGGATCTCCAATTTTTCCATAAACTTTCACCCCCTCATCAAATTCTTTTCCTAATTTACGGAATAATTCTATTTCATATTGTTCTTGTGCAGCCATAAATTCAGGATTACTCAATTGTTCAAGTAAAGCCTTTTCCACTCTATAATAATGTGCTACCTTAGTCTTTAATGAATTTTGATAACCTTTATCATTATAATCTTTTTTAGTAAAAGCTGTAACAATAGCAAAACAATCACTAGATAGTCTCTTAAAAACAACTCTTACTTGGAATTCACGAACTTCCGAAAAACTTTTAACAACACTATTAGAATCAAATCGTTTATGATCTCCGACTACTTCCCAATATCCTGATTTAATTTGTTCAAACAACACAAGAAAACGATCATAGAAAGAAGGATCTATTTTCTCGATTTCATTTAAAGCAATAATGTTACCAGCTTCGGTAGGAATAAATATAAGATGATTATTCTTTCTTTGTTCAACTGGAATTTCCTTTTTCTCTTTAATTAAATTATTCAAAAAGATAATTCTATCTTGTAATTCCTCAATTTCAGAGTTAATTTCATCAAAATCATCTTCTGATAAATCTTCTTGTTCCAAAAAAAGCGTAAATTCATTGATTTGTTTATACATTTCTGCTATTAAAGCTAAAATTATATTCTTATAATCATAATCACTTGGTTTTGGTAAAATATCATCTACATTACCCTCTAGACTATCAACATCTGTAGCATTAAATTTAGATAAATACTTAGCCACTTTCTTATCAAAAGCAGTTTTCTTACGTGATACTACATTAGGTTTAGTATCAATCTTAACAGATTTTGGTGGTTCAACAACATCATTATTTGTACAACCTTTATTAGATTCTGCAGCTTTTCTCCAACGATCAATATCTTTACGCATTACTCTAGCTACTCTTGCATTATTATTTAATGCTTCTAAAAATTTAGCCTCAGTAAGACTATTATTATCCGTTAAATCTAAATAAGTAAATTCCATAAAAATTTGCCCCCTTCACAACGCTTGTATATTATACCACAAGTTTTATAATAATTCAAGCTAAATTGAAAAAATTGTTAAATAACCTCAATATAGCTGCAAAAATATTACTGTTATTTTTCATCTAATATTAATAATATTCCTTCTTCTAAATCTTTAAATGTTTGCTTAAAATTACCTGTATACCAAGGATCAGCAATATTCCTATCTAATAGTTTCTTAACTTTAGAAGAATCTTTAAATATATTAATTGTCCTAACTATATTACTATCATCCATACAATAGAATACATCAAACAACTTATAATCTTCTTTTTCTAACCTCTTAGCATAATGCCTAGAAAAAGGAATATTCTCTTTCATTAATAATTCTTTTGCTGGAGGATACATATCATTACCCTCTTCTTCATAAGAAGTTGCTCGAGATTCAATTAAATATTCATTTTCTAAACCTCTTTTTTTTACTATATCTTTCATCATAAATTCAGCCATAGGACTTCTACAAATATTACCCAAACAAACGAAACATATTTTTTTCATACAGTTACCTCTACAAACTTCTCATCCAACAAAGAATACAAAAAACATCTAATATTCTTATCAGTCTTCTTACTAATATAACTACGATACCCATTTAATTGTTTTTGATAAGCTTCATCCATAATATTCTTTAATTTATAATCAATAATAAACACTTCTTCTCCATCTATTAATAAATCAATAATACCATGAGAAGAACTATCAAGATCTAAATCAATAAATTCATATTCTTTATACATAGGATAATTAATATTATTTTTAATTAAATCACTATTAATAAAAGCTACAATTTTATCTTTCATAAAAGGAGAAATATTATACTCATCTAATTGATAATTTGAAAAATCTATCTCTTCTAATACTTCATGCATCCTAGTACCCATCTCCATTAAATCCATTTCTTCTTTCGTACGTGGAGCCATTTTTTCTTTAGAATAATGATGTTTATCTAAATAATCATAAGATATATTTACTTCATCTACAACTAATTTATCATCTACTTTAACTAACTTATTATCTCCCTCTTTTATCTCTTTTAAATAATCTTTAGTACCAATTACATTACTTTTTCTAATATAAGGTAAAATAGTCGTATAAATACTCTTCATAATAGTAAGAAATGAATTATACTCTTCTTTCAAATAATTAGGAACTATACTAGTCTCTTCTTCTTCTTCTAATTCAGGCATAACTATAATAACTTTTTCTTTTGCTCTTGTAAATGCTACATATAATAATCTAATTCTTTCAGATATTTCTTCTTTTCTAACCATCTTCTTAGCTAGCATTTTTAAAATAGTATCTTTATAATAATAATCTACTTTAGGTAATATAATACCATATTTAAAGTCATAGAGTATTCTTTCATTTAATTCACTCATATTAAACCTAGAAGCAAAGCCAGCAAAATAACAAACAGGAAACTCTAGTCCTTTAGATTTATGAATAGTCATAATTTGAACACAATCCCCATTAGATATATTCATTTGAAATCTTAAATCATAACCTTTTTCATAAACATCATTTAAATACTCTACAAAATCATTTATACCATACCCCATTCTTTCATAATTTAGACAAAACTGGTATAAATATTCTTCTCTTATTCTACCCTTTTTAACATCACCTAAAGAAAATAATTTCTCATCATAGTTAAATTCTTCTAATAAAGTATAAAAGAAAGAACTTAAAGAAACTGAATTTAATAAAGGAACTAATCTAAGACATTTTAAATATAAATCTGACTCTAAATAATTATTATTAATAAAATAATTATATATTTCAGCATCAGTCTTTTTCCATAAAAAACTCCTACAAATAGAAGTAAATGTATAACGAAATTCTACATCATAACGTTTTTCTTTAATACATAATATGAATCTTAATAAATTTCTTAATACCAACAAATCATCTTGTTCAGATAAAGATTCATCTCTTAATATTACTAAAGGTATATGTAAATATTGAAATATCTTCTTATACAATTCAAAGTCCCTACTTTTATCAAGTAAGATAACAAAGTCTCTATATTCTATTGGTCTTAATATTTTATCATCTTTATCAAATACTAAATACATACTATTAATCTTATCTTGTATATCTCTACCTATAATAAAAGCTTCTTCTTCACTACTAGTAATATCCCCTAAATCATCTTTATTATATGTAATAACATCTAAATCATAATTCTGATTAGTTTTACCTTCTTCTATATAACTAGTATTACCAAATATCATTCTATGACTCTTTTTATAGTCTGCTCCTCCATATTCTTTATCCATAAAACAATCAAATATTAAATTAATAGAATCAAGTACTTCTCCTCTAGATCTAAAATTCTTTAATAAATCAATTACTTCTCCTAAAGATTTATCTTGATATAAATCATACTTTTCTTTAAAAATACTAGGATTAGCATTACGAAATCTATAAATAGACTGCTTAATATCTCCTACCATATATACATTATTATGAGATATAAGTGAAATAAACATCTCTTGTATATCTGATGTATCCTGATATTCATCTACCATTATTTCTTGAAAATGATTTTTTAATTCATTTAATACATCACTATTATCTTGTACTACTCTAATAGCCAATCTACTAATATCCGAAAAACTATAAAAAGCATTTTTATTTTTATAATCTTCTAATCTATTATCAAAATCCCTAAGAATACTAATAATACAAAATGCATCATCTTTAGTAGCCATTATTTCATCTTCTATTTCTTCTACAGATTCATATGTACAATAATCTTTAATTTCTGAAGCAATCTGAAATAATCTCTTCTTTTTCTTCTTTAATTCTTCATCACTACCCCTAGGTACAGTAATACTATTAAAAGAACATCCTAAAGCAAACTCTTCATATGATGTTGCTGATAACAATTTAGAAAAATTATCTTCCAACTTTCCTACAAAATCACCATCTGCATAAATACTTATTTCAGTTAATAAACTTCTCATCTCTTCTTGTTTTAATAATAAATATGAAATAAAGTCATCTATAAAAGAAATTATATTATCATGATCATAAAAAGAATCTATATAATTATCTAAATATTTATTCTTATCATACTTTAACTCTATCTTTTGATAAATATTTAATAAATAGTTCTTTAAAGTCTCATCATCTTTTAAACAGAAATGATCTATCAAATTACTAAAGTCTTTACTAGGATTTTCATAATAATCATTTAGTACTTCTTCAAGTATTTCTCTTTTCTTTCTTTCTAATAAAATGTTATCACATACACCAATATCACTAGTAATATTAAGCTTTGTATGATACTTCTTCACAACATATAAAGAAAAAGCATCAAAAGTCATAATAAATGCACTATCAATATAGTCGGCTTCATCTTTAATTTCCGGAGTTTTTAAAATATTCTTTCTAATTCTTTCTTTCATTTCCGCCGCTGCCGCATTAGTAAAAGTTAAAATAAGTAATTCATTAATATGAACTCCACTTAATAATTTCCTTTTAACTCTTTCTGTTAAAACCGCTGTTTTACCACTACCTGCCCCCGCTGAAACTAAGATATTTTTTCCTTCTAGATTGATTGCTCTTTTTTGTTCTTCAGTCCAAGCCATTACTCTTCACCTCCCAAAAAAGATAAATCATTTACTTTATCTAGATAAACTAAGTCATAATCTTTATAAAAACAAATATCCTTAAACTTACAATACCCACAAGAAATATTTTCCCCCGCATAAACCTTAGGATCAATTCTAAAATCAGCTTCTAATATAGAATCAGTCTTCTCTTCAATTATATTTTTTGTATATTGTACTAAATCTAATAACTGCTTAGAATCAATTATTTTACTATAAGTACCAAATCCTTTGTCAGTATACTTCATACTCTTAATCAATTCACTATCTTGGTAAGTAGAATCAAATCTCCCTAAATCATCTATATTATCTGTAGAATAACCTTGTAAATAATATCTTTCTTTTAATTCTTTATCTAATTTTAAACTCCAAGTAGGATAAGAAAATAAAATATTTTGATAATATATACCCGTAAAAATAGGATTAGAAAAAATACCTCCATAATGAATTAAATATAAATATACTGGTAACTGCATATGTAATCCATATTTTAAAGGTTCAATATGAGTATCAATAAAACCAGTCTTATAATCAACGATAGAAAAGTAAGTATCTTCTATTTTCTTATAATACATAATCTTATCAATATAACCAATAAATATAACTGAAACCTCTCTAGGTATAGTAACTTCTACCTTTTCTTCAGTTAACTCTTCATCATAACCTGTAAGTAATTGTTGCTTCTTTAATACCTCTAATAGTTCTATTAAATCTTTTTTTATTCGTCGTAATAATAATTTTTCTTTAAAAGATAAATCTCTTTTTTCTAAATAATTATTAAACTCATTCTGAAAATCAAAATTATCCTTTCTATATAAAGATAAAATATTATGATACATACTACCTATAAAAGAAGAAAATAAGTCTTCATAAGAATCTATTTTTAATACATATTTTAAATAATAAGCAAACCTACACTCATTATAGGTATTTAAAGAAGTATAAGAAAGATTTAATGGATAAGGAATATTCTTTATATAATTATCTTTATCAATACCAGAATAAGTATGATTATAATCTCTATAAGGTATAGAATAATTACTATATAATAAATCTAAATCTTTTTCCTTTTCCCCAAAAATAGTAAAATTATCCATCTTTTCAGCTAATTTAATTTGGTTATAAAAATGAGAATTATTATAAGTAAAGCTATAATCTTTAATAATTGGAATATCATTCTCAATTAAAAAACTAGAAGGATAATAAGACATAAAAGGAGTCTCTAATTTATAAGATAAATATAAATGTTTTATTTTAGATAATAAATAATTAAGTATTTTCTTTTCTCTTTTATTCCAATAACTAGTAGTATACATAGATAACTTTTCTTTTAAAACATCATCTAAAAAGTCTGTATCTTTACGAATAATAGGTAATTGTTCTTGATTAAAGCCAACTACAAATACATAATCTTCATCAGTAAATAAACGACTTTTCAAATCACAAATACTAACAGCCTTCTTTAAAGTAGGATTATCTAAATAAGTATGTTTAAACTTATCAATCAGTAATTCCCTAAAAACAGGATCATCTAAAGAATAACCATTAAACATATCAAATACTTGAATAGCTTTATGAACTATTTCATCAGATGTATCATCAGGCAACTTACCAGTCTTTAAGTATTCACTAATAGGACTAGTGGTATAAAGAGATTTACGAAAAGGTATTTGAACTGGTATTTTATAATAGGAAAATAGTTTTTTTATAATATAATAATACTCTTCTGTAACATTTACTAAAAAAATATGATTTAAATCAATACCTTTTTTAATAAGATTCCTAATCTCTGAACATACAAAAGAAATCTCATCTTCCATTGTTTGGAATTCATAGGCAATAGAATTAATTTTAGAATCAACAAAAGAAGGAGAAAAATGTAAGATATTTTCCTCATATAGATCAAAATCATAATATCCAGTTACTTCAATATCACACCTAGAAAAATAATTTTGAAAAGACCTAGATTCTAAAATAAAGCCATTTTCAAGTACTTCTTTTTTTAATTGTTGCAGAAACAAAAGCTTTTCATCTTTATAAACATCATCCAAAGAAATAACTGATAAATAAGATAAATATTCTTTAATAATATCAATTTTCCAATGATATTTATTCATTAAATAATAATATAAAGAAATATTAGGTACAAAAAAATAACGTTGAAAAAACTCTTCTCTTATCATATAACGCTGATTTAAAAATTTATTATCATTAGAAGAAGCAAGTATTCTCTCTTTTTCTTCTAAAGGACAAATAATAAGCTTAGTTTTATTCATAGACGTCACCATTTATATTATAACAAAAAAATGCCTAAAAAACAGGCATTTAATCGATTAAATCAGAAGACAAAGTAACTTCAAAAACCCCACCAACTACATTTTGTGCTCTTACCATAATTGTAATAGAAGTAGCATCTTCCATATTCATAAAATCACTAATCTTCTTTATAAATTTTAAATGATCATTTTGATTAGTATATAAAGTACCCGAAGAATACGTATTTACTATATCACTAGAATTAGATTCTACTTGAATCGTAAAATAATAAAAATCAATAGGAATAATCGTACCTCCTAGAGATTGACCACCTTGAATATCAATCAAAAAAGAAGAATTCTTAACTAGCAGAAAATTACTAGGATTTATTATTCCCCCATCTTCATCAGCAAAAGATACCTTAATCTTAGGTACAGGAATATTTTCAACATCTGATACTTTATCATTACCACAATATAAATATGCTAAATAACTATATTCGTTTTCATTAAAATGATAAACCCTAACATAAGAATTATTCATACAACTTTCTTCATTAGAATTATAAATATCTTCTTTAAGATACTTACTAATTCTTAAATCATGAAGAGAAATATTTACACTTTCTCCAATAGCTTTAGGAAGTAATTCCTGGTGATCAGAATAATAATCTTCCGCTGCTTTTGTAAGTTTATAATCAATATCAGCAGACTGATCTACCCTAACCATAAAAGTAGGAATTAGATAATTAAAAATCATAAAAAGAATCAATCCTATAATAAAGATTAAAAATAATAATTCAAAATTAGTAAAATGAATTTTATCTTTTGAATTAGATTGACCCATCAAATCTCCCTACCTTTATTCTTATTATAGAATAGAAAAATTTATAAAGCAAATAAAAAAAGCTTATTCAGCTTCTTTAGTGATTTCAACTTTTCCTTTGTAAGATCCACATTTAGGACATACTCTATGAGGTTTAATCATTTCCCCACAACTTGGACATTTTGTCATTCCAGGAACTTCCATAGCATTATGACTTCTTCTCATTCTTTTTCTTGTCTTAGACACTTTACGGAAAGGAACAGCAAATAATTGAATATCTAATTTCATTCTATCACTCCTCTTTAAAATCTTTTAATAATTCACGAAATGGATTGTTGTGATTAATTTCTTCTTCAGAAATAACTCTCCATCCATCCCCTTGAAATTTACTGAGATCTTGAACCTTAGTAAAGCGTAAGGGGACCTCTAGTACAATATTTTCCCACAAAAAGCTTAAAATATCAAGTGTATTTTCATTTTTTATATAATTTTCCGGTATATAATCATCAAATGAAATACAAAAAGGATAAAAAACTTCTTCCAAAGATATAGAATCTAAAATCGTCATAGTACCATTAATCAAACCAACAAAACATTCTTTTTCATCACGTAAAATAATAACTCCAGTAACAGAAATATCACTTAAATCAATAATTTCAGGATGTGAAAAAGAATCCTTTAAAGAATAATTCTCATCAATAGATATTTCAGGTACTTGTAATGAATGAAGTTGTGTTAAATCAATCATCATCTTCTCCCTCATCGATAATCGCAATAGAAGAGTCTTCTTCTACTTGAATAATTCCATGATAATGTAAAAATGCCCCTCTAGGTAAAGTACTATCTTGATTAACCCATAAACGAATTGCGATACTATTCTTCTTTAAAGCATCAATAGTATCTTCTAATAAAATACCATCTTCTAATTCCACCAAATCATATATTTTATTTTCTTTATTAACTTTTACCGAAATACGAATATCTTCTTCAGGTATTAAATACTCTTCACACTCATCTTCTTCAATAGTATCTTTATCCATTAAAATACGTATTTTATAATTAACTTTCTCAGTTAAATTATTTTTAATAGAAATCAAATAAGCATTAGAAGAAAGCCCAACAGAATCAGTAACCGGAGTAACCTTAGAAATAGTAAGTTTATTTCCTGTAGACTCATGATAAGTAACATCTAAAGACTCAGAGCTAAAATCTATACTACGAGTTCCTTGAAATTTATAATAAATATAATGGGTAGAAATAACCGCTAAAAATAAGATAAAAATCGTATAAATTGTATTTTTAATAATTTCTCGTCTTCGAATAACTGAATACATAGTACACCTCTCATTAATATTATAAAATTCTTTTTTTATAGATAAAATACCTTTCTAAAGAAAGCTTATTAGTTTGACGTATCTTGACATAATAGATTAAGTATTTGATAAACAGTATCTAAACTATCACAATTAACAATAAAACGCCCAGAATGACAAAAACGAAGTCCTGGTATATTAGAAGCAGATAATAAATCTTCATTTTGTAAACCAGCCCATTCAACTGGAAAAGCCTTTCTCGCAGTATGATCATCTAAAGATTTAGGAACTGTTTTAATCGCATAACCACCTCGATTAGAAGGAAACGCTACAAACAATATAGATTCCCCTTTAGGGTGAGATAAAATCGTCTCCTCATAAGGAATAAATTCATCTAAAATCAAATAAGGAGAATTCTCTTCTTGTAATTCTAATAACTGATTTACTCTCTTTTCTGCAATAACCTTTCCTTGAATATAATACAATTCCTCTTCCCATATCATTCTTGCTAAAGAAACTGCTTTTAAAAACTGTTCACTTTCATCTTCACCAGAATCAAAACTAGGATTAAATATTTTTATGATACCAGGTAAAGTCTTAACTTTATAAATAGAATCAATTTTAGGGAAAAAACCATTATCATCACCATCAATACCTTCAATAAGATCTTTATCAATCCCTAAAAACATCTCTTCAGGATTTAGAAAATCATTTTTCTTTAAAAAATCTAAACCAAAATCTTTCCATAGTAATCCCAAAGAACTATAAGTAATACCATTATCTCTCTTAACAGCATCTATTTGATGATGGTCATATTTACCTCTACCAACATCATAAATTAAAACAGATTCATCTATCCCACTTTTAGGAACAGAAGAAGTTCTAAATATTTTAACATCTCCTAAATACATATCTAAAAAAGCAGTTGCAAAAACCTCATCAGCATGAATAGTACCATTATGAGTAATACAATTAGCTTCTTGTATTGAATTAACAAATCTTACCATAGATCACCTCATCTACGATCTTGTTTAGCCATTAAGACTAATCTTACTACTTCTAAAATAGCCGAAGCAACTCCTGCAACATAAGTTAAAGCAGCCGCAAATAACATTTTTCTACAAGAATCATGTTCTTTCTCTGTAACAATATTAAGAGTTTGAATCTGTTTTAAAGCCCTATTTGAAGCATCAAACTCAACTGGTAAAGTAACAAGTTGAAATAATAATATTACAAGTTCCATAATAATACCAATCCATAAAAGACGCAACCAAGAAGTAAGAACACTAATAAGAATAATAAAATAGCCAGCTTTAGATGCAAAATTCACAAGTGGAACAATAGAATTACGAAAACGTAAAAAAACATATCCTTCTTTATCTTGTAAAGCATGTCCACATTCATGAGAAGCAACACTGGCTGAAGCCACAGAATAGTTATTATAAATATCACTAGACAAATTAACAGTTTTATTACGAGGATCATAATGATCAGTTAAAGTACCTTCAACTTCTACAATCTTTACCTCTCTCAAACCATTTTCATCTAATATCTTCCTAGCAACCTCTTTTCCTGAAATATGACGATTTAAAGATATTTCTTTTGTTTTTTTATACATAGAATTAATATAGTTTTGAGCCCCCAAAGTAATACCCATAGTTAATATTAAAATTAAATAATAAAACATAATAATTCACTCCTTATATATATACTTATTATAACATAAAAAAAGAAATTAAAAATTAATTTCTTTTTTATTGTTTATTAGCAGATAATTTATAAGATAGTATAAATAAACCTACACTAAGTACTATAATACTTAAAATAACACCAATCATAGAAGTAAAAGCTGAAGTATTAGGTACTATAACAGTTTGATCCCAATTATAAACAATTTCATAATAACCATCAAATTGTACTTCTGCATTAGTATTTAAGCCTCTAACAGATAAATCTGTAGAAAACACTTGAATCTTCTTATCACTAGAAGTAAGTGTATTACTAGTTATAGTATCATCGGAACAAACACTAACATCAGTAGCCTCATTAACTCCTGAAACTTGATCAGCAACAGAATATTCACACATACTAATAGATTTATTACTAATATTACCAAAACCTTTATATACAGAACTTCTATTTAATGCAATACCTTCAGGAATATATTCCAATACTTTAGAAACAGGAATACTATCCTCTGAAACAAATAATTTATAGTAATAATCAATATCTAATTTTTCTAGATTAGTATATTCATATAGCTTAAGATCATTTGCCCAACTATAATCAACAACTAAATAAGTTATATTTTCTTTATTAGGAATATCATATCCTTCAAAATTATTAAATACTGCATTAACTTCTCTTAAATTATTTAAATTATTTAAAGATAACTTATTTAATTTATTACTAGAAATATATAATTTTTCAAGATTAATATTATGACTTAAATCAATACTAGAAAGATTATTTAAAGATAAATTTAAGTACCTTAAATCAATTTGTTGAGATAAATCAATATTACTAATTTTATTATTAAATAAATCCAAATCAAGCAAATAAATATTATGAGTTAAATCAATAGAACTAAGTTGATTACTAGAAGCATATAAATATTCTAATTCAGTATTATTAGAAACATCTAAAGAACTAAGTTTATTAGCAGAAACAATTAAATAATTTAAATTAGGTAAGTCAGATACATCAATAGATTCTAACTTATTAGCATTTAAATCAAGTCTAGTAAAATTATCTGCTCCATTAGTAGGCATTTTAACATTAGTTAATTGATTTCCTGATAAATAAACATGTTCTAATTGACTATTATTAGATAAATCAATACTAGTAAGCTTGTTTAATGATAATAAAATAAACTTAAGATTAGGTAACATAGATACATCAATACTAGTTAATTGGTTATTATAAACATTTAAATCAATTAAACCTGTATTATGACTTAAATCAATACTACTAATTTTATTACCATTTAAATATAATTGTTGCAAATTTGTATTATGACTTAAATCAATACTAGTAAGATCATTAAATGTCATATTTAACATAACTAGATTTGTATTATGACTTAAATCCATACTACTTACATCGTTATCATAAAGATTTAAATATCTTAAAGCAGTTAATTTTTCTATTCCTTTAGTACTTTGAATATGAGAACTACGACAAATTACTTCGGTTATTTGAGCTAGATTTTCATCAGTAGGCTGAAGATCACCTAAATGTCCTAAAATACATTGATATAGTGCTTCAGACTCAAATCCAGCCTCACTAGCAGCAGTATAATATGTCTTATTGTCTACTTTAACAACTACTTTCTCTCCATGTATAAACATAGAAAATATAAATATCAAGATTAAAAATAATATATTTCTTTTCTTCATAAAATCAACCTTCCTTACTATAAATAAATATAACAAAAGGCGAAAAAAATGTCAATAAAATGTAAAAAACATTCTAAAAGAATGTCTACTTTACATTAACAATAAGTTTTAGCAATCATTTCTGCTACTTTAATACCATCTATAGCTGAAGTTGTAATCCCCCCAGCATAACCAGCACCTTCCCCACAAGGATAAATACCTACAATATTAGATTCTAAATTATCATCTCTTACAATAACAACAGGTGAACTAGTTCTAGCTTCTACCCCAAGTAAAATAATATCATCTCTGTCAAACCCATCTATCTTAGTACCAAAATAAGGAATAGCTTCTTTAATAGCACCAGTAATCTCATTAGAAAATAATGAATTTAGATCTGCAAATGAATAAGCTCCTTTTGTATTTGGCTTAACAGATTGAAAAGAATTACTAACAACACCCTTACAAAAGTCACCATATAATTGACATGGAATAAATCCTTTCCCTAATAAATAAGCCTTTTCTTCTAATTTCCTTTGGAATTCAACTCCGGCTAAAACACCTTCTCCAAAATCCTTATTTGTAACAGTTACCACAATTGCACTATTAGCATTTTTCTCATCTCGTAAATAATTACTCATACCATTAATTGTCAATCTACCTTTTTCCGAAGACGCATTAACAACAAATCCTCCTGGACACATGCAAAAGGAATAAACACCTCTACCAGTACTTGATTGATATGTTAATTTATAACTAGCAGGAGGCAACATAGAAGCATATTTCCCATACTGACTCTTATTAATCATTTCTTGGTTATGTTCCATTCTTATACCTACTGCAAAATTCTTAGACTTCATCATAAGTCCTTTATCTAACAACATTTGAAAAGTATCTCTTGCTGAATGCCCTATCGCTAAAACTAATACTTCACAAGGAATAATTTCATTATTATTTGCCTCTACTCCTTTAATTTTATTCTCTTGAATAATTAAATCTGTAACTTTTGTTAAATAGCGAAATTCTCCCCCCATTTGAATAATTTTATTACGCATATTTATAATTACAGTACGTAATCTATCTGTTCCAATATGAGGTTTTGCCAGATAAAGAATCTCCTCTGGAGCCCCATTATCTACAAAAATATCAAATGCTTTTTTTCCTCTAAAAAGCTTATCCTTCACCAACGTATTAAGTTTACCATCAGAAAAAGTACCAGCTCCACCTTCCCCAAATTGAACATTAGACATAGGATTTAATTCATTCGTTAAAAAGAAATTTTCTACAGTTTGAATCCTATCTTCCATCTTTTCACCTCTCTCTAAAATAAGAGGTGAATAACCATTTTCTGCTAAAAGATATGCACACATTAATCCAGCTGGCCCACTACCTACAATAACAGGTCTATTATTCATTTTTTGTTTTCCTTTAGAAACAAAATGATACTCCTCTAAAGGACTTAAAAATATATCTTTAGATTTCTTTTTCTTTAACAATTTTTTTTCATTCTTAACTTCAATATCAATTTCATATACATAATAAATATTATTTTTATCACGAGCATCAATTGACTTTTTTATAATCTTATAATTTAAAATATCATCATATAAAATACTCAATTTTTTAGAAATAACTAATAAGGGGTTATCTTCTTCAATATTTACCTTTATTTGCCTAACTCTTATCATATAAATGTTCTCCTGCTAATATACCACTAATCCAACAAACAGATAAATTATAGCCACCACAATTACCATTCATATCAAGTAATTCCCCCGTAATATAAAGCCCCTTCACAATAGTAGATTCCATAGTAGAAGGATTTATTTCATTTAATTTTACTCCTCCATTAGTAACCTGAGCTGAATCAAAAGATTTAGAATCAGTAATTATAATTGGAAAAGCCCTTAAATTCTTACAAATTATAAATTTATCTTCCTTACTTAAATCTTGATAACAACTTTTCCCATCAATCTTACAAGTTTTTAGTATAACCTTAACTAATTTATAATTTAAAAATCCCTCTAATAAAGAAGAAAGACAAAGTTTAGGATTCTTCTTACTATATTCATCCATCCAAAGAGTTACTAAAGTTTCAATAAATGGTACAAAATTTATCTTTAAAATAATTTCATGATCTTTAATTTTTCTAGTAATAAGATTACTAATATTAAAAATACACACTCCACTAACCCCATAATCTGTTAATTGAATTTCACCACGTTCCCTATTTAAATATCTTCCATCTTCAAATACTTCTATTTCAACATCACTTCTAATACCATCCCAATCTTTAAGATAAGGAAAACTACTTATTAATTGAGTAAGAGCAGGATAAGGTTCAACAATTGTATGCCCTAATTTACTCAAAAGCACATATCCTCCCCCATCACTACCAGTATTGGGATAAGATTTACCTCCGGTTGCTAAAACAACTTTTTTTGTCTTATATGTTTGATTATCACAAGCAACAGTAAAAGAAGTTAAATTCTTTTTAATATCTAATACCTTAGTATCATAAATAATTTCAACACCTAAGTTTAAAGCTTTTCTAACTAAAGCATTCTTAATAGTAACAGCTTGTTTAGAAAAAGGATAATAATAACCATCTTTTATCTTAGGAACAATTCCTAAAATATTAAAAAATGATTTCATTTTTTCAATATTTTTTACTTTTAAAATATCTTCTACAATCTCAATATCTTCACTTACATAATGACTACTACTATATTTTTCATTCATGTAATTACATTTACCATTACCAGTCATTAATAATTTTTTTAAAGGTTGAGAATTTCTTTCTAAAATAACTACCCTATTATGTTTATTTTTAGCCTTTATTGCTGCAGTTATACCACTAGGCCCACAACCTATAACAAGTATATCTATCATATATACCACCCCATAAACATTCTTATTATAGCAAAATTCCCCCAAAAAGACCATTGAGAAATAAAAAAAATTATACTATACTAATAATGGTGAAAATAAATGAAAAAGAAAAAAAAGGTAATAATATGGATAATAATAGGAATTACCCTAATAATAGGATTAATAATTGGTTTTAAATACTATGAAAATGAAACTATAAAAAAATCATATACTCCCTATGCTATTACTAAAAATAAAACATCTTTGTACAATAGTAAAAAGGAAGAAATAGGTACTATAGAAAAAGATATCTCATTAGAACTAGAAAAAGAAAATGAAACTTCAAAATACTTTAAAATAAAAAACACATCATATTTTATTTATTATAAAGATATTAAAAAAAGAAAAGAAATCAAAGAAGCAGAAAAAGACTATATACCATTTAATAATAATATTAAAACAAATAAAAAAATATCTTTACTACAAAATAATAAAGAAAAAATCATCTTAAATAATGGAATTAATACCCCTATTGAATATGAAGACGAAAATAATTATTATATTATATTTCAAAAACAATTATTTGCTATAACAAAAAATAGTAAAGTAGAACTAATTGAAAATGAAAATACTCAAGAAGAAATATCAAATCATGTAAGTGTTATTTATTATGAATCAATACAACCAACTTGTAACAGTAAAACATGTACAACAAATGAAGAATTTACTAAACAAATAAGTCAATTAAAGGAAAATGGATATTATTCAATCAAAAAAGAACAATATGAAAAATATCTAAAAGGATATATTCATCTAAAAAAAGGAGCTATCTATTTTATAACAAAAACTCCTTTAGAAGAAATACAAGATACAATAACTGATTTAAATATACAAATAGATCAGATTCAAGAAGAAGTAGAAGTAACTAATAAAACAACTACTCCTGGAACAAATTCAGAAAAAATAGAATGCTACCAAATAAAAAGCTATTCAACAATAGAAAACATTATCAAAATGGCTAATGGTGAAGAAGTATCTGAAATAGACCCAGATCTATTAAAAAAGACGAATACAACAAGTGGTGAACAAGGAGTAGCAGTCTTAAACTATCATTTCTTCTATGGACCAGGAGAAGATTGCAGTGAATCAATTTGCTTAGATATAGCTATATTTAAACAACACCTAGCATATTTAAAAGAAAATGGTTTTAAGACTCTAACAATGGAAGAATTTAGAAAATGGATGTATGGTGAAATAGAAGTACCTCAAAAATCAGTTTTAATAACAATTGATGATGGTGCCAAAGGAACCGGTAAACATAATGGAAATAAATTAATCCCAGCTTTAGAAGAATATCAAATGCATGCCACCTTATTTTTAATTACAGGTTGGTGGGCAATTGATAATTATCAATCAGAATACTTAGATATTCAATCACATACCCATGATATGCACCAATATGGTTCTTGTGGTAGAGGGCAAATTAATTGTGCTACTTACGAAGAAGCTCTAGCTGATTTAAGACAATCATTAGCAGTAGTTAAAAATAATGACTCATTCTGTTTCCCATTCTATTATTATAGTGATACCTCTCTTCAAGCTGTAAAAGATGCTGGTTTTAAACTATCATTTGTAGGAGGAAATAGAAAAGCCAAAAGAAGTGATAATAAATACTTAGTACCAAGATATCCTATTCATAGTAATATAACAATGGATAGATTCATAAATATTGTAAATTAAAAACAACCAAACGGTTGTTTTTTTATACCCATACTCCAAAGATAATACCAGCCATCGATAATACTAAACCAATAACCCAGAATAACTTAACAATATCAGTTTCTGCCCATCCTAACTTTTCAAAGTGGTGGTGAATAGGAGTCATTAAGAATAATTTACGATGAAATACTTGAACCCAAAAGATTTGTAAAATAACACTTAATGTTTCAATTACAAAGAGAAAAGCAACAACTAATAAAGTTAATTCTCTATGAGTTAAAATTGCAATTGCTCCCATTAAAGCTCCCAATGCTAAAGAACCAGTATCACCCATAATTACTTTAGCAGGATGAGAATTATATATTAAAAAGCCCATTAAACTTCCAACTAAAATTAAACTAAAAATTCCTATATCTTCAAAACCAACCGATAAAGAAATCAATGAAAAAGCAATAAAAGCAATTGCTGATAAACCACCAGCTAATCCATCTAAACCATCAGTTAAATTAACTGCATTACTGGCACCAACTAAAACAAATAAAATTGCTAATCCATATAACCAACCTAATTCAATATCTATTCGTAAAGTACCAACAACCCAAGCAGTCTGACCACCACTTCTCATATAGATATAGAAAAAACCAATCGCAATCAATACTTGCATAAATAATTTTTGATAAGCAGTTAATCCCTCATTATTACCTCTACGAATAGATAAAAAATCATCCAAAAATCCAATACATGCATAACCGATAAAAACTAACAAAACAATTCCTAAATTAGAAGAATAAGTAAGTTTATTCATCGCAATTAAAGCAATAGTCGCTAAAATAGTAGGAATAATAAAAATAATTCCCCCCATTGTAGGAGTACCCTCTTTTTTACGATGAATATCTCCCACAAATATAGATATTTTTTGCCCAATTCTAAGCTTTTTTAAAATTGGAATTACAAATAAACCTAATATAGTTGAAGAAAAAAAACCAATCATAATAGCAAATATAGCTTTGGTTAATAGTAGCATGTAATCAACTCCATCTCTCAAAATATTATATCATACATAAAACAACATTATATTTTTTTTCAAAAATTTACACCTTGTTTTACATTGGATATTCTCCTATTGTCTTTACTTTAGCAGTATTCTTCTCTAATAATAATTTTTGTTCTTTCTTTATACGATCCATTTCATATTCTTTTTCTTGAATATCACCTTTTATTTTTCGTAAATTAGCTAATAACTCTTCATATTCTGGCATAATACGATCATAATCTTGGTATAAATCTTCTACATCACGTATAAACTTATCTACTTGTTTTGAAGTTTTACCAAGTAAAGTAGAAGCATCATCAATAGCACTTAAACTATCTTTAATAGAATCTCCATAATCTTTTACAGTAATCACTTTATATCTTTTAGTAATAGTTTTAGGGTGTACTATTTTCTTAGCAAAATATAAATAAGCAGCTGCTCCTGTAGCAATTCTCTTAGCCCCAATAGGCCCAGGTAAAAACATTTGTAAAGAAAGAAGTCTTAAAATTTTTTTAGTTTGTTCATTCATAGCTTCAACTTCTACTCTTACTTTTTCTTCTACTGAAACAGCATGTTCTAATTTATACTGTAATTCTTGTAATAAAGCTTCCTGATCTTTTTGAAACTTTGCTAATTCTTCATTAATTTTTTGAGCAGAATAGTATTTATTCCTTAATTCATCAAAATATTTTTCATTTTCTTCTAAATGATTTTTTTTATCAGTAACCTGTGTTTGAAATTGGTCTTTTTTAGTTTCCAACTCTTTCAATTTCTCAGCAATCATGACATATAATGAAGAATCTTTAATATCAGATACAATTTTTCCATCTTTAAATTCTGCTAGATATGTTTCAATCAATGTATAAATATAATTATCATCATAACGATCAATATCTTCAATTTGAATCCGTCTTTTTAATTCCTCTATCTTTAAAATAACTTCAGATAATTTATCTAATAATTGAGCCGCCTCTTCAGAATAAACAATACTTTCTTCTTCACCTACTAGCATGTTATATTCTGAAATAATTTTACGTAATTCATAACGAATATCTTTTAATTCATTTTCATAAACATCAATAATTTTATGAGCTTTAAGTCGTTGAAAAGTAGCTCTAGCTTCTTCTGATAAAGTACTTTCATCAATATCAGAATCTTTTCGAACAAAAGAATCAATAATAGGTTCTATAATTGGAATACCAACAGTAGCTTCTTTATCTGGTGTTTTTTCTTTTTTCTCTTCAATTTGCTCTTCTTTTTTTTCTTCTAGAGTCTTCTCTACTCTAACTTCTTCTTTATTTTCTTTTATATCAGAAGTAATAAAAACAGGATCATGATAAAAAAGTTTTACTCTTATCTTTTTACCAGTATCTGGATCTATAATAAATCTTTCTTCAGGTTTAATAACTTCATCATTTTTTTTAATAGGCTCTTTATGTTCTTTATTCTCTCTCTTTTCTTTTTCTGGAAGAGTTAATTGTCTCTCTTTTTCAGGAGAATCTAATAATAATTTAACCGCCCCACCAAAGAAAATGATAGGGATTGTTTTAACTAGAGTATATTTTTGTTGTTTTTTTACTTTTTTCTCTAATTCAATTAATTCTTCTTGCTCTAGCTTCATCTTCTTTTTATTTTGAATACGCAGAACACGTTTACGATCATTATGTCCACCTTTAGCACCAATAGTTTCGTTCATGCTATCACCTATCTTATTTTAACATAATTAATCAATATTGTATCTTTATTTTAAGAAAAAAAGAAAAAGAATTTACTTCTTTTTCTCTTTTAGTAATTCTATAAATTTCCCTGTAGCCCTAGTTAAAAACTCTTCTATATAAACACAGCATACATCAACATCAGGTAAATTATTATTAAAAGATAATATTTCAAATGAATCCTTATCTAATTGTTGTTCAATAATATCTTGAATAAAATACCCAACTCCTACTCCATTTCTAACCATAGATAACATCACTTCAGTACTCCAACCTTCTAAAACAGGATTTAATTGAATATTTTTACTTTCCATATATTCGTCTAATTTTAATCTAGAAGTAAAACTTTTATCTGGAAGTACTAAAGGATACTTCTCTAAATCTTTTATATGATTAATAGAAATATCAGATTTTTTATTCTTATAATAAGCAAAACAATTATGAAATTTAGATAAAGTTGTTTTTACAACATTCTTTTTACTATGAATAGGTAAAGTACCTATAATTACATCTAATTTACGCATTTCAAGCATTTCAACCATTTCATCCATTGGTTTTGAAACAATTTCAAAAGTAATTCCTGGAAATTGCTTACGAAAATCACATATAACATCCGTCAAATAGAAAGATCCAATTGTCGAAGGAACTCCTATTCTAATACAACCAATATTTAAATGATTCAAATTTTTAATATGTTCTTCAGCATCATTTAAAATATTAAAAGCCGTTGAAATATAATTATATAATTCCTTTGCTTCCATCGTAGGCTCTATACCTTTAGAATTACGATAAAACAAAGTATAACCAAGCTGACTTTCCAACTCTTTTAGACTATAACTAATAGCCGGTTGTGATACATACAAACGATTCGCAGTTCGAGAAATACTTTTCTCTTCAAAGAGGTATAAAAATATTTTATACAAATTATAATCAGTATTCATAAGAACCTCCTTGAGGCATATTATAGAGTAGTTCTATATAAAAGTCAAATACCATAATTAAAATTTATAAAAAAAATGTAGGCTAAGAGCCTACACTTGTATATCTTTTCATTCCCAAATAAAAAGTAAAAACACAAGGAATTAAGTATAAAACAACTAATAATGGTGAAAAAGCATACAACAAAGAATTACTTTTACCTAGAAAATATAATAAGGGATAATAATTAACACAAGCATACGGAATAACAAATGTAAAGAATACAACAAATCCTTTAGAAAATATTCCTATTGGATATTGAGCCATATGTTTACCACCATCAGTAAAAACATTTCTAACCTCTAAACCTTGTACAGTAAAAAAACAATAAGAAGCAGTAATCAAAAATATCCCAAAAAATATAATACAAGATGAACATAACATAAATAGTAAAGTTATAATTCTCATAAAATTCCAAGAAATATTTAAATGAACTAAAGAAACAATCAACACAATAATAGCTTGTATTACCCTAGATGCTTTAACAAAATCACTGTCATAGCACAATACCTGTAATAAAATACTTCTAGGTCTAACCAATAATCGATCAAAATTACCATTAATAATTAATTTATCAAATCTATCAATTCCCCTAGCAAATAATTCATTAAATGAAAAACCAAATTGAATAACTGAAAAACATAGAAGAACTTCATATAAAGTAAAACCTTTAATATGATCAAATTTTGTAAATAAAGCTAATATTACAAAATAATAACTAAAAAATACTAATATTTGAGAAAGAAAAGATAAAATGAAATTCACTCTATATTCTAGTTCACATCTAAGATGCATAGAGAGTGATTTGAAATATATTTTCATTTTATCCTCCTTGTACAACCACTCTTTTTAAACTTTTATTTAATAATAAATTACCAATACCAATCATAATAATAACCCATAATCCTTGAATAAGAATACCAATAATACTATTTGTAATAGAAACATTACCAACATAAATTCTAAATGGTAAATCACTAATATATTGGAATGGTAAAAGACTAGAGATTATTTGTAAAAATTTAGGAAAAAAAGGAATAGGCACAACTAAGCCAGACATAATACCTCCAAAATTAATTAATAGTTCAACAATTCCCTTTTCATTTAAAGTTCGTAAAGTAATAATAGGATATAAAACTGTTAATGAAACAACAAGTAAAGTCCCAATACTAAGAGATAAAAGAAATAAACAAAAATGTCCAAAAGATGCTGGTAAACTTAAACCATAAGGAGAAGGCAATATAAGTGTAATAACTAAAATAGGAAATAATCTCAATGTAACATTCGCAAGCCTTTGACCCAGAATTTTAAAGTACCATAAATAATATAGCCTCTTAGGTCTAGATAATTCATAAGAAATATTACCTTCTCTAATAATTTTATATATTTCTTCATCTCTAGTAAACTGATTTATTAATGCTAAAAACATCTGATTTAACCACAAATAAGTAATAGTCTGTGCTAAATTCATCGGAACGTTTTTACCACCAGACTCATAGAAAGCAATATAAACCATAATATAAATTATCCCAAAAAAGAATTGTGTAGATACTCCAGCCCAAGCTGCTGCCCGATATTGAAGACCACAAATAAACTTTAATTTAAAGTAAGAAAAATAAGCTTTCAAATCTTATAATCCTCATATAATTTGACAATAATATTATCAATTCCTTCATGATCAATTTCAATATCTTCAATAGTAATCTTTTTAGAAATAGTATTTAATAATTCAGATATAGTAATAAACCTAGTATCAATTACTAAATCATATCCCTCTTTATTTTTCCTAATATCTTTTATTCCCTTATTTCGAATAGAAAGAAGATCTCTAGTCTTAATAGAAACATATTTTTCTGTTTCATACTTATTTTGTAATTTTTTCAAACTACCATCGTATAAAACCTGCCCCTTCCCAATCAAAATAATCCTTTTAGCGAGTGTAGTTATATCTGCCATATCATGACTAGTTAATATAATAGTTGTATGTTTTTCTTGATTTAATTTTTTTATGAATTCACGTACAACTTGCTTAGAAACAGCATCTAGTCCAATTGTCGGTTCGTCTAAAAATAATATTTCAGGATTATGTATTAAACTAGCCGCAATCTCACAGCGCATTCTCTGTCCCAAACTTAATTGGCGTACTGGAATGTTTATGATATCATGTAGATTTAATCTCTCAATTAAATCTTTTTTTGTAATCTGATATTCCTCATCAGGTATCTCATAAATATCTTTTAACAAGTCAAAAGTATCTTCAGCAGGAATATCCCACCAAAGTTGACTCCTCTGCCCAAAAACAACACCAATATTTTTAACATACCTTACTCTATCTTTCCAAGGAACCATACCATGAATTTTACAAGTCCCAGCATCAGGTGTCAAAATACCACTTAAGATTTTAATAGTTGTACTTTTTCCTGCTCCATTTGGCCCAATATAACCCACGATTTCTCCTTTATCAATAGAGAAAGAAATATCATCTACTGCCTTAATCTCTAAGTATTCTCGCTTAAAGAAAGACTTAATAGATTCCCGTAGTCCACTCTTCTTTTTAGCAACTCGGAAAGTTTTTGATATCTGCTTTACTTCGATGAATGACATTTTTTATTTCACACTCCTTTCAACGCAAAAAAACCACATTTTTTCCATGTAGGGCATGTAAAAATATAGTTAATTTGCAAAAACGTCAAAGCAAATTTATCACAAAACAAAAAAAAAGTAAAGACTTTTTTAGACATTATAATCACTTTTTAGTATTATTTTCAAAATCATCTTTTCTTTTTTTTATCATCTTTTTCACATCATCAAAACTATTATTAAATTGATCTTTTACCACTTTTTTAATAGCATAAGCTGCAAAAACACAAGCAAAACCACAATAAACAATCTCTAAAATATCTAATAATTTTCTAATCTTAGGAATAATATCAGCTACGTCTCTATCATCATATGCAAATAATTCATTTATTATTTTTCCTATTTCATTTTCATCATACTTAACTGCAAAAGAATCATTCACATATAGAGGTTCATCATTAAAACTATTTATTTGCTTAAAAGCATCTTGATCAGAATAACTATAAGTTGTAGACAATGAAGTGTCTTCAACTTCTTGTTTACCACAACCTACCAATCCCATCGTTAGCAAAGAAGTAGTCAAAAAGCCAGTAACAGCACCCTTCTTTAGTTTGTAAACAATACTATTATTAATTTGTTTTCTATCAACATTCTTTATATAAATCATAATTAAACTTCCTATTTCAAATAAAAAAGTAAAAAAATATTTTACTTTTTCAATTTTACTGCTGTTCCATAAACAATCATCTCAGCAGCCCCTTGCATAACAGCTGAAGATCCATAACGCACTCCCACAATAGCATCCGCTCCTAAAGCTTCAGCTTCATCTACCATTCTTTTGGTCGCGATTTGTCTTGCTTCGCGTAACATTTCAGTATAACCAACAATTTCTCCTCCAACTAGTGTCTTCATTCCAGCCATAAAGTCGCGTCCAATATTTTTAGATTGTACTATTTCACCTTTAACAACACCCAGACTTTTTTCAATCTTTTCTCCTTGAATTTCTTCTGTACTAACAATAATCATAAATCCTCCTAATATTTCTTAGCTTCTTCCTCTTCCCCACGTTGTATTTCTCTAACTCTAGAAAATAAAACATAAATAATACCAATAAGTGGAATCAAACAAGCTAATAATATAATAATAAATATAATAAATGGCATCTTATCAGTAGAAATAAATTGAGTATAAATAATAAAAGATAATAATATTGAAAAATAAGCTACAAAAAAGATACCTGAAAGGATTGCTCCTAATAATCTCTTTTTCATTTTAAATCTCTTCTGAAACCCACAAACCATGCTTATTGCAATAGCTATATACTTTCATTCCAAACTTATAATTAACTATCATAGATGCTACATCTCCAGGAGAAAAATACTTTATAATTTGCTTATCTCCATAATCAACCATAATCCATTCAATATAATGATCTCTTTCCATTACATGATTAACTGCTATATAAACAGAATCTCCTGTAACTTCTAAAACAGGTACATGTTTTTCAAAAGAAGCATCAACACTATTAGGTTTGATTTCTTTATCACTAATAGACTCCACTTCTTTTAATACCATCATGATATTTCCCTTCTGACTTTTAATAATTTTCATATAAAATCACTCCATTCCTTTTCTTTAAAACCAACACATACATGGTTATTACAAATTAATATAGGTCTCTTTATAAGCATTCCATCACTTGCTAATAAAGAAAACATTTCCTCATCAGACATACTTGGTATTTTTTCCTTTAAATTATATTCTCTATACTTCATGCCACTAGTATTAAAGAATTTTTTTAATTCTTTCCCGCTCATTTTAACATAATCTTTTAATTCACTTATATTAGGAGTATCCTTAGTAATATCTTTTAATTCATATACACAATTATGATTATCTAAATATTTCTTAGCTTTTTGACATGTAGAACACTTAGGATACCACAATAAAATCATACTATCACCTATATATATCATAGCAAATAAAAACAAAGAAAAAAAGATATTTTCATATCTTTTTCTCGCTAAATAAACTACTTAGTTCGCGTATTCTCATTTTCTGAAGAATTACCATCAGTATAATCTCCTAGCATTTTTTCAATTTCTTCCTTATACTTAGCATCGGTTTTAACTGGGTTCTTAGCAGTTTTACTAACATAAGCAGCCAAGCTTGCTGCCCCTGCAGCTGATAAAATTGTTTGTAACATATCACTTGGTAATGATGTTAAAGCTTCGGCTTGTTCCACATTTAAACCTTTCAAAACAGTTCCTAAATCAGTAATACTAACCATTGCTTTATTCATATTATTAAAATCATCAGAATGAGCAACAATATATTCAAATGATTCATGTAATGCTTTTAAATTAAATTGTGGATGGGTAGCTTCATATTCTTTTAAGACACTAAAACAATCTGTTGTAAGATTAACTAAAGTATTATGAGAATTATTTGTAACTTTAGCCATTTCTTTTAAAGCTTCTGCTTGACTAATAGAACCAGTTCCATACCTTGAAGCAATATCACTAATTTGTGCAGTAACTTGTTCATGGAATTGATTATAGAAATCATGATGTCCTTTATCAATATTATTGTACTTACTATCCATGATCCAGCCACGTAGATCTAAACCTTTTCTTTCAAGGAAAGTAGCAATACTAGCAGTAGTCTCATAATTTTGAGCTTTCATTCCATTAAGGAACACATCACGTTTACCTTCAAATTCAGAACCAATATTATTTACCTGATCCATAACAGCCTCATTAGCTTTATTAAGCCTATCAGCTTGCGCCTTTTGTGCTAATAGAATATCTCTAGAATCAAGAACATGTGTCTTAATTGCTGATCCTACACTCAAAGCAGCTGCTCCAAGAGTTAAAGATGTAATAACATTGCGAATAAATGGATCATCACGATAATCAAATACTTCCGCTACTGGAGAATAATACAACTTACCAGTACTCTTAGTTCCAAGAATTGACTTTTCAATTTTAGTATTCTTGTAATATAAAGTTTCCAAATTCATAAAGTTAGAAACAATTTTTTCTGCTTCATTTGTCAATAAAGCATCATTTAATTTTTGTCCATAATCACTTAATTGTTTTCTTAATTTTTCATCATACTTATGTTTAACAGCCGAATGAGCACCTTGGTAAATTAAACCTGTTCGAACTGCTTTAAAATCTTCCTCTATTCCATGGACTCCACTACTTAGCAATTTATTCGCTTCTTTTCGACTTTCTTCAATAACCCGAACATAACCAGCAGCTTCTTCATATAAACTAGCACGTTGTCCTAAAAGACTAAGCTGATCTGCTCTTTTTGCTGCCGAAATTAATTTATCAAGTTCTTTAATTCGAGCCAAACAAGTAAACAATTTAGCATAAGAATCACGTATCTTAGTATTATAATTATTTACTTTTTTTAATCCATGATTTCTCAACTTATCAATAAGAATATCATTAAATGCATCAAGTTTAGTTGTCTTTAATAATTGTCCTTTATATTCATCAAACAATACATCTAACTCTTCATCAGTTAAATCATCAAGACGCCTATGAACAGCATTAATTATTTCACTCTTTCTAGAAGTAAGCAATAATTTAGCCCCAAGCTTTCGTAAGAATGTAATACTTGTTTTAAAGATAGCTGGCGCCACAGCCGCAACCCTATAAGAAACTCGATCTGATTTTAACTCATTAAAGAACACACTAGAACACTTAGCATTTTTAATTTTAAAATTGTCAACATCCAAACTAGTAAATTTCTCATCTGGTTTTAAAATACCAGAAGTAATTTTATTTAGAACATAATGAACATGAGGTCTTGGTTTTTGATCCTTTGTCTCCTCATCTACCAAATGACCTACTTTATTATTCAATCTAACATCTTTTATCTGAACAATATAGTTGTGTTCTTTAGAATGATTTTTCATATACACCCTATTTCGCTCATAAGCATAGTGCTCAATAGGAAAACATTCAATTCCATCAATTAACACAGGATTTTTAACCGCAACTAAATCTAATTTCAAATGATCATCAAGATCTAAATATAATTTATTATTATCATTTAAATCACGATAATAAGTAATATAAACATCATCTCTAGTATCTTCTTCATGTAATTGAACATTCGTATAATTCAAACGATATCTAGGATTTCTATTAAGTTGAGCTTCAAGTAATATCTTTTCTTCAGCTTCAGTTATTGGTAAACAAACTACTCCTTGAATATTTTTTTCATCCCCAATATAACCTAAATCAAATAAATCAACATAGTTTTTAGGAACATACAATTGATCATTTTCATCAAGAACACGATAAACATCAATAATTTCCTCTTCACCATAAGGTTCTTCTTCCTGTGTTTGATCACTTGTGTTATCTGAAACTTCCTCTATTTGATCAGTTAGATCATCAGATTCTTCATCTTGTGTTTGATCACTTGTATCATCTGAAACTTTCTCTATTTGATCAGTTAAATCATCAGATTCTTCTTGATCTTGTTCATTTGAACTATTAGAACCATCTTGAGCTTGTTCATTTGAATCATTAGAATCATCTTGAATTTGATTACTTAAATTACCAGCTTCTTCTTGAGCTTGATCACTTGAACCATTAGAACCATCTTGAGCTTGGTCATTTGAACCATTAGAATCATCTTGAATTTGATTACTAGAATTATCCGATTTATTAATTTGTCCAATGCCCTCATCATTTAAATGAACATCAGCAATATCAATTACATAAGGAGAATATTGATTATCAGCATTATTAAACAAGCTATCAATAGCTTCTTTTTTAACTGGGTAGAAAGAAGCATTATTTATAAAGGCTTCATCACCAATTGGTTCAAGCATGAATCGCTCTAATACATTTTTTCTTACATATAAAGTATCATCATGATTCAAATCACGATAAACAGAAATCTTTTCTCTAAAATCATTAGGCTTTTGTTTTCTTTTTACAACTACCTGTTTATTAGAATCTTCATGAGTATCAACCTCTTCAGTAACAACATTCTTTGAAGCAGTAGCTTCATCAATATTAGATAATGATACTTCTTTCTCTTCAACTGTATATGGAAAATACTCATTATTTTGGTAATAAGCGACAGCCTTAGCAGTATTCTCATCAATTTCTGAACAAACCTTACCATCTATCACAACATCTTCACCACTAGGTTTTAATTTAAAATGTTCCATTACTTTTTTATCAAGATAGATTTTATTATCAGAATTTTTATAAATAATAACTTTATCAAAAGAATCATCTTTATGAGTAGATTCTTCAACAACCACTTCTTCTTCCTTAGAAATAGCTAAATCTTTCTTATCAACTTCAAAAGGATATAACCCATTATTTTGGAAATTAATCATTGCCTTAGCAGTATTTTCATCTATATGAGAATAAATCTTACCATCTATCACAACATCTTCACCACTAGGTTTTAATGAAAGACTTTCTAATGCACTCTTCTCAAGATAATAATTATTATTAGAATCTTTATAAATAGATACCTTATGAAGTGCTTTATTCTCTTTATCTTTTTGTTCTTCTTTTTTAATAGCTATTTCCTTTTCAGATACATTATATGAGACAAAACCACTATTTTGATTTTCTTTAATATCTTTTACATCTTCTTCAGAGATTTGAAAATAAGAAACACCATCTACTGTAACTTCATCACCTATAGGCTTTAATAAAAAGCGATTTAATGCATCTTGAGTTACATAGTACTCACCACTAGAAGTCATATAAATATCAAAATGTTCTACTCCATCTTCATTACTAGAAGTATCTTTCTGAGTATTTTCATTTTCCTTAGCTAACTCTCTTTCCTCTATAACATATGGTGATAAATCATTATGTTGATTAGCTAAAAGTTTTTGAACATCATCTTCAGAAATCTGATTCCATAAACTACCTTCGATATTTACATCATCACTAAGTGGCTCTAACATAAAGCGTTCTACAGTAGCTTTTCTAACATAATACTTATTTTCATCTTTATCATTATAAATAACAAATTTATCAATAATACCAACTTCAGAAACATTTTCTAAATCTGCTGGAGCATTTCCTGGTACATAATTTGTCGCCTTTTCACCAACAATCTTTTTAGGTGCAGATTCAGCATTATCCTTAATATTTTCTAAATCATCTTGCCCTACAGTTGTCTCTTCACTACCCATATAATAAAGCTGTTGTATAGGATAGTATAAGGCTGTAATAGTACTTTGAACATCTTGTTCTTTTTCTTCCACAGACTCATTTGTATGTTCTTTTTGTTCTTCTAAAGTATTAATTTCCTCTCTAAGTTGAGTCATTTGACGATGAAGTTTAATAAATATATTTCTTTCAGCAACAGACTTAATAAAAGAATCATGCTTTATCCTCTCAATTTCATCTTCAGATAATAGATTTCCTTTATTTAAAGCCCTTTCTCTTTCTTCTGTAATTGTTTCTAACCTAGCATAAGATTCATCTAGTTTTTTAGCAGTTTCCTTTAATAATTTTTCTTTTTCAATGATTATACTATTCAAATCACCAAGATCCGTCTGTAAATCTTCATTTTCTACTTTTTTAATTGGAGGAGTTGATTCTTTATTTCCTTTACCAGCAAGGCTACTACGTAATTCTTTTAAATAAGCTAGTTCCCCTTGTAAATCAACCAAAGAAGTTTCTTTGTGAGGGTTTTCTATTAATTCAAACTTATCATCCATTACTCACACCTCCTATGCTGATCCATTAGCTTCTTGATCTAACATCTCAAGTACTTCATTAATCATATTTAATTCTCTCTTATCAGTAATCTTTTCTAATTCCATTTTAGGTTTTAAAGGATCATAACTAGATACAAATATATTCTTTCGACCATTAGCATCCAAACTATGATCAGTATAACCTATATAGCACTTCATAGTATCATCAGAATCAAAGGTAAATAAGACATCACAATCAACTACTTTACCATCTTTTTCAATTTGGATTTTCTCATTTTCAACATCGAATTTCATCGTAAATCCTCCAATTATACAATCTACTTATCAGTATACCATCCATACCCCAAATAGTCAATTTGTATAACCAAAAAAAAAGACAAAAATAGTCTTTTTTAACTGTTGATAATAATACTAATTAAATCCTTATTTTTTAAATCCCCAATCTCCGCAAATTGCACAGTATAATAAACATCTTTTTTATATAAAGAAGGCAAAATTTCATTCTCAATTACCGTCTTCTTTTGATCAAGCATTAAGTTTTCCTTAGCATCTTCCTTAGTAAGAGTAATAACTGAATCTGTTGGATTTTGAATTGTTATTGAATAAACAATTTCATCTTCATTAATAGCATCTTTTAAGTAATTAGTAATTTTAAAAATATACTTACCTACTTTCCTTAAATCAATAGCACTAATACTAAATTCATATTCAGTTTCTACTTCATTAATTGGAATCATAATATTAGCATGTAATTCTTCTCTTTCTTCATTTTTCTTATCATGAACATATATTCCTAAAATTATAACTAAACCTAATAGTAAAACAAATACTATTCCTAAAAAAGTTGTAGAAGTAACAATACTTTTTAAAGATTCCAAAAAAGATTTCTTTTGTTTTTTTGTTTTTTTCTTCCCACTCATCTAGTAAACATCTCCATCATAGCTTTCAATTACTTCACGACAACTAGCTTTACTTACTTCTTCCAACTCTAAAACATTTGATTTTTCTTGAAAATAATGTGCTAATTCTTCATCTTTAAACCCTTTTTGAGCAGCCAAATCACGAGTTGCCCCATAATAAACCTTACCAATATTAGAACATAATATTGCCCCTAAACACATAGGACAAGGTTCACAACTACTATAAAGAATATAATCTTTTAAATTATAAGTATCTAAAATACGACAAGCCTCTCTAATTGCCATCATCTCAGCATGAGCAGTTACATCATTAGTACTTAAAACCATATTATGTGCTTTACAAATAATATTTCCATTTTTATCAGTAATAACTGCCCCAAACGGTCCTCCATCTTTTGTTTTAACACCTAAAGTAGCTTCAATAGCAGCTACCTCTAATAATGCATCATTCATATTATCCCTCCAATCTCTCTTTCACAGAACGATTTTTATTTTTAAACAAGTCTTTCTGTTCTTTCGTTAACTTAGAAGCTAAAATAGCTTCTCCAACTGATTCTTCAATTATTACTTTATTATCAAATTTTTTTGTATATTGAATTGTCCCATTTAATTTACTAATTTTATCTTGAACAATAACAAAAGAAAGACTATCAGTACGTTCATTACTCTTACCTTTTTTTACTGAATCATATTTAGAAGCATAAATAATCTCATATTTATTATCCTTCTCTTCAAAAGAAAAATTAGCAGTAATATTATTACCATCTCGATCAAATCGTAAATCTCCTAATTCTTCACCTTTATTATTTTTAACTTTAAATAATATTGATGTATTTCGCCATTCCATATCAATAACATATTGTACTTGGTCATTCAATAAATAATAAAACTCTCCTGAAGAAGAATCACCTTCATAAATATAAACTTCTTTTTCATCACCATTCATATGAATAATTTCATACTTTAAAGGAACATAAAAAAATCTAGTAGTATAAATATTCAATAAATAATATTCATTATTAGACAAAATAGAAGAATCTTCTTTTAAAAGATAATCTTTATAATTAGGTATTATATTTTGTAATAAAAAAATAGCTTTATCATTTTTTTCATAATTATTAATAATAGAATTCCATATTTTAATAATATTTTTATTAGTAAATCTCATTGATATTTGATGAACTTTTTGTTCTTTACTTTGAATATTAGTCATTACTTCATATTCTTTTATTTCTTCATCTAATAAACTATTTTTTAAAGCCGTGAAGAAATATTGATAAAGATATTGAAAATTATCTTTAGTAGTACTATCTCCTTTAATAGTCTCAAAGTAATGACAAGTACCATTATTAACATATTGATTAAGAATTCCATCTACATAATAATAATGTGTCTCATTATCAACTAACTCTTTTTTATATTTAATAGATTCTTCCCCTAATTTCTGTTGCAATTCTATAAACAGCTGTCTATTATTAGAATCATGTTTCATAACAAACTTAGTATCTAATAAAGACAAATTCTTTAATAAATTATACTTTTTTAATGAATCTACATCTTCTAAACTTTTACTCTTATAATAATCACTTTCTAAATCAAAATCAATGCTACTCTCTAGAGTAAATTGATCTCCCACATAAACATCTTGGTTAGGAAAAAAATAACGAACATTTTTCTCACTAATGTGAGATAATACCTCACCTACAATATGAGAAGGTTTAGATAACCACCTAAAATACATCCCAATAGAAATAGAAAGAATGGCAAAAAGAAAAATAAAAACACAAAGAATAATAATATTTCTTTTTCCCCTCACTAACATCACATCCTACAATAATAATTATAAGAAAAAATCAAGGTTTTTGTCAATAAATGAAAAAAGAACATATTGTTCTTTAACGAGATTGAGTTAATAAACCTAATTTCAAAGGTATTTCTTTTTTACCAATAGGAGTACTACTAGGATTATAATAAACTACTATTTTTAATTCAATATCTTCTCCTGCTGGGATAATTTTACCAATGATATCAGAAATAGTAATAGAAACAGGAGAAATGATTTTTTGATAAGAATCCTCTAAATAATTAGGACTTTCCATAATATCTACTATTTCCGCAGGTAAAGATCCATTATTTTTAATCTTAACAATATAACTTAATTCATCATAACTTGAATTTAATACAAAATTCATGTCTAATTCTAAACCATTATGGGTAATATCTATATTAGCATATGGCTCAATATCAGATCCACGTACTGAAGAAGATTTTCTAACATCACTAAAAGTGACATCAAAAGAAGAAGTTTTTTCAGATTCCTTCTTATAACGTACAGACAACACAATAAAGCCAAAACACATAACTATTATGGCAATACATAACGCAATAATCACACTATTTCGTACACGAATCATTTTTTTCATTTACTTCTACCCCATTTTATTAAAAGAAAACTTTTATTCAGCAGCATACTTTGGAGACAATTGCAAAATAATCTCCATTCCCTCACCAATAGGAGTACCTTCTCCAACACTTTGCGCTGTTACATATCCAACACCATCCAAATGAACAGTTAACCCCATCTTTTGCAAAATATCTTTCGCTATTTTAGCAGAATAACCAACTACATTTGGAACCACTAAATTAGAATCATTGGTGATAAGAAAAACAGTATCTTGCGTAGTAATAACAGTCCCTGCATCAGGGCTTTGTCGAACAACTTTATCACCATTACCAATTATAGTATACCCCATTCCACTAGTTTCTAACAATAGCTTACTTGCATCAATTTTTTTATTGACAAAATTAATAACCTCATAATCATCTACTGGAATAGATGCTTGAGCTGAATCACTATTTCCATAATACTTAGAAATATTTCTAATAATTTCTTTAACAGAATTACTAACTGGTTTTTGACTAGCTCCTGTAGGTTTAGCTGCCGAAGCATAAATAATGACTTGCGGATTACTCTTTGGATAGATTCCCACAAAAGAAGCTATAACATCATCTACTCCTTGCAAATAACCTCTACCATTTTCATCAGCAACTTGAGCAGTTCCTGTTTTTCCAATTAATTCTCCACCTTCAATACGAAATCCACTACCAGTATTTCCATAACCATTTACACAGTCATCCATCAAAGAAATCATTTTTTGTACCGTAGCAGTAGAAGCTACTCTTTCAATTTCTTCTCGTTTGTTTTCTAAAACAACTTCCCCAGTTTCAGAATCAACTATTTTTGAAACAATATATGGTTTTAATAACATTCCATCATTTGTTAGAGGTGTCATAGCCTTTACATTTTGAACTGGAGTCGTAGTTATTCCTTGACCAAAACCAGCATTATATATTTCTGTTTCATATTTAAATTCAAGGTTCCCCTTTGATTCATTAGGAAGTTCAATTCCAGTTTTTCGACCAAAACCTAATTTTTTAAAATATTGTCGAAGCATCGTACTATTCATATGACGATTAATAATATTAATAACTCCTACATTACTACTCATAGCATAACCTTTATCATAAGTAATTACGCCCCAACCATTACGATTCCAGTCTCCAATTTCAGTTCCATCCGCTGTTTCATATACTCCAGACTTATAAGTTTCATTACCATCATAAACGCCATTTTCCATCGCAGCCATATAAGTAAATGTTTTCATAGTACTACCAGGTTCATAAGGAGAAGCTAAAAACATATCTAAATAATTAGTCATATTTCGCAAATTAGGATCAAATGATGGAGATGTAGTAGTACCCAAAATTGCTCCAGTTTTAGCATCCATAACCGTAATAGTAAACCATTTCCAATTATAATCACGATTAGCATTATTAATGGCTTGTTCCAAAAAAAATTGAATATTAGAATCAATCGTTAAATAAATATCTTTTCCTTGTACAGCATCTTTTTGAATAACCGGTGTATTCGCAATCTTATAACCTTTTAAATCTTTTTGATAAGTAGTATACCCATCCTCACCTTTTAAAATATCATTATACTGTTTTTCAATACCCATTTCTCCTACCATAGTAGAATCTTCATCACTAGTATTCTTAGTATACCCAATCGAATAAGAAGCAAAGTTTCCTTTAGGATAATATCTTTTAAAAGACTCAATAAAATCAAGCCCTGGTAAATTCAAAGCATCTATTTGGCTCTTAACAAGTTCTGTTAATCCTTTTCCTTTAACACCAAATTCAGTTTGATATAATCCCTCTTTATTCAAATAATATAAGATTTCATCTTTTTCCATACCTAATATAGGAGCCAACTTCACAGCTGTATCCTCTTTATCAACAACATGTTGTGGTCTATTCTCATTTGTTGTACGTGAAGAATCTAAATAAGCTATTAAAGTATAAGATGAAACATTTTGCGCAAGTACATCTCCATTAGTTGAATAAATAGTTCCTCTTTTAGCCTCTTCTATATCAGTTTTAGTAGTTCTCTGACTAGCTAATTTTTTTAAATCAACCCCATCAACCGTTTCTGCTAAACCTAACTGAATAACTCTTCCTATCATTAGACAAAATAAAAGAAGAGAACCAAAAATAAACAATTTTGAATATTTAATTGTATTTTTTCTCTTCTTTTTCACGCTTATCACTTCCTAAGACTCGTTATCTTCAACAACAGATTTTATATTATTATTATTATAACTCAAACCTTGTTCTTCCGCAACTGCTTGTATCTTAGTTAAAGATGCCAATTCATCTATTGTCATTGCCAAAGACTCATTGGTCTTCTTTTGCTTTTCTATTTCTTTTTTTTGTTTTTCTACTTCAAAATTAACTTCTGCTAAAGTAGCTTTGGAAAAAACAATCGAAACAGGTGAAACTACTAGCAAAAATATAGCTAATGAGTATAGTAATTTCTCAAATTTCGACATTTTTACCCTTTTTTTCACCTTTCCCATTCTTTCATCTCCTATTTTATCTTTTCTATAACTCGAAGCTTAGAACTCCTCGCCCGAGGATTTTGTTCTAATTCTTCACTACTAGGAACAATGGCTTTAGATACGACCAACTGAAAATCCGGCAAATACTCTTCCGGAATATTTGGTAAACCTTTTACCTTCTCGTCTATAGCACAACATTCCTTAAAATAATTCTTAACAATTCTGTCTTCTAATGAATGAAATGTAATAACCGCTACTCTTCCACCTACTTTTAACAATGAAAGAGCTTGTTCTAAAGCTGGTTTAATAACATCTAATTCATGGTTAACTTCTATTCTAATTGCTTGAAAGATTTGTCTAGCCGGATGTTTATCCATCCTAAATTTCATTGGAACAGTACTCTTAATAACATCAACTAACTCAAGTGTTGTCTCAATTGGTTTATTCTCTCTATACTCGCAAATCTTCTTAGCAATATTATTAGCAAATTTATCTTCCCCATACTCTCGAAAAATAGAAGCTAATTTTTCTTTAGAGTATTCATTAACAACTTCATAAGCAGACAATTCCTGCTCCCTATTCATTCGCATATCAAGTCTCGCATCCACGTGATACGAAAAACCCCTCTCCCCATCATCCAATTGAGGAGAAGACACTCCTAAATCAAATAAAACTCCATCTACTTCATGTACACCTAGTTTATCTAGTTCATCCTTCATATAAACAAAGTTACTATGAATGATAGTGAAGTTAGCACCAATCTTAGAAAGTCGATCGGTGCTATGCCGAATTGCTTCACTATCTTGGTCAAAGGCGAATAGATAACCCTTTTTTATCCGATCTAAGATGCAACTACTGTGTCCCCCATAGCCTAGGGTTGCGTCAACTATGATACTATTTTCATTTATATTTAGGGAGGAAATAGACTCATTTAGTAATACACTAACATGCTTCTCTATCATAGTTCCACGCTTTCGTTAAATAAATGATCGGCTATGTCTGACATATTATCTTTTGTAGAATCAAAGAAACCATTCCAAGATTCTTGTGACCAGATTTCAAGTCGATCTCCCGTTCCTACAACTACGCAATCTTTTAAAAGTCCAGCATAGTCAATTAATGGTTGAGAGATATTAACTCTTCCCTGTTTATCTAATTCTACGTCTGTAGCACCTGATAAGAAGAAACGATTAAATGTTCTTGCATCTTTCTTAGTGAAAGGTAAAGCAGATAGTTTATTGGTAATTTTTGCCCAGTTTTCCAATGAATAAACAAAAAGACAAGCCTCAATTCCCCTAGTAATAATAAATTGATCACCTAAAGAATCTCGAAACTTAGCAGGAATAATAATCCTGCCTTTTTCATCAATCGTATGATGATATTCTCCAATAAACATTTTTATCCCCCACTTTTCACCACTATCAACCACTACTTAATTTAATCTTACTGAAAAGAGTATTTTTTGTAAAGAAAAAAATTAAAAAAAAATATTTTTTACAACTTATTGACAATAATTTTCCACAAAAAAAAGAATGATTACTCATTCTCTTTAAATCTTAATTTTTTATTATTAATCTCTTCACAGATAATTTTAACAAATTCTTCTTGTGAAACTGTAGTAGTATCCTTTTCTCCAAATAAACGATAACTAATTGTATGGCTATCTTTTTCTTGATCTCCTAAAATAATAGTATATGGAATTTTTCTAGTTTGTACTTCTCTCAAACGATATCCTAATTTCTCATTACGAGCATCCAACTCAACTCTAACATTATTTGCAAGTAATAAATCTCTTACTTCTTCTCCATATTCTTGGTGGAATTCTGGATTTACTGGAATAACCACAGCTTGAACAGGACTTAACCAAGTAGGAAATACTCCTTTTGTCTCTTCAAGATAATAAGCAATTGTTCTATCAAGTGAACCAAATACAGCTCTATGTAAAACTACCGGTGTCTGTTTGCTTCCATCTGGAGCAATGTAAGTTAAACCAAATCTCATCGGTAAACAGAAATCAATTTGACATGTAGATAAACTAAATTCATTTCCAACAGCTGGTTTTACTTGAACATCAAGTTTAGGCCCATAGAAAGCCGCATCTCCAATCATTTCTCTATATGGAATACCAATATCATCTAATATTTTACGAAGAGCATTTTCAGCTTTATTCCACATTTCATCATCTGGATAGAATTTTTTCTTATCTTCAGGATCACGAAGTGCTAAATCAAATTTAAAATCCGTAATTCCCAATTCTTTATAACACTCCAATATTAAATCAACAACATTTTTAAATTCAGATTCAATTTGATCAGGTGTACAGAATATATGAGAATCATTTTGACAGAATGTACGTACTCTTTCAATTCCTTTCAAAGAACCACTAGTTTCATAACGACAATCTCTAGCAATTTCTGCTATTCTTAATGGTAAATCTCTATAGGAATGAATATCATTAGCATACATTACCATATGATGTGGACAATTCATAGGACGTAAAACATATTGCTCGTCTTCTACTTCCATAATTGGAAACATTGCATCTTTATAATGATCTAAATGACCACTCGTCTTATAAAGTTCTACATTTCCAAGAGGTGGTGTTTGAACATGCTTATAACCTCTTTTAATTTCTTTATTACGAATATAGTTTTCTAATTCATTCCATAATATAAATCCATTAGGTAAATACATAGGAAGTCCTCGACCTACTAAATCACTCATCATATAAATACCTAATTCTTTTCCAATCTTTCTATGATCTCTTTCAGCAGCTTCAGCTAAAGCCTGTAAATGCTCTTCTAAATCCTCTTGATTCTCAAAACAAATACCATAGATTCTTTGAAGCATCTTATTATTAGAATCACCCTTCCAATAAGCTCCAGATACTTTTAGCAATTTAAAATACTTCAATTCCTTCGTAGTTTCAACATGAGGTCCACGACATAAATCTGTAAAATCACCCTGACTATAGCAAGAAATAACTGTTTCTCCTTCATCCATCCGAGATATTAAATCAATTTTATATGGATCATCTTTAAACTTTTCTAATGCCTCTTCTTTACTAAGTTCATGGCGAATAATCTTCTTGCCATCTTTAGCACATTTCTTCATTTCTTTTTCAATACGCTCTAAGTCTTCTTCTTTAATTACTTCATCCCCTAAATCTATATCATAGTAAAAACCCTCTTCAATGGCAGGTCCTACCCAAAATTTAGCCTGAGGATATAAGTGTTGTACTGCTTGTGCTAATAAATGAGCACAAGAATGGTTTAACATTTCTAATCTTTCATTTTCTTTTATATTTATCATATTTATCTCTCCTTAATCATTAATAATACTTTTGAATTATAAACTTTACTTAAAAATTCTTCTTCTAAAGAAAAATCTCCCACTATTTTTCCATAATGAATGGGTATTGCAAACATAGGCTGAATATCATTTATATATTCTGCCGCCTCACTAACATCCATCGTATAAGTTCCACCTATAGGAACAAAACACACATCTGTCTTTACTTTATTAGCCTCCGGTGTTCGATTTGTATCACCCATTATATAGTAATATAAACCATCTATTAATATATTATAACCAACATATTCTGCTTCTTTAGGATGATAAGATGCCTTTGTGTTATAAGCTGCAATAGCATCAAACGATAAAGAATCAATTTGATAACTCTTACCTGGTTCTACTACTAAATCATAATCTTTATCTTTTAAACACTTTGGCACAATAACCTTAGTAGTATCTTTACTAACTTTAAAAATACTCTTCTCATCATAATGATCATAATGGTCATGTGTAATAAAAATATAATCAGCATCATGTGTTTCTTCTTTTATATCATATGGATCAATATAAATAACAATTCCACTTTCCAAACGAATACTAGCATGATGAATAACATCCATTTGCATAATATCACCTCACAAACAAAAAAAGGATAGTACAGGAGTGCAATGCACGGTACCATCCTTTGTTTTTCTTAATTAAATAACGGCTAAACCGGAATTACTTTTCATAATTCTACTCGAAAGGTAGTAATAAATTAATGGTTTGTTCTTTTTCCACCCCAAAGAACTCTCTCTAAAACAATGATTAATTTATCATGTCCTTTGTCTTCGTATTTCCAACAAAATAACTATATCATAAAAAAATCTAAATTTCAATTAAATTCTACCATTCCATTGAGCAGGTACATAAATTAGATTACCTAATCCTGTATAACCTTGGCTCGCTCTTACATTAGCATAACTAAAGAAACCATTTAGATTCTTACAATAAGGATCATTTGCATCAAATAATGCACAATCGATAACAGCTAAATGTAAATGAACGCCAGTTGAATAACCAGTTGTCCCCATCATCCCAATAGGTTCTAAATAAGATACAGGTTTACCAACATAAATGCCATTTTGGTAACGCGATAAATGAACATATTGAGATGTATATTTTCTACCATTAAAATCATGTAGAATTGTAACTATCAAAGCCCCATAGACATCTGTATAAATACTTGAAATAACGCCATCAGCTACCGGATAAATAACTTCCCCCATACCCCTAGGACTTGTAATATCTAACGCTACATGAGAATAATGAGGATTCTGAGTAATAATTCCTATTTCTGTAGGTAAATGCCAAAAAGGCTTTTCAACCACTACTTCTTCTTCAGGAACAGTCTCTTCTTCAACAACTACTTCTTGAAAAGAATACTTTTTAGAATCTCTATGAAAAGAAGACGAAATTGAAGTACTTACTACACTCATCTTTTGCGTAATAGTTGTACTAGATATATTCTTAATATCAAAAGATTCATATGTTATATTAAAACTTAATGAATTGTAATAAGAATATACTCTAAATTCAATAGCTAATAATAATAAACATATTGAAATAATAATAACAAATTTACTACGATTAATGTTTTTCATAGATTGCCCCCTAAAAATTAGGTCTTATTATATATGGAAAACATTAAAAAGTCAAAAAAAGATTATGATATTCCATCACAATCTCTATAAAATCTTCTAATTGCTCGATTTCGATAATTTAATTGAAGTACTTTTTTACTAACTTCTCCTCTTAAATTTTCCACCTCAGCATAAGTAGGTAGATTATCATAACAATCACATAATAATTTTTCAATAAGAATACTACCAGCTTCTCGTAATGAAGAAGTTGGTCGACAATAATGAGAAATATTCAAATCATCATGTCCACCTGATAAAGCAAAATGAGCCATAGAAGAAGCCTCCCCCAAAGAAGAAGAAAGATCCAAATAAGGTTCAATGCCATAAGAAGTATTAAAACTTTTAATTACGTTCTTAACATCTGAAATACCACCACTTCTATTAACAACCCAGTATGGACAAGGATAATCATTCCTAGCAAAGAAATCAGCTACCCGTTCCCCTGTAAATATTTTAGAAAAATCTAATATTTTTTGAGACTCACTAGGTGGAAAAGAAATATTAGCATTTTCATATCTTTTTTCTAACAATTCCGAAACTTCTCTAAGACAATGAATTGTATTATGAATAACAGGATCAGAATGACCATGTTTTAAAACTTGATCAACATCATCAAAAGTAAGTCTAGCATAACTTCTAACAACAGATTTAATAAAATCTTCACCTACAATTTCCCCATCAGGAGCAATTTCAAAATAATAACTTCTAGCACAACAATTATTATTTGGAACTAAAGACGCAATCTGAGTAGTAAATTGATAAGGAAAAATTGGAACCAATTGACGAAAATCATCAGCTTTAGTTTGATACTCATTTGGTAAAAAAATTGCCTTATTTCTACAAAAAGCTTCATTAATTACTTGTGAATCATAAGGAAAATATCCCAATGCAGACACAGAATGAATTCCTAATAAGAAATTCCCATTACCTAACTTAACACAAGAAATACCATCATCTAATTGCAAAGTACCAGGATTATCAATAGTAATAATATTATCATTAATAAAATTTCTCTTTTGATCAAGAACATTAACATCCAAAGCTTTAATTCTATTAATAATAGGTTCTGGGAAAGAAATAGATATCCCATAAAAATTAGCAAGTTTAATAACATCAGTTGAACATTCATCGTATCTTTTTGCTAAATTAGCTAAAGATTGCAATTTCTTTATTTTTTCAGAATTACATTCTTCGCCTTGGCTTAATTGTTCAACACAATTATTAATAACCCGTAAACATTCACCCTTCTCTTTTCTACTTATTTCAAATTCATCATGAGTAACAATAAACTGAATTATTTCACGGTAATACATTTCTTCATCATATTTATTAGATATTAAACTCTCACAATAATTACCAATCAATTTTCTCACTAAAGAGCATCCATGCTTATCTTTAGCACTCAATAAATCTGGGATCTTATCAAAAGCAAATTCTATATAAGGAACATTTTTTAAATCATCAATTAAATAACTAATAAAAGTAAAACTCATATGATTATTAACGTTCTCACGATTAAGAATATCCGAAATAGATTGACGTACCTTTTTTAATTCTGTCAAAGCTTTAGTTGATTTAGTCTCACTCATAACCCGATCAATATTTAAATCTAAATCCCGTAATTTTGAATCAATAGAACCTATACTAAGTTCTTGAAAAGTTTCCATCAAAAATTTAAGATAACCCAAAACAGTATGAACATTCTCTAAAGAATAATCACCTTGGTAAGATTCAATTGTGTTTCTTATTCCATCAATTATTATATCAACTAAACCATTTAAATCTTTTTTAGCATACTTAAAAATATCACTTGGAGAGACTTCTTTTCCATATGTTAAAGTGTATCCTATTTTTTTACCTGCACTAGCCATATTAATCCCTCCTATTTTTACTAACAAGTTCCAAAGAAACTGTTAATTGTTTAATTCTTTCGATAATTCTCCTAGCTTTTACCTTATCAACACCTGAAGAAGTAATAGCTAAAGCTTTCTCTAATTCTCCTAATGATAGATTAGAAGTAAAAAAAGTAGGTAAATGATTTTCCATTCTATACTGTAAAATCGGACCTAAAACTTCATCTCTTGACCAATTACTACAATTTTCAGCTCCTATATCATCAAACAACAATAAAGGAACTTTTTGAATATGAGAAAATCTCTCAGCATAATCAGTCGAAAAAGATGATTTTAGACTTCTCAAAAACTCTGGGTAATAAATTAAAATACTATTAACACCTTTTTTAGCCATCTCATGAAATAAAGCCGCAATCAAATAAGTTTTTCCCGAACCAAAAGAACCATTCAAATATAATCCTTTTGGTTTTTCCAAATCGTCATAATGATCCATAAATTCTTTAAAATATTTAATAATAGGAATTCTTGCCTTATCATCTTTATAAATATTTTGAAAAGAAGCATCTTTAATATCTTTTGGCATATCATATAAATCCAAATGATCCTTATAAGCATCTTCTTTCATCTTCTTTATATTTTTAAAGCAAGCATCATAAGAAAACTGAATAACAGAGCCATCACAAATAGGAGTATATAAATATCCCTTCATTTGATTTTCACAACTAGATAGACCCTTACATTTTTCACAATGACATTTTTCTAAAAAAGCATCTTCCAACTGAGATGTATATCTCATTAATATCTCATCTTTTATATTAAGACTTCTAATAAAGTTCAAAAAATCAGGGTTACTACAAGCATCTTCAAATGCATGAGACAACTTTACTGAATCAAAATCAAACATTTCTTTTGCTTTTCTCATAACCCATCACCCACAAGGTTATTTTAACGAATAAATAAAAAAAAGTCTATAAAATCAGGCTTTTTTATAAAAAAAGTATTATTTATATTAAACTTTTTCTCATAAATGAATCAACATCTTTATCAATATATAAATCAATAGTACCTTTATTAACTATTTTGATAAATCCTAATCCACTAATAACTAAATCTTCATCATATTTAACTGAATAAGTTACTTTATTCTTCTCTTTTAAATCATCATGCTGAATAATATTGAAATATCTTTTCACTTTCAAATCATTTGATATAAATAAAGTAAAACTATTTTTCTCACCTTCCACATAATCAATACGTACTAAATCCTCAATAACAATAGATTGATTTTTACGTAACTGATAAGTACGAGGTTTAATCTCTTTTCTAGGAGATATCTTTTTAATCATCTTTTCATCAACATGATTTAAAATAGAGCCAACATCTACAAGGCCTGGAGTATCGATCAAAGTAAGATATTCATTTATATCAATATGAACCATATTCAATGTAGTAGATGGTAAAGGACTCATAGTTAATTCTTGATTAGAATCAGAATAATTATGAATTAACTGATTAATTAAACTACTTTTACCAGCATTTGTATGACCAACTACATAAACATTCTTACTAGTTTGATGATACTTAATTTTCTTAAGTAAAGTATCAATATTATAATTTTTATTAGCCGAAATAACAATCACATCATCAAAATGAACATCTTTAGAATCTAAATATTGAATTAATTTAGTTTCCTTAACAGATTTAGGTAAAACATCAATCTTATTAAGAACTAATATCATTTTATTAGTCATCATATTACGAATTTCATCAATATTCTTCTCTAAATTTAATAAATCAGTAACATATAAAACTAAATCTTTTGTTTCAGAAACTGTTTTTAAAATTTGTAAATAATCTTCATTTGATTTTACTACAACTTGATATTCCCCATAATTACGCATTCGAAAACACCTTTGGCACAAATCATTTTCTAATGAAGTTGTATATCCATCTTGTAATACATTTTGGTCCTGTAATAATATACCACATCCTTGACAATACTTGTCATGATTCATAATATTTCCCCCTCTCAAATAATCCTTTTTTTTCATATCGTTTTATAATTTTAGCCTCTAATTTTCGATTTAATCCTGTAATTTTTAAATCTTTATCACCCATAGGATCAACTAAAACTGTATATATACGAAATCTATTACCCGCTAAAATATCCGTAACAATTTGATCTCCAATTATACACATTTCTTTCTTCTTTAAATGATATTTTTGTTTAATAATAAGTAAACTTTTAATAGAAGGCTTTAAACTCCAACTAACTCCATCAATACCTAATTCCTCAAGATAAGGTCTTAGCCGCCTAGTAGTATTATTAGAACTAATTACTACAATAAAATCTTTTTTTAATTTTTTTATTATTTTCTTTGTTTCTGGTGGACAACTCTTATGAGATATCAAACCAAGAGTATTATCTAAATCAAATATCAAGCATTTTATTCCTCTTTCTTTTAAGGAATCATAATTAATATCAAAAATAGTTTTTTGATAACATTTAGGTTTAAATAATCCCATAAAATCAGTCCTTTCTGTATCTAATTATTAACACGTTGTGTAATCATATCCGTATCCATAGTTATCTTCTCAAAAGTATAACCATTAGCTTTCCCATAACGAATAATATCACGTAAAGCATCTCTAGTATAAGTCTTAATATCATGCATCAAAACCATATTAACTCTATCATAACGTAAACTATTAACAACATTACTATAGATTTGGTTAGGAGTTGGGCTTCCTCCAGCAGCATCACCACTACTGAGATTCCAATCATAATAACGAAAACCTCTATTCAAAACCTCATTGGTTAATCGAGACATAATCCCATTAGAATACTTACGACTAACAGTATTACTACTTCCTCCTGGGAAACGAATAATCTTGCTCTCATATCCCGTAATTCTTTTAACCCTATCTTGAACAGCATATAAATCATTGAAATAAGCTTCATCTGAACTATACACAATTGCATAATCATGACTAGCTGTATGTAAAGCTACTGTATGTCCTTCATCATATTCTCTTTTAATTAATTCATCTGGTCCTTTATTTGTTACAAAGAAAGTAGCTGGAACTCCTTCTTCCTTTAAAATATCTAAAATAACATTAGTTGTCCCACTATTTGGCCCATCATCAAATGTTAAATAGATAATTCCTCTCCCTTTCTCTTTTACAGTAACTACTCTTTTAACACTAGCTTGATTATGATAACTATCCTCAACAGTATAAATAATTTCATATGTTCCAACTTGGTTTATATTAACTCCACCACTCGTAACAACCTTTGAAGCAATATCTGCATCACAATTATCAGTAACCGATACTCCTTCATCTTGATAATTATTACCAACAAAAATAGTAACATTCTCATTTCCATTTAGAGTTATATTAGGAGCTTCACTATCACCAAAAACAACTTTTTTAGTAATCTCTTCACAATTATTACCATGATCACATACCTTATAAGTAATTGAATCTTTTCCCTTAGAGATTGTCTTCTTTACTTCGCCAGATAAGTCTTTATCATAATTATCAACTACCTGAACATCCTCAAAAACAATTTCACTACCAGGACAAAAAACAGCATCAGAAGAATCAATATTCATCTTTGGTTTTTCTGTATCTTTTACTTTTACCACTCGAATTACTTTTCGTTTTAAAAAACCCTCTTTAACTTCATATATTATTTGATAAGTACCTAATTTATTAGAATTTACTTTTCCCTTAACAACCACATCTTTAGTAACATCTTTCCCTAAATAAATAGCTTTAAATCCTTGCTCTTTATACTCTTTTTGATAAGGTAAAATAATAGTCTTTTTCCCCTCTAAAGAAATTTTAGGTAATACAAAAAAATAATATAAGAATATATTTCCTAAAATCAACAAAAAAATAGCCAATCCAAAAACAATTCGGCTTTTATGATTCTTTTTTTTCAAAAATCGACCCATTTTCCTTCTCCATTTTATTCTTGCACTCACAACAATCACTCTCAACTAAATTATATAAAAAAAGAAAATATTTGTAAAGTAATCATTCTATCCCTCTCTTAAAAAAAGAAATACTCAAAACACCTAAACTACCACCAAACGTATCAAGTAAAACATCTAATAATTCTCCACTACGATTTGGTACAAACAATTGATGAATCTCATCACTACAAGCATAAAGAAATACCAAACAAATACTAATAATTATTTCTTTTTTTGTAATCAAATGATACTCTTTTAACAACAAAAGTACTGAAACACCTAAACAAAAGTAAAGAGTCAAATGAGCCCCTTTACGAAGAGGGTATTCATACTTTTCTCTAATAATTTCTTTTTCCTCTAAAGTAATATTTTTACCAAGAAAAAACTGACTCATATGATCAATTATAGAATTACTCTTAATAGAAGAAGCATCTCCACTATCCATAGAAAAGAAAAAAATAAGACACATCCAAAATAAGACAAATAATAATTTCAAAAACTTCTTCATTTACATTCACCTCAATAATTATAACATAAAACAAAAAAAGAATTGAATTATCAATTCTTAATTATTAGACTCTTCATTTATTTTACGAGTAGCAACCGCATGATAAGCTTCTTCAATATCATTGAAATAAATCGTTCCATCTTTTAGTTTCTCATATGTTTCGTTTCCTTTTCCAAGAATTAATACCATATCTCTTGGTTCAGCCATATCAATAGCTTTTTGAATTGCCTCTCTTCTATCAATTACAATCTCATAATTATCATGAGTATCTTTTAATTCAGCAATAATATCATTACAAATATTAACAGGATCCTCACTCCTTGGATCTTCATATGTGAAAATAGCATAACTAGCATTTTCTACTACGGTATTACCAACTTTTGGTCTCTTATAAGGATCTCTTTCTCCAGCTTGACCAATAACTACTATACTTCGATTAATATCTAAAGTATGAACATAATTCAATAATTTTTGAATTCCATTAGGAGTATGAGCATAATCAACCATAACATAATATGGAGTATCTGTATTTAATAATTCCAATCTTCCATCTACTTTTAATTCTGGAATTTTCTTTAGAACATTATCTAAACGGAAACCTAAAGCTAAAACACAAAGTAAAGCACATGCTAAGTTGTAAACATTAAAGTCACCCATCAATGGACTATCAATAGAAATAACTTCTCCCTTATATTTAAATTGAATATCAGTATGATCTGGATATATCTTATAAGAAACAATTTGCAAATCATTTTCTTCACTTTCACCATAAGTTAATACCTGGCCATTGCAAGCTTCCCTAGCCTGTTCAAAATAAAGATCATCTCTATTTAAAATGCAATATCCATCTTTCTTAGTCTGTTTAAACAACATTAATTTAGACTCTAAATAATTTTCAAAACTACCATGAATATTTAAATGTTCAGAAGTAACATTTGTAATTGCTGAAATATCAAATTCCATAGCCTGTAGTCTTCCTCTATAGAAAGCCTCACTAGATGTTTCAATAGCAGCATATTTACAACCAAAACGTACAAATTCATCTAAAAATGGATACATAAACTGAGCATCTGGAGTTGTATTAGGATTATCTCCTTTAAACTTTGCACAACTTCTACCATTAGTTCCAATATATCCACATAGATCACTACCTATTAATGTTTGAATAATAGTTGTTGTAGTAGTTTTACCATCTGTTCCAGTTACACCTATCATTTTTAAGGTTTTGTCTGGATAATCATAAAATTTTTGACATAAATAAGGTAATTCCCTATTTGTATCAGGAACCTTAATAACAGGAATATCAGGATCAGTAATATCTTTACTAACTACAAGAGCAGCTGCTCCATGAGCCTTAGCATCAGGAATATAATCATGACGATCCGCAGTAACCCCCATTGTACAAACAAATAAATCCCCAGGCTCAACTTCCTTTGAATTAATCTTTACTCCTTTAATTAATACATCTTTTCCTACACCAGGATATAATTCTTCCAATTTCTTCATTATAATCACCTAGAAACATTATACAGTAAAAAAAAATAGAATAAAAGATTTTTTATTGCTTGAAAACATAATTTACGCTAAAATGATAATGGTGATAATTATGAGAACAATGATATTTGGTGCCGGTACAGATTTAGGTGTTCATATTGATGGAGCAAATTTAGGCCCCATACAATTGTTAAACGATATTAAAGCATTTTATCAAGGAGAAACATACTTATTAGAAAGAGATAAAGATTTAATTAAAAGTAGAAATCTATCAGATCGTAGAAAAAATGAATATGAAATTGAAAAATTTAACTCAACTTTATATAAAACAATGGTAGATAAAATAAAGGAAGAATATTTCCCTATCATGATCGGTGGAGATCACTCTGCAGCCATTGCTTCTGCCTTAGCTTCAGCAAAGGTAAATATAGATGTAGGAATAATATGGATAGATGCCCATACCGATTATAATACTTTTGAAACAACCGTAACAGGAAATATTCATGGTCTTCCCCTAGCAGCTATCACAGGATATAAGACAAATGAATTAAGATACTACCACGATGGAAAAATAATTCAGCCATCAAAAACCGTTATTATTGGAGCTAGAAGTATTGATGAAGCAGAAAAAGACAATTTAAGATATGCTGGTGTAACTGTTTTCTCAACTCAAGACGTTAAAGAAAAAGGTATAGAAGCTATCATGGATGAAGCTTTTAAAATAGCTGGTTATAAAACCAAAGGAATCCATATTAGTTATGATTTAGATGTAATAGATCCAGATGTTGCTCCTGGGGTAAGTATACCTGAATTTGATGGAATATCTGAAGAAGAAGCTATGAAAATAAATGAATATATTATTAATCATATGAAAGATGTTTTATCATTCGATTTAGTAGAATTTAACCCTCTAAGAGATATAGATAGAAAAACAGAACAAATTGCTCTAAATATCTTAGCCCAAATCATAAGAGCAGCTGAAAATAAAAAGAAATTTGAACAAAAAACATACTATTAAAAAAAGTAGACAAACGTCTACTTATTTTTTTTATATTTAAACAAATATGATGGTCTATGCCCGCCTCCTGTTTTCATCTTCTCAGTCTTCTCAACCTTATTCGCAATTATCCTTCTAAAAGGGCAATCAATTAACTTTTTACCTAGAATTACTTCATAAACTTGCTGTAACTCACCTAAAGAAAAATACTCAGGCATCATATTAAACACAATATCCGTCGAATTAACTTTTTCTCTCAATCGTTCAATCCCAAATGCTAAAACTAAATCATGATCAAAAGCTAATTTACTATTCCCTTTTACTTTATAATCATATCTATCAGTTATTCTATTTCTTAATATTTTATCTACTTGAATAGATAATGTCTCATTTCCATTATCAAGTACTAAATAAATAACATCATCCTTATCTTCCATCATAATAACGTCAAACCAGGAACCATTTTTAACTGTTTGTTTTAACATATTTTTATCAATTAATGCCATGTAAGCAGTAGATATAATTCTCATTCTAGGATCTCTATTAATAGAATCAAAAGTAAATAACTGTTCTAAATAAATATCTTCTAAATTAGTTTCTCTTTTTAAAACTCTCTTCGCACATTCCTCTAAAGTTTCACTACTAGGATTTAAGAAACCACCTGGTAAACACCATTTATTTTTATAAGGAAAATCATCTCTTTTAACAAGCAATACACTCATCATTTTTTTATCTGTTTTCCGATAATTACCAGCATCTTTGGATGATACACTTAAAATTAATATATCCGTAGTCATCGACAATTTTTCAAACACAGATGAATCATAATTCTTTAAAAACTCCTCTTCTGTTAAATAATTATTACTCATAAAACTCACCAATATAATTATATACTATTTTTATTCAGTAAGCAATTTTACATATAAAATACCTACTCATATTTACTATTTAACGTATTGACCATGTCCATCAATATTACCTAAATATTCACCAACCATATTTTTCTTTAACTGCCCTAATTGATTACTAAGTACAACAGGATATTTTTTTGGTTTAATAATATCAGTAACTTCATTTGGAAGTGACTTATGTTCTCTTTCACAGTAAGCCTGACTATCAAATATAGAAGGTATATCATATACTAATTCTCCATTTAAGAAGATAGGTTCTTGCATTTTTCTAACGTAATAATCCGTACCTAATTTTCTTCCATTTAGCTCTAATGGATGAACTAACGGATAATCATCTTCACCGATTATTTCATCATAAAGTGCTACCACATCACCGAGAGCAATCCCATCACCATTATAAATTCTATAAACAGTTTTGTAGCCTGGAATTGTTGTTTTATCAGGCGTACCGCTTATTTTTATTTTTGGAATAATCAATCCATCTTCTTCTACAGCCGCTAGTTTGTATACACCACCAACTCTATCATTAGGTGATAAAATACAATCACCTGCTCCAATTAAATCAAATTTTGCTCCTCTTCTTTTAAGCTCCCTAACAGCAAATTCATCAAGACCATTACTCAAACAAATCTTAGCTTCCTTGTACCCAGCATCATCTAACATTTTACGAGCTCTTATTGATAAATAAGCTAAATCTCCACTATCAATGCGAACTCCTCTAAATGTTATTCCATTAGGTTTTAAATATTCATTCGCAACTTTAATTGCATTCACCATACCAGATTTTAAAACATTATACGTATCAACTAAGAATAAACAATTATTCGGATTAGCCTTTGCATGTTTTAAAAAAGCTATCTCTTCAGTTTTTTCCTTTTGAATTGATGAATGAGCTTGCGTACCACTTACTGGGATACCATATAACTTACCAGCATATGTATTACTAGTACTACAACAGCCACCAATAAATGCTGCTCTTGAAGCCTCAGTTCCACCTATAATTCCAGGACCTCTTCTTAACCCAAACTCAGAAACTGAAGCCTCACCTGCCTCATGAGTAATTCTTTTAGCTGACGTAGCCACTAAACTACCATGATTAAAGTATGAAAGTAAAGCTGTTTCTAATATTTGAGCCACAATAATATCAGTCTTAACAGTTATAATTGGCTCATTTGGAAATATTGCCGTTCCATCAGGTACAGCAAATAAATCTCCTTTAAATTTTAATCCCTTCAGATAAGATAAAAATTCATCTGGAAAAGCACCTAATGATCTCAAGTACTCAATATCCTCATCATCAAATCTGAAATTCCTAATATAATTAATTATTTCATATAAGCCACAACTAATTGTATACTCTCCTCCAAAAGGATTCCTTCTGAAAAAGATATCAAAATATACTTGCTCATTAAAGTCTCCTTCCAGAAAATATGTATTTCCCATTGTTAGCTCATAAAGATCTGTTGCTAAAGTTAAATTATCACTCATTTTACATCCTTCTTTCTATCAAATTGATAATAAGTAAATACTAAAAAAAATCAATTTCTTCTATTCTTTACATATTGAATACCTATTCCTTGTTGTTCCATCAATAGAAATGCTGCCTCGACATATTTTTGTCTAGCTTCTTCAGCAAATGTTGCTACAGCATCTTTATATACTGTAATAGGTACTCTTCTATTATTTTTATCAAAATAGTTAGCCATTGGAATAACACCATTAACTACACAAATATCAGTACAGCAACCACAAGCTTTTACTTTCTTAAGCTTTTTCATATGCCATAATAATTTCTTAAAGTCTTCCTCTACCATAAAACAAGTAGAACCCTTATCAAGAACAATTACATTAGGTAATCCAACATACTTATTAACTTCTGGAACTAATTCATGTTCAGTAGTACCAACAATACCATGCTCACCAGCTTCACCACCAAATCTATCAAACTCAGTGCATCCTTTACGATGAGTATCTCTAGTAAGAACAACCAAATCCCCATTTCTATTAGCTTCCTCAATCAATTCAACTACTTGAGGGATAATTTTTCTAATTCCCTTATCATGTAGTGGTCCCTCATTAATAAAACAATTTTGCATATCAACCACAACCAACATTCCTTCATAATCTGCATACATTTTTAAATTTTTAATTTTTCCCATATTTAAATCCTCCATAATTCTTAATATTTTTTTCAACTTAATATAAGGTATCGATCGTTTATACATATTTTTTTCCTCCTAACGTTTGTTATTATCATATTGATAATAACTGTTATTTAAAAATATACAAGTAATCAACTTGTTATTACCATTTTAGTAATATCAAAAATAAAAGTCAATACTTTTTTTAAAAAATTAAAAAAAAAATTAAGCAAACGCTTAATCTTTTTAATATCTTATTAATTAAAAATTACGATCTCTTAAGAAAGAAGGCATCTCAATATCTACGTTACCACCAGAATTATCACCATCATCTGCAGGATCAAGTACCTCAGGCTGATATGAATAATCATCTCTACTAGGTGTTCTTCTAGCAGGCTGTGTTGAAGTAACATTTGAAACATAAGAATTATCAGTAACCTGTGCTTGTTTCTTTCCTTTATCAAAACCAGTAGCAATTACTGTAACAATAACTTCATCACTTAGATTTTCATTAATAACTGAACCAAATATTGTATTAATATCTGTATTAGCAGCACTTCTAACAACCTCAGCAGCTTGTTCTGCCTCAAACAATGTTAAATTAACTCCACCAGTAATATTAATAATAGCATCAGTAGCTCCTTCAATAGAAGTTTCAAGTAAAGGACTAGATACAGCTTGTTTAGCAGCTTCTAATGCTCTATCCTCACCCATACCGATACCAATACCAATAATAGCACGACCGCTCTTTTCCATAACTGCTTTAACATCAGCAAAATCAAGGTTAACTAAACCTACAACTGCAATTAAATCTGAAATAGATTGAACTCCTCGGCGAAGAACATTATCAACCTCTTTAAACGCTTCTAACATTGGTGTAGATTTATCTATTATTTCTCTTAAACGATCATTCGGAATAACAATCAACGTATCAACATGTTTCTTTAATTCATCAATTCCAGCTAAAGCATTTTCCATTCTTCTTTTTCCTTCAAAAGAAAATGGTTTAGTAACTATCGCCACAGTTAAAGCTCCAAGTCCTTGAGCAATTTCAGCCACAACAGCAGCTGCTCCAGTACCTGTTCCACCGCCCATTCCAGCAGTAATAAATACCATATCAGCTCCAGCTAAAGCATCTTCAATTTCTTTTTTTGATTCAACAGCAGATTCTTTACCAACTTCTGGTTTTCCTCCAGCTCCTAATCCATCAGTAAGAGTTGCTCCAATTTGAATTTTAACATCTGCTTTAGAAGAATTTAAAACTTGTAAATCTGTGTTAGCCGCAATAAATTCTACCCCTTTAACACCAGATTCAACCATTCTATTAATAGCGTTCCCCCCACCGCCACCTAAACCGATGACTTTGATTTTCGCTAATTGATCCATCTCTAATCCGCCTATCATACCTATTCCTCCTTAATGTTTGAAAATATCTCCAAACACCTTACTTAGCATGTTTTCACTCGATATAGAAGAATCCATTGTTAATAAAGATTTCATATCTTCTTTCGAAACCATATTATAATGTTTTCCTCTTAATTCTAATTTATCATCAAAATATTTCGTAATTCCATAAGAACTACTAAATTCATTATATCTAATTCCCATTGTGGTCATAGAAAGAACTTTAGCCACAAAGCCAAATTCTTGTTCTACTAAATCAGCAAAACCAGATAATTCCGTCAAACCACCTGTTACAATTATATAACGTATTTCTCTATTTGTTAAGTTTTTTATTTCATTTTTCGCAAGTTTTAATATTTCTCTAACTCTAGCTTCTACAACCTTAGAAACACCCAATTGGTGTATTTCTTTTGTATTTTCTTTATCAATTTTAAAAGAATAAAAATCATTTGCATCAGCTTTACTAGAAACAGCTAAAGCAAAATCCTCTTTTATTTTTCTTGAATCCGTTAGATTAGATTTAAATACATAAGTAATATCTTTATCAACATTCAAACTACCTACCGGCAAAACTGAATTCTTTATCTGGATTCCCTTATTAAAAACAGAAATATTAGTAGTTTCTTCCCCAATATTAATAATAGCTCCTACCAATTCATCATATTTACGATTTTTAAAGCAATAATAATCACCAACAGAAGAAAAGGCTATATCTACAGTTTCTAAACCACTTAATTTTAATACTTCTAGGATACGATACAAAGGTTCTTTAGGCACAGTACTAATTACCACTTTAGAAGATAATGTACTACCTTTCATCCCTTTTGGATCTTTAATCTCTTTTTGTTCATCTATCGTAAACTGAATAGGCATTGCCGTAACTAACTCTTCTTTTTTAAAATCTTCTTCTTTCATGGCATCTAACAAAACATTACTAACATCAATACCAGTAATTTCATTATAATCTTGGACATTAACACTACCAACAACAATGTTCATCTTACAATTAGAAGCAGGAATACAAGAAATAACTTTCTCAATTTTAATTCCCAAAGAACTCTCTATTTTCTTTAAAGCATTTTTTACACTAGCAACCGCTAATTTAGTATCTTCAATAAAACCATTTTTTATTCCTTTAGAAGGACTACTAATAGAAGCTAAAACATGAAATTTATCATTTACATTTTGCGTTACAACAATTTTAATACTATTTGTTCCTAACTCAATTCCAGTATAAATATCGCTCATAGAATCCTCCTATTCTTAAAAATAATTATACATTATTTTCTAACTTTTGCAAACACAATTTAAGAAAAAAGGATGGTAAAAAAAAGAAAAACAACTATATTTTATAATTGTTATTCCATGATTTTAAAATGATTTCCATTATCCAAATATAAAATTCCATGATGCCCTTCTAATTGCTGTAACACATCATTATAATGATTAATCATTTTAAATTTAGTCAAAGTTAAATAAACCATATTTCCATCATCCATATAAAGCAGAAAACGGTCTTTATCATAATCATTTGGTTTATATTCAATATCTCCAATTTTAGATAAAGTATCATCTTTAACTTTTCCCATATTTTCTATAAATTTTTGATATCTTACATCAGGTACATAATTTAATAATCTAGGAACTCGAAATAATAAAGAACTCTCTTGAATAGATACACCTGTTGAATCATCAAATACATATTTTTGGGTATTTTCATCAAAGAATAAAACTTTATTTTCTTCAATAATAATTCTAAAAACTAAGCCCCATTCTTTCTTCAAATGAGCCTTTTTTATATAAGGAGACTTCTCCAACTTCTTTTCAACACTTTTAGAAGAAGTAATAAAAAACTTAGGATAATTATCTACTCCACCTAATTCTAAAATAACATCATCATTCAAAAAAGAATTACCTTCAACAACTAAGTTCAAAACAGGTAATTTTAAAAAATAATACACACCAAAAGAAAGCCCTGTAATAATAAACAGAGTTAGAAAAAAATTAAAAACCTTAATTTTTCTTTTTTTCACAATCTTTGTGCCCATTTTTACTCCCAATTAACAAATTCTTGTTCACATTTCATATCAATTCCATATTCTTCTAAAACTTTATCATGACATAAATCAATCAAATATTTAACATCATCGGCTGTCCCACCGTTATGATTTATAATAAAGTTAGCATGTTTGTCACTAACCATTGCCCCACCTTGAATTCTACCCTTTAATCCAACACTATCAATTAGTTTCCAAGCAGACGTACCTTCTGGATTTCTAAAAACACTACCACCAGATGGATATTCAAGTGGTTGTGATTCTAATCTTCTTTCCCTTCTATCACGAATAACTTCTTCTATTGCTTCTCTATTTCCTTTTTGAAGACGAATTACAACTTCTAAACATATATAATCACGATGTTTCTGCAAAACAGAAGAACGATAATGAAAATCCATTTCTCTATTTTCTAAATGAATTATTTTAAGTTCTGGTGTTAAAACCTTAACATTTTCAACAATATATCCCATATCAGAGCCATAAGCACCAGCATTCATAAAGACCGCCCCACCGACACTTCCAGGAATGCCAGAAGCAAATTCTAATCCCGTAAGTCCCTTTTTCGCAGCCATTAAACTAAGCTTAATCAAAGAAGCCCCTGCTCCTACACGTACCTTATTTCGTCCAAAAAAAGTAATCTCATCAAATTCATCTAATTTAACTAAAACTCCATTATAATTTTTCTCACTAAAAAGCAAATTAGACCCTTTTCCAAGCATTTTATATAAAACATTATTTTCTCGCAAATATCTTATAAGAGAAACTAAACCATCAGTATTTTTAGGAAAAACAATAGCCCTAGCTGTCCCACCTACTCGATAAGTAGTATATTTCTTCAAAGAAGCAAATTCCTCTACTCTACCAACATTTAAATCTTTAATATCTTGAATAAAACGATCCACAAAATCACCTTACAATCTTTTTTACTTCTTGATAAACCCTTGTCGCAGAATCAGTAATACCTAACTTCTTGCTATTATCCTCCATTTGCTTACAGTATTTTTCATCATTTATAATATGATCAATCTCAGTTAGTATCCTATCTTTTGAAAACTCACTTTCAGATACAATAACACAAGCTCCTTGATCCTCTAATTCCTTAGCATTCTTATATTGATGATTATTAGTAACAAAAGGAGAAGGTACTAATATAGCAGGTAACCCAATTGCCGTTATTTCTGAAATAGTACTAGCACCTGCTCTTGATACAATTAAATCACTATCTTTTAATAAGCATATTAAATCACTCATAAAAGGAAGCAATTTACAATTATTTGGCAAATCAATATCCTTATAATCATTATAATATCCATTACCAGTAATAATCAATACCTGGTAATTCTTATCTTCAAAACTAGGTATTAATCCCTTTAATTTTGTAGTCATTGTAGTACTACCCAAAGAACCCATAACAAAAACAACTAATTTTTCATTCTGTTTAAATCCTAAACTAGATTTTAATTTTTTCTCTACTTTCATTATTTCTTCACTACGAGGATTACCAGTATAAACCACTTTATCCTTTGGAAACAATTTTAAACTATTAGGCAAAGAAACACATATTAAATCAGCAAATTTACTTATAAATTTATTACTAACTCCTGGTACCGAATTCTGTTCATGAATTAAAACAGGTATTTTTAACTTATGAGCAGCATATAAAACAGGTGCCGTTATATATCCTCCTGCTCCTATTACAATATCAGGCCCAAAATCTTTAATAATCTTTTTAGCCTCTTTAACAGCCTTAAAAAACAACTTTAATACTTTTATATTACTAAAAATATTTTTTCGATTTAATCCTTTCATTTCAATTCCAACAAAA